>Ga0180007_10004073_pt1 | contig 15741 bp, 12 predicted proteins | sample MM_PC_MetaG_FD_121122 | JGI IMG/M metagenome (GOLD analysis project Ga0180007, IMG submission 121122) | Groundwater microbial communities from the Aspo Hard Rock Laboratory (HRL) deep subsurface site, Sweden - MM_PC_MetaG | ecosystem: Environmental > Aquatic > Deep subsurface > Groundwater... | reverse complement strand
GCAAGCGTCCATTCTTTCGTGACGAAGAAGCCTTCGGATTTCTGGACCGATTTCGATTTCGATTTCGATTTCGGGGGGAGTGGACCCTTCAGCTATGAATTGAGTTAGAACTCGACTGCCCTGTCGGTCCCCCGCGTCCGCATTGACACGGAGCCCTCCTCCATGGATAGTACCCGGCCATGCTGCTGCGTTTCTTCCGTCGTACCCTGGCCAGGCTCCGTAGCCGATCCGTCGATCCGGCCGAGCGCGATCGCGTCTTCCGGACCGTCGAGGCTGCCTTCTCCCGTCTCATGCCCGGCTTCACGGGGACCGCCTCCGACGTGCTGGCCCTGTACCGGGACCGTCTGGTCGTGCGCATCGAGTTCCAGGATCCGTCCGGGGACATCACGCCCCCGCACCGTGCCTGGTTCTCCGTCACCCGCGACACCCTGGTCGCCAGCCGCCTGCCCGATTTCGAAGGCATCAAGTACGACGAAATCTGGGAGTAAGAAGAGGTTACACCTTTGACCACGGGGAATTTCGTTTACTGCCCGCAATGCGCCACGGCCCTGGTCGAGCGTCAGGAGCAAGAGGACGGCGGGCTCAAGGTTCGCCTTCGCTGCCCGGCCTGCGACTGGACCCACTGGAACAACCCCACGCCGGTGCTGGCGGCCATCGTGGAGGTGGACGGCAAGGTCCTGCTGGCGCGCAACGCCGCCTGGACGCACCGGAGGTTTGCGCTGATCACCGGCTTCATGGAGGCCGGCGAGTCGCCCGAGCAGGGCGTCGCCCGCGAGATCGCCGAGGAGACCCACCTGGTGGCCGACGAGATCACCCTGCTGGCCGTGCACGACTTCCAGCGTCAGAACCAGATCATCATCACCTACCATGCGCGCTGTCACGGTGAGGTGCGCCTGTCGCCCGAGCTGGCCGAGTACGGCCTGTTTGCGCCCGAAGACGTGAAGTGCTGGCGCTCCGGAACCGGCCTGGCGCTGGCAGGGTGGCTGCGCAGCCGCGGCCACGAGCCCGAGTTCGTGGAGATTTAAAATGCGTACCCGGCAAGCCTTTGATGCTCCTTTTGAACGCATTCAGGAGCGAAACGCATTCTGACGACCAAGAAATGCCGCATTGGCAGGCTGGGGGCTTTTACAGGTTGTATTCGTTGGCGTTGAGGCAGAAGGGGCAGGTGATGCGGGCCGGGTAACCGACGTAGGGGACAGGGAGCTTGTGGTGGCAGGAGCCGCAGTCGATGGAGGAGCGCAGATCTTTTTTGTCGGCCTTCGGGAACAGGTCGACATCGGAGTGGTCCTCGTCGTCGAGGATCGCGGGCCGGGCGCCGGAGGTGCGGGCCACAGGGCCCGAGGGGCCGCTCTCGGAAGCCGAGGCGGGGACGGCCGGGACTGCTGCAGGTTCTTCGGCTTCCTCGGCGGGGCTCTCCTGGGCGGCCTTGCCGGCGTCGTCTTCGCGCACGAGCGGGGCGGCCACGGAGACCTCGTCCATGACGAACTCGCCGGAGCTGGTCTGGCCGAGGGTGACCTCGCCGCCGATCAGCATGGAACCGGATACATCGGCCTGCGCGGGCTCGGAGGCTCCGGCGCCGATCTCCAGTTCACCGGCGGCCAGCTCGCCGGCGACCATTTCTCCGGAAAAAATCTCGCCGGAGACGGCCTTGTTGGGGGTCTCAACGTCCTTCTCCGTGAAGGAGGGCGCCGCCATGCCGAAGACCGTCGGCTTGTGATCGGACCTGTCCTTGTTTTTCTTTTTATCCTTTTTACTTGGATGATGCTCCGGTTTGGGCTCCGGTTCGGGTTTGGGCTCCGGTTCGGGGACCCGATCCTCCTCGGGCAGGGCCTCGGGTTCCGGCGCAAGGTTGTCGGATGCGCTGTCATCGACGACAGGTTGCTCGCCCGATACCGCCTGATGTTCACCGGTATCCGCTTTCTTGCCGCCGAAAATCTTGCTGAAAAATCCCACGGGCCACCTCCTTCGGTGAGCAGGATTATGTCTCATTTTTCATGACAAGAAAAGGGGGTCGGCGCGTTTTTTCAGGTTTCGGAGGTGGAAGCGGGGATGATCAGGCGCATGACGGTCCCGCTGGCGTCGGATCGCGCCAGCGTCAGCCGGCCGCCGTGGGCCATCAGGATGTGGCCGGCCACCGCCAGGCCGAGCCCGGTGCCGGAGTTTTTTGTTGAAACGAAGGGCTCGAATATTTTTTCCTGCATGTCCAGAGGAATCCCGGGGCCGGGGTCCTCCACATCCACCTTCACCTCCCCGTCGTTGGAGGTCAGGCAGATTCTCACCCAGGTGCCGGGTGCGGCCTGGACCGCGTTGATGATCAGGTTCAGCAGCACCTGGCGCAGACCGCCCGGATCGAACTGGATCGCGCAGGTGCCGGGCAGCTCCAGGTCGAAGCGGGTGCCCGCGTTCTTCGGATCGGCCTCGCACAGCATGACGGTCTCCTGGAGGAACTCCACGAGGTCCAGGTTTTCCACGCGGGGCTTTTTCTGGGAGGTATAGACCCGCAGTTCGGAGATCAGATCATTGAGCCGCCGGATTTCGCGGAAGACGATGTCGAAGAGCTCCCGGTTTTCCGGCTCCTGCGAGGTCATCGACGGGCGCAGAAGCTCCAGGGAGCCCGCGATGGAGGTGAGCGGGTTGCGGATCTCGTGGGCGATGCTGGCGGTCAGCCGGCCGATGGCGGCCAGCTTCTCCTGCTGGGCGAGATCCCGCTCCAGCCGGGACACCTCGCTGCGGTTGCGGACGACCACGATCGAGCCGGAGGTCTGCTCCTGGACCATCAGGTCCTGCACGGACACCTCCAGTTCGAGGACCTGGGAACCCTGGTTCAGGCGGGTCCGCAGGGAGGTGGGCTTCTGGGTGACCCAGCCGGCGAGCTCGGGGGACAGGTTCTCCATGGTCATGCCGACCTCGATGTTGGTCCCCATCAGGGTGCGGAAGGCGGGATTGACGTCCAGGACCATACCCTCCCGGGACACACAGCAGATGCCGTCGTTGAGGGAGCGCAGGATGTCCTGGTGCCGGTTGAACAGGAGCTGGATCTGGCGGTCCTTCCTCACGTTGGCCTGTTCGGCCCGGGACAGGTGCCGGGTCAGCAGGATCGAAAGGGCCGACACCGCGGCCATGGCGCTGATGTTGAGGCTCAGCCGGGCGGCCAGCACCGATGCGGACAACTGGTCAGGAACGATCCCGGCGCCGGGGAGCGGCGGCAGCCAGCCGGTCTTGCCGGCGATGGAGACGGCGGCGTAACTGAGGATCGACAGGAAGGTGATCGAGCCGGCCCAGAAGGCGGGCATGGCCATCGCCGAGGAGATGATGCCCACCATGAACAGGATCGTGTATGGCGAGTACGCGCCCCCGGTGAAGTGCACCAGCGCGGAGGTCACCAGGGTGTCGCAGATCACGGTGCCCAGGAAAATCCAGTGCAGTTTGCCGTGGCCCCGGCGCAGGATCGCCAGAAGCCCCAGCAGGGTGGCGTACTCGAAGATGACCAGCCCCATCACGAGGCGTGCCAAGAGCGTGGCCGCCGCATGGGGCCTCGGGGCCACGAGGTAGGCGATGGCCGAGCCGATCAGGATGAAACTGATCAGCAGGAACTTCATGATGGAGAGCTGGAGGATCCGGTGGTCCCGGAGGGCCGAAGAACCGGCCGAGGACTCCCACGAGAGCGGGTTGTTCACTTCAGGTTGTCCGTCTTGCCGGCCATGCTGAAGATCGGCATGTACATCGCGATCATGACGGTGCCGATGCTTCCGCCGAGCACGACCATCATCAGCGGCTCGATCATGGCGGTCATTCCCTCCACGGCGACGTCGACCTCATCTTCATAGAAGTCCGCGATCTTGTTGAGCATGGTGTCCAACGCGCCGGTCTGCTCACCGACGCCGACCATCTGGACGACCATGTGCGGGAAGATCTTCGTCTGCGCCAGCGGATCGACGATGTTGCGACCCTCGGCGATCTGGGCCCGCACGGTCATCAGGGCCTTTTCGATGACCATGTTGCCGGCGGCCTTGGAGACGATCTCGAGGGCGTCAAGGATTGGGACGCCCGAGGACAGCAGCGTGCCCATGGTGCGCGTGAACCGGGCCACGGCGATCTTCTTGAGGACCGGACCGAGGATGGGTGCGTTGAGCATGCCCATGTGCAGGTAGTATTTCCCCTTCGGGAGACGCCAGGCCACGAGGAATCCTACGATGATCGCGAAGAAGATGCCGAAGATCGGCGTGGCGTGGGCCAGGGCCCAGCGGCTGGTGTCGATGACTTTCTGGGTCAGGCCCGGCAGCTGGCCGCCCATGCCCGCGAACATCGTCTCGAAGGTCGGAATGACCTTGAAAAGCAGACCCCACATCGATCCGAGGAAGACCACGATGAGGATGATCGGATAGTTCAGGGCCGAACGGATGCGGCGCTTGAGCTTGGATTCCTTTTCGATCTGGATCGCGAGCCGGTTCATGATCGTGTCGAGGATGCCGCCGATCTCGCCCGCCCTGACGAGGTTGACGAACAGGGCATCGAAGGCCTTGGGATGGTAGGACAGCGCCTCGGAGAAAGTGGTGCCCTGCTCGACGCGCTCCTTGACGTCGAACAGGATTTTTCCGAAGTACTTGTTCTCGGAGGTCGTCGCGAGGATGTCCAGGGCCTGGACCAGCGGCAGACCGGAGTCGATCATCGTGGCGAACTGGCGCGTGAAGATCATCAGGTCCCGCGGTGGGATGCCGCCGATGTTGATGTCGAGCTTGCCCAGGTCCTCGAGCTTGAACGGCTTTTTCTCGGTCATCCGCGAGACGGAGATGCCCTGATTGTTGAGCGTGCTGAAGGCAAGCTGTTCGCTGGCCGCGACGATCGTGCCCTTCTTCAGGGTTCCGTCCTTGGCTTTTCCTTCGTATGAATATTTTGCCATTGGCACCTCTTTGCCGGTCGATTTCCTCCGGAAAAACCGGATTGCACATAATATTGTTTAAACAACTTGAAAAATCAAGAAAACACATGAAAGAATGAATGGCAACGAACCACGGATCGTCTTGGCGACGTTCAGGAGAACCCATCATGAAACAGTTCACATTTTTCTTGTTTTTTATTCTTGTCTCCGGTTCCGGCATCGGCCGTGCCGGGGCCCAGGTCGCCGGAAAGACCCATCTGCTCTTTTCCGCGGGTCCGACGACCTCTTTCACGCCGAATGTTCTGGAGATCTCCTCCGTGGAAAACCGGAGGATCACCGGCAAGGTTTATTTGCAATTTAGCATTGGTCCCCAGGGCCGTGCTCCGCAGGAATGGGAAAAGACCCATGTCCTCCCCTTCTCGGCGACCGCGGATGCGGAGACGGGGAAGGTCGTGTTCGTGGTTGAGGTGCCCCAGGGCATCCGCAAGCTGCGCTTTGCCTTCTCGGGATATTTTTTCCCTGGCGGAGGGTTCGCCGGGGTCTACTCGATCGACGGCAAGGAGCGCGGCGCCTTCTTCTCCCGGGCGATTACAAAGCCGGCGCCCCAGCTCCTAAAGGAGATTTGAAAGGCACAGCTTGCAAATGCTGATGGCCCGCACTATCTTTGTTTCAGCGCCCCCCGACAGGGGCAATGACTGAACCTCTCAACCGTTCCCAGAAGGAGTTTCCCATGGCCCGCAAATGTTCCTACTGCCGTCATACCGAATGCGACCGCTGCCTCGCCGAGCAGAAACGCGGCAAGGCCGGCTACTGCTGCCAGTGTCACCGCACCAACGTGATGCAGTAAAGATCCTGATCAGCAGGATCCCAATCACGTCTCCCGGTCCACCGCTTCCTTCATCTGCACTTCCCAGAAATTCCGGTACCTGCCATCGGGCAGGGACATCAGTTCCGCGTGGGTTCCCGCCTCGGCGACCCGGCCGTCGGCGATCAGGACGATCCGGTCGGCCTTGCGCGCCGCGGGGAGGCGATGCGTGACCAGGATGACAATGCGACCGCGCTTGTGTTCGTGCAGCAGCTCCAGGACAGCCTGCTCGCGCAGGGCGTCGAGCTGGTTGGTGCCCTCGTCCAGGATCAGCACCGGCCGCGCCTGCAGCAGGGCGCGGGCCAGCACCAGCAGTTGCGCCTGCCCGCCCGAGGGCGTCACGTCCTCGCCCAGCGCGGCGTCGAGCCCGCCGGGCCAGGACCGCACGGTCGCGGCCACGTCCAGGCGCTCCAGCAGTCCGTAGATGTGATCGTCGGAGGGGATCGGATCGCACCCGAAGGTCAGGTTCTCCCGGATGGTGAAGCTCTCCATCAGGAACGGCGTCTGCGCGGACAGGCTGATCCGGGAACGCACCGAGGCGGCGGTGAGCTCCGAGAGCGGCTCTCCCGACCACAGGATCCTGCCCCCGCCCGGATCGTGATGGCGGTTCAGCAGGCGCAGCAGCGTCGTCTTCCCGGCCCCGTTGGCGCCGACGACCGCCGTGAAGGAGTCGCGCCCGAAACGGACGCTCAGTTCATCGAGCACCTGCACCGGGGCTGCAGGTTCCTCGAGGAGGGCCTCCCAGTCCCGCAGGATCCCGCGGTCGGTCTTCCAGGCCTCGCGCCGGTCGAGGCGGTTCTTGAGCTCCCTGACGAGATAGGCGATGTATTCGCGCTCCCCCTGGCCGAGCACCGGATAGGAGAAGGAGACGTGGTCGAGGACGAGCTCCGAAGGGTCCTGCGCGGGCCGGATGCCGTCGGTGGCGAGGGTACCCTGCTGACCCCAGAAGAACCGCCACTGAAGGATGATCGACGACAGTCGCGCCCACTCGCCGGCTTGCTCATGGAGTTGGGCCAGCGCGGCCACCAGGGCAGCCGACCACGCGGTGAGCATCACGAAGGAGCCGATGGACAACTCTCCGGCGAGCACGCGCAGGCCCAGCAGCGAAGCGACGGCCGCGGTCAGCAGCCATCCGACGATCGAGAACAGCCACTGGTACCAGGCGCCGATCCGCTCCTGTCCGACGGTCAGGCCCAGGGCCTGCTCCCGGCGCTCCCAGTAGGTCGTGCGGATCTGCTCCTGGCCCCCCAGCGCCAGCACCTGGTGATAATGGTATCGCAGCAGGAACATCATCTCGCGGATGCCGGCCATCCGCCGCTCGCGGTAGAGGCGGTAGGTGTTCTCGCGCCGGATGCGGCGGCGCAGCACCAGAATCTGGAGCAGGCTTCCGGCGACCAGGAAGACGACCACGCGCCAGTCGAACCACAGCAAAAGCGGCAGCACGCCGGCGATCCACACCAGGCTGCGGCCGCCCTGCCGGAAGAACTGGAACATGTCCCAGGGCAGGTGACTGATCTCAAAGAACATGTAGACCAGCTTGCGGTTGCGGGGGTTCTCCAGGAATCCAACGTCCAGCCGGGCCATGCGATCGTAGATGGCGCGGTCCATATCCATGATCAGGCGTTCCTGGCCCCGGGCGTCGGCAACGCGGGAGAGCGCGCCGCAGGCCGAAGAAAAGAGCTGGACCGCCAGGAGCAGGCCCGTGGCCAGCAGGAACATGCGCAGGGGGGAATCCACGACCAGGCCCAGCGCGTCGAGCTGGCGCTTGACGAGCACGGGCGCGACGACCACGGCCAGGGCCTCCGCCAGCGCCAGGGCGATCAGGCCCGCCAGCAGCGGCCAACGGCGCTTGAGCAGCGCCAGGAGGAAAGGCCCGAAGGCGGGCCCGGAGAACTCACGCATCCAGACATCGCCTTGGCCAGGCGAGCTCCCGGGACTCGGGGTCCAGCTCGCCCAGCACCCGGACCTGGAACCGGCACTCCGCCGAGATCTCCTGGTCCGCGAGCAGGTCTGCGGTCTGCTTGAACACTTTTTTGTCCTTCACGAAAGCCGCCAGAAGCAGGCGGGTCTCGATGGTGGGGGTGTAGTCGCCGTCGGTCTCCAGTTCGTCGGCGAGGCGCTGCTCACAGACCAGCGCCGCCTGTGCTGCCTCCTCCAACCGGTCGCAGCCGACGAGGGCCATGGTCCCGACGAACTTCGTCCAGGAGGCGTCGTTTCCATGTTGCTCGGCCAGCTCCACCGCCATGAGGGCGTCTTCCCAGCGCTCGGCCCCGCACAACAGCAGCGCACCCAGGAAATAGGCCCCCGGGTGGTCCGAGTCGAGCTTGACCGCGGCCTCCACGGCCGCGATGCCGTCGTCCAAGGCGTTGGTGGCCAGGCATACGCCGGCGAAGGCGAGCAGGAATTCCTGCCGTTCCTGCCGCTCGTGCTTCTTGCCCTTCCCGCCGGGCAGGCCTGCGGCGATCACGCGTCCCAGCGCCAGCGCGGTCACGTTGTCACCCCGTCCCTCCGCGATACGGAAGGCCAGCAGGTCCAGCACGGGATCGTCATGTTTTTTTCGGGCGTCGGCGAGATCAGCCTGCGCCCGGTCCCAGTCGCCGTAGGCGATGCGCAGGCGCAGCCGGTTCGCGATCAGGCCGAGGTTGTCGGGCTCCAGCCGCAGCGCGATCTCCACCAGGCCCACGGCGTGCTCGAAATCGTCGACCCGGTTGTACCAGCGCGCCAGATCCTCGATCCGTGCCGCCACCGGATCGTCCGCGGTCACCGTCCGCATCAGGGTGACCCCGGCCACGGGCTCCAGGTTCTGCAGGTACGTCTCCAGTTGCCTGGCCAGTTGTCGTGCCTTGGGTCGCACCGTGATCGCAGAGTCCTTCTGCGCGGGACGGTCGCCGGCCCAGATCCGCAGCCGTCGCGCCAGCTCGGCTTCGCAGGTCCAGAGATCTGCCGGATCGACGATCACGGAGAGCACCGCCTGCAACACCGGACCGAGTTGGTCATCGGCATACCAGCCGTACAGTTCGGTGGGCACGTCCACCATCATGCCCGCGGACCGGGCCGGGATCGCCGTCGAGGCGCCGTCGGCGGAGAGATGGAACCAGGTCCCCGGCTTTCCGTAGGAGAGTCCGTGCAGTGATGCGGGCCAGGGGAAATCGCGCAAGAGTCCGGCGAGTTCGAGGGGATCGGCCAGGTCGCGCAGCTCGAGCGGAAAGTGGAACGCTTCGTCGAGGGACTCTGGGACATCGGACAGGCGCCAGGTGCCGGAGTCCTCCGGGACGGCCTGCACGCACGAATGGGACACGCCACGGTTCCGGGCAAAGCCGGTGGCCGTCCTGAAACTCGAGGCACCCGGACAAAGGATGATGCGGGGATGATCCCCGAAGTCGAGGAGGGTCCACTCGTGGCGCATGCCCGTCTCGGCGGGATCATGTCCCCAGTGGCGGGGAAGCCATGGGCGGATGCCGTAGGCGCCCCCGAGCCAGGAGGCCGCGTGCAGCAGAAACCGCGGGTCCTCGAGCCAGACCAGGGGCCCGGCGGCGCCAGGGAACAGCAGGTTCAGCGGCAGGGGTTTTCCGAAGTGTAAGGGATGGAGATAGACAAAGGTCAGTGATTGCATGGCGGCACTCTAGCACACTCGCGTGCGGGTTGAATCCTCGAAATCGTTCGCCCCGGGACCGCATCATCACGGCTCGGGGACTGCCCGATTCCATTATCGGTCCCGAGGGGATCCGGTTGCGGGAAAAATGCAAAAACGCACTGGACGCGGTAGGGGTGATTCTGGTACGAGGCGGAAGAGTTCCCCGAAACCGGCGGCGCCGCCGCGTCCGGTGAGGGGACGGTTAGGAATTTATACTATGTCCACATCCTCCCTGCAATCCTCGTCCGGACAGCCCGTCTGGAAGAGGCATCTGCGCAAGCTCGTGGCGCTGGCGATCCTGCTGGCAGGTCTTGGCTGGGTGGTGTCGCGTCACCTGGACCGCCCGGCGAGACACAAGGTGGATCTGCAGGTCCGGGTCTCCCCCGAAGTGTTCGGCGGCGGCGGCGACCTGGTGATGTTCATCGATGATGCCCGGGGGGAGACCGTCTGGACGTTCCGCGGACGCCTTTCCGAGCCGATCCGCGTGTTCGATCCGCTGCTGGTCCCCGGCCGGTACGAGGCTGTGGCCGAGTGGCGCTCCAGCGAGGAAAAACGCTTCACAGTCAAAGTTCAGTTCGTCTCACCTGGTCCTGATGTAAAAATACAAATCCCGGGAAGTTGATCTATTTCCCTCATTGACAAAAAGAGCCGTAGAAGGCTATGCTGTCGGCCACCTGCAAGGAGGTCTCGATGTCCAAGAAGACGGTCCTGATCATCGAACAAGACGCAATTGTCGCTCGACAGATGACGGAAACCCTGGCTCAGATGGGATTCGAAGCCGTGACCAAGGAAGATGGCGTCTCCGGACTCCAGGCTGCCCGGGATCTCCTTCCCGACGCCATCGTCCTGTGCGTGGAAGTCCCGAAGATGAGCGGGTTTGCGGTTTGCCATAAAATCAAGAAAATCAATGAACTGCAGGCGATTCCGCTGTTGCTGACCTCAGTGGAGGCGACCGAAGAGTCGTTCAACAAGCACAAGGAACTCAAGACCCGGGCCAACGCCTACCTGATCAAACCCTTCGAGATGCCCGCATTCCAGAAGGAATTCGAAGCCATGATGGGCCAGGCCAGCGGTGGCGCCGCGGGTGACATGTCCGATGCCGACGGCTTCAACGCCATCCTGCAGGATATGGACGAACACCTGGATTCCGAGATCAGCGCGAGCCTGGACAACATCATCGACAGTTCGTTCTTCGAGCAGGGCAACGCCCCCGAGGCCATGGCTTCGCTGGAATTCATGCCCAGCGCCGAGATCGAGATCGTGGAAGACGAACCGGAGCCGGTCCCGGCCCCGGAGGCCGTCGAAGAGGAATCGTTCACCATGGATTCGGCGGGACCTCCGCCCAAGCCCGTCGACATTGTTGAGGAAGACTGGTCCAAGGACGCCGAGCCCGAGCCGGAGCCGGAGCCGGAGCCCGAGCCGGAGCCCGAGCCCGAGCCGGAGCCATCCAAGGCCAAGGGTGGCAAGTCCAAGCCCGGGACGCCTGTGGCGCCGATGGAGCCTGCCCCCGAGTCCCTGTCGGCCAGCCTCGGCCTCGACGATCTCGCCGAGTCGACCCCGGTTCGTTCGGACACCTCGGTCATGGTGGAACTCGAGTCCCTGAAAAAGGACAAGGAGCGGCTGACGCGCGAGTTGACCAGCGCCAAGAGCGGACAGACCAGCTCCTTCTCGAAGGAGAAGGAATTCCTGAACCTGCGCGAGACGATCAACCAGAAGGAAAAGTCCATCATCGACCTTCGCGAAGAGGTTGATGGCAAGGAACAGGAAATTCTGAAGAAAAAGAACCGGATCCGCGAACTGGAGCGCGAGATCGCCGAGTGGAACACCAAGGGTCTGGAGCTGGAGCGCCGGTCCGTCGAGCTCGACGAGGCGCTGGTAGGCGCCAACAGCACGATCTCCGAGCGTGACGGACAGGTGGACAACCTGACCTCCCAGGTGGGGCGGTTGACCGCTGAAGTTGCGAAACTGAAGGCCGATTTGTCCATGCTCACCGACGCGAAGAAGGCCATCGAGGCCGAATACGCCGAGACGGTCGCGCGGATGGAGGCCGAACATGGGACCGAAGTGACGAACCTCAACGCCGCTCACACCGACGAGGTCGCCGGGCTCAAGAGCGAGCATGCCACGTTGTTCTCGGCGACGCGGGCCGCCCACGAGGGTGAGGTCGCCGGACTCCACGCGGACTACAAAGACCAACTCGTAAAGAAGCAGGCTGCCCACGAAGGCGAGGTCGCCGGACTGCATGCGGACTACAAAGACCAACTGGAGAAGAAACAAGCCGGCCACGATGCAGAGTTGGCATCCACCATGGCTGCCCACGAGCAGGCCATGGGCGCCGCCGCCGAGTTGCTGGAGTCGACCGTGGCCCAGCTTGCGGCCGAGCACGCCGGCGAACTGGCAGATCTGAAGCAGAAGCACGCCGCGGAGTTTGCGGAACTGAAGGCCGGGCATGCGGCCGCCACCGAAGCCGCATCCGTGCGGCACGCCGCTGAGCTTGCGGAACTGAAGGCCGAACATGCGGCCGCCACGGAGAAGGCTGCCAGCGAGCACGCCGCGGCCACGGAAGAAGCCTCGGCCGTTCACGCCGCTGAGCTTGCGGAACTGAAGGCCGAACATGCGGCCGCCATGGCGAATGCCGCCGGCGAGCACGCCGCGGCCACCGAAAAGGCGACCGCCGAGCACGAAGCCGCCACGGCCACCGCGTCGGCCCGCCACGGGCAGGAGCTGGCCGCGCTGGTCAAGGCCCATCACGAACAGACCGCCGTCGCCACGCGCGAGCACGAGGGCGTCGTCGAGACCCTGAAGGCCGAGCATGCGGCCGCCGCTGCTGTCGCTGCGGAAGAGGCCCGCTCGCTGCTGGAGACCACCGTGTCCGACTACGAGGGCAGGGTGGCCGACGCCATCGCCGCGCACGAGGCCACGAAGACGAAGTTGACCGGCGAGATCGCGGCGCTGACCTCCCAGAAGGAGGCCCTCGAGGAGAAGGTGTTCAACCTGGAACAGACGCGGATGCAGAACGAGGCGAGCATCGATGATCTGAACAGCCAGGTGACGGACCTGACCGAGCAGTTGACGGCGGCCACCGAGAAGATCACCGGTGACCAGGAACTGGTGGCCCAGACCCTCGCCTCCCTGCAGAAACTGTCCTCGGCGCTCAATGCCCGGTTTACGAATTAGAATCTGCCGGACTCCATTCCTCTGTGGCCTCGTCCCGGATTCGCGTTATACTGTTCCGCGGTATCGGGGGTTTAATGTTATGAAACGCCACTGGTGGTCTCTCTTCCTCATTGTGGGCCTTGTCCTCGGATGCGATCGGCCCGACCCAGTCGACGGGTACGATCCCGACGGTGCAGTGAACAATCATCCTGACAGCGACATCCCCGATCCGTTCCGCGTGACCCTGGTCGAGCCCGGCCACGGCCCTGTGGAGGGCGGCACCGACGTCACCATCCGCGGCTTCGGCTTCACCGAGAACATGCGGGTCGCGTTCGGCGGACGCTTCTCCGATCCCACCCAGGTGATCACCGTCTCCCCCACGCGCCTGCTGGCCCGCGTGCCCGCCGGCGAAATCGGCACCGTCGAGGTGAAGTTGATCGAGAACTCCGGCAAGGAGGCTTATCTGGGCAACGCCTTCACCTACGACCGGTTCTCCATCGATCCCCCTTCGGGCTCGGTCACCGGTGGCACCTTCGTGCGCATCTCCAGCCCCGCCGGCGAGTTGGAGGACACGGACCGGTTCTTCCTCGGCGAGCAGGAACTGAGCGACGTGCACGTGGTCACGGCGTCCACGGCCACCGGCCGCACGCCGCCTTCCCAGCCCGGCTCGGTGGCGCTGCGCGTGGAGAAGATCGACGCCCAGAACCTGCTGGTGGCCGACGCCTTCGCCTACTACGACACCACCGATCCCGCGTACGGCGGTCTCGGTGGAGGTCCCCTCGACGGGGCGTTGACGGTCACGGTGCTCAACACCTACGGCCGCGTCCCGGTGGCCGATGCCTTCGTCCTGCTGGGTACGGGCGCCTTCAGCCCCTATTCGGGCCGCACCGACGAGAACGGGCAGATCACGTTCTCCGATCCCGCCCTGCGCGGACGGCAGGTCCTGACCGTGGCCAAGGAGGAGTTCATCTCCACCTCCGTGGTGGGCTTCGACGCCAAAAATGCGACGATTTTCCTTGAGCCGGTGATCCCGCCTTCGGATCCCAACAATGGGCAGATCCCCTCCACGCCCAAGACCGTATATGCCCAGGTCGCCGGCGCCGTGGACTTCAAGGATGCCGAGTTCGAGTACTCCTGCAACTGGAACCGGCAGGTGCCGTCCCCGGCTCCGGCGGGGTACCGGCGGGCGGTCCGCGTCTTCCAGACCCTGCGGTCCTGGAACATCGCCGCACCGGCCAGTTACACCGTCTACGACACCGACACCTGCGTCGACGGCTTCGGCATTCCCATGCTGTTCGCGGTGTGGCCGGGCGCCTTCGCCCTGGTGGCCATCGCAGGCTACGAGAAGGACGACCGCTCGGATTTCATCCCGGTGGCCTATGGTGTCACCCGGCGGCTCGTGGTGGGGCCCGCCGAGACACTCAACACCAAGGTGGTCATCGAGTACCAGCTCGGCAACCGGCAGAACGTGAGCCTGGTCAACGCGCCGCCGCTGGTGCCCGAGACAGGACCCTCCCAGTACCGGTGCCGGCTGTTCGTCAACATCGGCGCCGACGGCTATGTGGTGCTCAATGACACCGTGCAGACCACCGACGCCACGCCGCAGTTCACCTACGAGAAGCAGATGTTCATGGTGGGGCCGCTGGCCGACGCCCAGTTCGCTTTGATGGCCGACGCCCACAATTACGGACAGTATCCTTTCTCGCAGGTGTTCCTGACGCGCTTCGAGGACAATCCGGTGATCGTGGACCAGTTCCTGGGCATCCCCAGGCCGCTGGCCCCCACGTCCACAGAACCCGTGCTCAACGACCGCTTCTCGTTCACCCCGAGCCCGGTGACCCAGCCCACGTTCCACATCGTGAAGATCAACACCTTCCCCAAGGGTGACGCCTGGTGGCGGCTCTATGTGAACGGACCGATCTCCACCTTCGTCCTGCCGGACCTGACCGGCTTCACCGGGGTTCCCGGAAAGCCGGCGGGCTGGCTCTACTGGCACGTGCAGTCTGTGCTCGTGCCGGACCTGTCGTTCGACGACTTCACCTACCGGTATCTCGGCGAGAAATACTGGACCTCCACGGCTGCCGACGGAAGCCTGTTCACCTTCTGAGGTACCGTGACACGATCCCGCCTTCTCAACATCCTGTCGATCCTGTGGTGGGTCGTTGTCGCGCCCGCAGCGCTGACCGCCTGCGACTCCACGACCACCAAGCCTGCCCTGTGTGAGGTCGACCGCATCTACTGTGCCGCCGGCGTGCAGGCTACCTGCACCCATCCGGCCGGACAATACGCCTTCGTCGACTGCGCTTCGGCCGGACAGACCTGTGTGCCGGATCTGGGCTGTCGGGTGTGCGTGCCCGACCAGTGGGTCTGTGACGGCGCCCACGTGGCCCTGTGCTCGGCCGACGGGCGCACCATGGAGCCGGGAGCCCAGTGCGATACCGATGCAGGCTGGGTGTGCTCCCAGGGGCGCTGCGTGCACGCCTGCTCCCAGGCTGCCGCCGACCGCTCGTATCTGGGATGCGAGTACTGGGCCGTGGACCTCGACAACGCCAAGGTCTCCTCGGGCAACGCCGCCGCGCAGCAGTTCGCCGTGGTGATCTCCAACACCTCGCTTTTGACCGCGCGGGTCATCGTCGAGGTCGACGACGCCCCCCCGAACTGGCCCGTTCAGTTGCGCGAGGTCGCCCGCACCGAGGTGCCCCCCGAGGGGCTGCGAGTGCTGTCGCTGCCCTCGCGCGAGGTGGACGGCTCCCCCCTGGGCTCCTGGGACGTCGGCACCCACTCGGCGCTGTCCACGCGGGCGTTCCGCGTCACGTCCTCGGCGCCCATCGTCGCGTACCAGTTCAACCCGCTGGAGAACGTCGACGTGTTCTCCAACGACGCCAGCATCCTGTTCCCGAAGAACGCGCTGGACTCCGACTATCTCGTGCTCTCGTGGCCCCAGACCATCGCCGACACCAACGATCCCAACAACGACTTTGCCCAGCACCTGCGCGCCTTCGTGACGATCGTGGCCACCGAGCCCGGCACCAACGTGACCGTCACGCCCAGCGCGCGCATCCTCGGTGACGGGCTCGACATCCCGGCAGCCGAGGCAGGTCAGACCTTCACTGTGGACATGCACGAGTTCATGGTGCTCAATCTCGAGACCGACGGGTTCCAGGCGGACCTGACCGGCACCCGGATCGTGGCCGACCGGCCCATCGT
>Ga0180007_10004072_pt1 | contig 15742 bp, 9 predicted proteins | sample MM_PC_MetaG_FD_121122 | JGI IMG/M metagenome (GOLD analysis project Ga0180007, IMG submission 121122) | Groundwater microbial communities from the Aspo Hard Rock Laboratory (HRL) deep subsurface site, Sweden - MM_PC_MetaG | ecosystem: Environmental > Aquatic > Deep subsurface > Groundwater... | reverse complement strand
CCTCACAGAAGCTTTTGTTGGCTAGGGTACTTTGGCTCGCATCGACAACCCGTACTTGGGATGTTTCTCGTGTCCAATCAAGCGCTCCAGCGCCAGGGGCGGGGGTGACGTCGATGGTGTAAGAACGGATATTATTTTCATCAACAGTTGAAACCGGAGTGCGGGCGGAGGGTGAGGAGACTACGCCGGAAGTATCAGCGGCGGGTGAGACCGTAGCGGTCGAAGAGCCACTCGGACTTTCGATGGCGACGGGGCTTTCGGGATACTTGGTGGTGCCGGGGACGTAAATATCGCCCGAGTCGGTCGGACCTTGATCCGGAGCAACGGGCGCTTCTTTTCTCGAAGAAAAATAGTAAATTAGGGCTGCTGCCACAACCAAAACAACCCCAAGCACTAGAGCAATTTTCGCTTTGTTCGACAAAGTCTAACCCCTCCTTTACCCCGTTAGAGAAGACCCCGACTCTTGTCGGTGGTAAGACAACATGTTTGTTGCTAGCAGCTTGATGTCGCTATCAGCCATAATATAAAAATCGTTGTCTCTAACGGGGTTTACTTACAAGTATATTTTAACACAAAAACGAATATTTTTTTATTGTATATTTTACCGTAATTCTAAGTTGTGTATGTTATTCCGCACTAACCCTCCTATGTCATCCCGCACTGGATGCGGGATCTAGGCAGCTAAAAGCTGCCGGTTTTTATGTAGGGGTAAGAGAACCTACTTGCGAAGCGGTTCTCCTACCCCTACGACCCCACCTCATTGCTCGCCCAAAAGCATGATTTTTCTTTCAGGAGAGCACTCTCCCCGACAAGTTTGCGGGGCTACTCGCCATGATAAGAAAAATCATCTTTTGTTGAAGGAGCGCCAAAGGCGCATTATTCTCATAAAACAAAAAGCAGGTTAAAACCTGGGTTCCGGGGGTAGTTCTCGACAAGACTGTAGATCCCTCGACTTCCTGCCTGTAGCAGGAGCGCTCGGGATGACAGGTACTGTCAGCAGCTCGAGATGACAAAGGAGGTATTCGGGCTCGCAATGACAGAAAATAGATTCCGGATCGAAGTCCGGAATGACAGATAGTAACTATCAGATATAATTTTGATTTTTGAGATTTGATTTATGAGATAATGGTATCTTTAATTTTTCTCCTTGATGTAGTACTCTTTGGATATGAGTTATACCAGAAAGGTGGCGTTTAACACCGTCGCTCAGTTTGTCGGTAAAATTATCGGAATCGGAATTGCGCTGGTAACGATCGGAATCCTTTTTCGGTTTTTGGGAGTTGAGGGCGCGGGTAAATATACAACTGTCTTTGCCTTTACCTCGTTTTTTGCTCTTTTTGCCGATATCGGACTGGGGTGGACGATGCTCCGGGAGCTATCGGTTGAAAAAGACCAAAATAAGGTTTTTCAGAATATTTTTACGATGCGGCTCATTTTGGGCATTTTTATCTATGCCGCCGCTGCGCTTGTAATTTGGCTTTTTGCCTATACTCCCGATGTTAAAATGTCCGTCGGGATTTTGGCGATTGCCTGGTTTTTCCAGTCTTTAACTTCCAGCGCGGTTCAAATTTATCTCAACAAATACCGGATGGATATTGCCGTTTTGGCCGAAGTGATCGGCAAGGCCTGCATCCTGCTCGTCGTTTACCTTATCTCGATTCGCGGTGGAAGTTTGATGTGGGTAATGGGAGCTTATCTGGCCGGCTGTTTTGTTAATTTTGTTATTGTTTGGTCCCTGGCGGGCAAATTTGTTAAAACCGGTTTGGCATTTGATTTTGTTTACTGGCGCTACGCTTTAAGGCAGGCCTTGCCGATTGGAATAACGCTCGTTTTCGGCTACGTATATTACAAAGTCGATTCCTTGATGCTTTCTTGGATACAAGGAATGACCGATGTTGGAATTTACGGAGCACCCTATAAATTACTTGAAGTTTTGCAAATGTTTCCGGCGCTCTTTCTCGGCTCAGCCTTTTCGCTGGTGACAAGATATGTTGCAAACAAGGACGAAAGGCTAAATAATGCTTTTCAAAAACAATTCGATTTTCTCTCTCTCATTGCCGTGCCGGTTGTCATCGGAACGTTTATTTTGGCTCTGCCGATTATTGCTTTTATTACCGGCCGGGGAGGCGAGTTTACAACCAGTTCAACAATTACTTTGTTTGGTCGGGAAATGACCTCCGTAACCTGTCTTAAGATTTTAATTTTTTCAGTCGGAGTCAATTTCTTCTCAAATCTTTACAACTTCATGATAGTCTCCCTTGGCAAGCAAAAACAGATGATCCTTCCGACAATCGGTTTTGCGATTATCAACGTGATTTTAAACCTGATTTTAATTCCCCGTTATAGTTATATCGGAGCCTCGGTTTCGACGCTGTTCACTGAAGCTTTGGTTCTTATTACAACTTATTATGTTTCAAGGCGAAATATTATCTTGCCGCTTCGCTTTAATGTTTTTGGAAAAGTTTTACTCTCGGGAACTGCGATGGGACTTTGCTCTTGGGGAACCTATCATTATACGAGCAATCTCTTTTTGGCGATTTTCGTAGCAATTTTTGTTTACGCATTTATGGTGCTGTCCATTAAAGCCCTGCCGATTAATACTCTAAAAAACATCTTTAAATTTAATCAGAGTAAAGCAAGTTAAAATGCGAATCGCCATTGATATTCAGACTACTTTGGGCAAGCCGACTGGGTTTGGTTTTTATGTTTCGAATCTGGTCGAGGCGCTCAAAAAGCACACTCCACGCGATTTGGAGCTTGTTTTGGTCAAGCCAGATACGGAAAATGATTTTTCAACACCGCAAAGGTTCATCTGGGATCAACTCACTTATCCTAAAAAGGCAAGCAGTGAGCGTGTTGATCTGCTGCATCAACCCTGTTTTTCGGCTCCGCTCCGTTTCAAAAATCCAGTAGTAGTTACTATCCATGACATTATCAGTATTTTGTTTCCCGAAACCATCCCATTCGCCTCGAGGATGTTTTATTCCAAATGGATGCCTTTTTCGTACCGAAAAGCCAAAAAAATTATTACGATTTCCAACTCAACCAAACGGGATATTATCAGGGTTCTTGGAATAGCGGAAGATAAAATTACTGTTATACCGCTTGGGTATGATAAAAAAATCGAAAAAAAACTAGGCAAAGCCGAGATTGAAAATGTAAAGAAGAAAAACAAGCTGCCTGAGAATTATCTACTTCATATTGGAACGCTTGAGCCGAGAAAGAATTTAGATTTTCTAATTGAAGTTTTTTCCGAGGTTATCAAAAATGATAAGAGCGGTTTACATTTGGTAATTACCGGCAAAAAGGGTTGGTATTACGAGGGGCTATTTGAAAAAGTTAAGCAACTTTCACTCGAGGACAAAGTTATTTTTACCGGATATATCGATGAAGAGGATAAGGCAGCCATCTATCAGGGGGCCAGAATTTTTACTTTTCCGTCGATTTACGAGGGTTTTGGCTTGCCTCCGCTTGAGGCGATGGCTGCCGGCGTGCCGGTGATTTCCTCTGATACATCATCGATGCCCGAGGTAGTAGGCAAGGCGGGTATTTTGCTTTCTCCGCATAACAAATTTGGATGGGTTAAGGCGATAAAGGAAGTAAGCGGCAGCGAAAAATTGAGGAAGGAAATGATTGCCAATAACTTTGGGCAGGTAAAGCATTTTTCGTGGGACAAAACTGCCGAGAAAACAATCGAAGTATATAGAGAGGCAATAAAAATAAAATGAAGAAAATTCGAGCCGTTTTTATATCGGAGGCGATAAGACGTGATTCGCATGCACCACTTCGATTTTTTAAAGATGTCGAACCGGTTCATCTTTACTTAAACGCACCATATGGAGATATGAGCAAGGAAGATTTTTTCGGTAGCCGACAGGTAAAAATTAATAATTTGCTAAGTGAAATTATTGCACTAAAGCCGGATGTTATCCAAGGCGCCGAGCCTTTTGGCTCTAAACTCTCATTGAAACTCGCTTACATTAGTTATAAAGCGGCCAGAAAAACCGGCGCAAAACTAGTTGTACCGATTTTAGAAAACAGGCCGATCGAGGAGAGGTTCAATACCTTTCAAAAAATTATTCTCAAATTTTTTTGTAAAACTTATTTTAATTCTGCCTCTGCTATTGTCGTTTTAAATAGGGGAGCGGAGGTTAACGTGAAGCGTTTTGCTCCCGAAGCCAAGATTAAACGGGGGATTGTCTGGGGAGTTTGGGGAGTGGACACCCGGCTTTTTAAGAAAGTGTGTGGTAAAAAACCCAATACGATTATCTATGTCGGCCGGTGGATTGAAGACAAGGGTCTCAAGTATATGCTCGAGGGATTTAAAAAAGCTCAAGAAAAGATCCCAAATCTTCTCCTTCGTCTTGCCGGACAGGGGGATTTTGAGGGTTACATGAGGGATTATTGTGGGACAAATAACTTAGAGAAAAATGTTGAATTTATTGGCATGGTCAAAAATACCGCTTTGCCAAAGTATTTCTCCGAGGCAGAACTTTCCATTTATCCTTCGATAACGCAAAAAAGATGGGAAGAACAGGTTGGCACGGTTAATTTCCAATCGATGGCTTGCGAAACGCCCGCATTAACTACCAAAAGCGGGGCGATTCCGGAATACCTTCAAGATGGCGAGGGAGCGATTTTAGTTGACGAGAGGGATTCCGAGGCGATTTATGGGGGCATAATAAGCTACTTTGCGTCGAAAGAAAAAACCAAACTGCAACGACGGGCGCGTCAGTTTGTAATGCGCTATGATATTAAAGGAGAGATCGAAAAGGCAGAGAAACTCTTTATAGAAGTATGCAAGAAAAATAAGGGTGTTCACCGAGAGCAGGAGAGGGTAGCGAGCAATAATATAAATAACTAATAACAAATTACTAATTTCTAATAAAAACTCAAATGACAAATATCAAAAGATTAGAAATTAAAAAATTGGATATTTTGTTAGTAATTAGATATTAGAGGTTGGAAATTAATATGAAGATCATTTTAATAATATGAGAAATAGCCCAGTCATTTTTTTAATCAGTATGTTTTTTGCCCTCTTGATCGGGTTTTTGCTCTCGCATTTTGTCAAAGTCGGGCTCCCTGTCTCAATTGGAATCGGTCTTTTAATTTTTATTTTGCCACTAATTTTTCAAAAACCGGAGCTTGGCCTAGCGATGGTGGCATTTTTTCTGCCTTTTGAAAGAGTTCCATCGATTGAACTAGGCGGGATCAGTATAAAGATAGACCATATTTTGATAATTTTCGTCTTTGTGATTTTTCTTATTAAAAATCTGATTGCTAAAAAGTTAACTATTCCCAAAGATCCGGTAAGATACTTAATTATTTTGTTTATTTCGACTTTGACTTTTTCGCTCTCCACGGCGATCAATCTTGAGCGGTCGCTTCAGGTTTTAGTTTTCATGTTTTTGATGTTCATTGTTTATCTGGCGACCACCTTTATCGTTTCAAACAAAAAAGTGCTTATTTATGTGCTTTACGGGCTTATTTTCGGGGCAATTTTTCAAGGTGCACTTGGGCTCTTTCAATTTGCCGGCGATGCGGTTGGAATTTCAAGTACAATTACACTTCTCAAGGAGGGATATGATAAATCCACTTTTGGTTTTGCCAGAGTGCAGGGAACGGCAATCGAGCCGCTTTATTTTGCCAATTATATTCTAATTCCGTTTTTCTTATCGGTTATTCTGCTTCTAAGGGGACAGAGCGGGAAGCTGATGAACAAGATCATTTTTTACGCATTATCTGGGGTACTTATGATCAATTTCATTCTGGCGATCTCACGCGGAGCTTACATCGCCATGGCGGCAACCATTTTAATTATGATAATTAGTCAGTATAAATTAATTTTGCGTGCCAAAGCGATTTTAACTACGCTGGTGATTGTTCTTCTGGTTTCAGTAGGGTCTTATTTAGCGCTGGTGAAAAGTGAGCCAAGAGCGATTGATGAATTTGTGGGGCATCTGATGATCAATGATGCCACCGAAGGGGAGTCGGTTGTTTCCAGGGTCAATGCAAGCCAAGAAGCATACGAGATATTTTTAGATCACCCGACTTTCGGTGCCGGACTTGGCAACTATGGTCCGATTGTCCAAAACGACCCTCCGCGCGTACCAGATAGCGGTTGGTTCATTGTCAATAATGAATATATGGAGCTTCTGGCAGAAAACGGCGTGGTAGGACTCTTGATGTTCTTGGTTTTGTTGGTGTTTGTTTTCGCGCGAGCGCTTCTGGGGATAAAAAAAGAAACTGATCAGTTTGTCAAAGCGGTTCTAATTGGTTTAACGTTGGCGCTCTTTGGCGTTTTGGTTCAATATCTAACTTTCTCGACTCTTTACATTTTCCATATTTGGTTTTTAATCGGACTAATAAGTGCTACTTCTTATCTAAGTTTGCATCCCGTTAGATCTGGAGGGTCTGAAGCTTACGGAGTAAATGAGAACGCGGGGGAGAATAAAAGAACTGGATCTGAGCAGTCTGGTCCAGATCTAACGGGATAAAAAAATGAAGTTTAGAAATACAATTTTAAAAATCCTGATTATACTGGTTCCGTTTTATTTTGTCCGTTTTAATATTGGACCTGTTCCGACAACGCTCTTGGAAATAGCTATTTATGTGGCGGCTGTCTTGTTCTTGTTTTATAAATTTTTTGATCTTAAAGACAAAAAAACGTTGATTCTGGCCGGAGGGGTTTTTGTCTTGGCTGGATTGCTTTCGGCGATCGTTTCCCCCGATAAAATAAGCGGCCTTGGTCTTTGGAAAGCCTACTTTCTCGATGGCTACCTAGTTTTTCTAATGTTTCTCTCTGCCTATAAAAACAAGGAAGATTTCCTTGTTTTTATAGTCTTTAGCGGGGTTTTAACGGCTGCTTTATCGCTAATTGTTTTTGCAACAGGAATTAGAACAGTTGATGGGCGGCTTTATGATCTTGACCAATTAAGCCCAAATTATTTGGCGATGTTTTTAACTCCGATATTTGTTATAAGTCTTTATCGTGTTGTTAAGAAACACTCGATTTTTTATATTTTGGCAGGACTTTTGATTCTTCTTTCGCTCTATCTAACAGATTCACGCGGAGCAATTGTCGCTCTTGCGGGAGCGGCAATATTGTCTGTTTATTATTTTCTTAAGAAATCCCGTAAAACTTTGGCAAAAGTTTTTCTTGTTGTTCTTTTGGCGGGATTTTTTATAGGCGGATACTTAATCTTCAAACCTGATTGGTCGGATCACAGCCGAAAAGCCACCTCTTCCAACGTGCGCTACTATATCTGGCAAACTTCTTTTGAAATTATTAAAGAAAAGCCGGTTTTGGGTGTTGGGCTTTCTAATTACCAAAACTATTTTTATAATTTGACTAAAGATCGTGTCAATTATCCAGAGTACATTTCACCGATGGCTTTAACTGCTCATAGTTTGTTTATTCAGCTTCTCGCTACATCAGGTATTATAGGATTTTTGGCATTACTATATCTCTTGTTTACTAGTCGATTTTATTTTTCTAAAAATATTCCCGTTGTGCTGGCACTTTTTTCGATTTTATTTTATGCCCTGGTTGATACGCCGTTTTTCAGAAACGATTTAGCGGCAATTTTTTGGATTCTGCTTGCGCTATCGGTAAACCCCGTTAGAGATAATGGTCGCTTCGCGGTAAATACTGGCGGTATTAAACCGCCAGTATCGGGAGCAACTCCTAATCGCCAGAAGTTGGGGTCCTTCTCTAATGGGGTAAATTTCAAAGAGAAAAATGCTTGAGTCTCTCGATCGATTTTTGCTAAAACGCAGAAAATTAGCATTTATCGCTATCTTTATTGTTTCCTTTTTGATCATTTCTTTCGGGATTAACCAGACCGGTGAAACCTGGGATGAAATTCCGTACTACAACGCTGGCAGAAGTTATTATTCAAATATTGTCCGTTTAAATTTTAAAAGTTCGGCATGGGATGCAAATAAGGAACATCCGCCGGTGGCAAAATATGTCTACGGCCTTTTTTCGCTGGCAAGCTACAAAATGGGGGGAGAGCATTATAGCGGAGGAAGAATTGCCAGCGCGCTTTTGTTGAGCTTAACGATTGCTCTTACCTTTTATTTCGCCACTGAGCTTTTTAGTACTACAACCGGTCTTTTTGCCTCAATAATCTTGATGCTGACGCCTCCTTTTATTGCTTACGGCAGAATTTTGGGAATGGATTCGATTTCAGCTTTAGCATTTCTTCTTGTTGCGATTGTTTCATATCGTTTTGCCAAATCAAAGGGTGGATGGAAGGATTATGTTTTGCCAACAATTACGCTGGGGTTGGCGTTTGCTACCCGTTACAATACGATTCTGGCTGCATTTTTTGGTCCGGTGGCAATTATACTTTTTGCCTCGTGGAAGAAGGATTATAGACGACGGCTTGCTCTTCTTTTGATTCCTATTGGTTCGGTAATCGTGTTTTATATTGTATGGCCCTATCTATGGAGCGATCCAATCGGGGGACTCAAAACCAGCTTTGGTCATTGGGGACAGGTGCGCGAATGGTACATGGGCCAAAAAGATGCAGTTCTTCCAAACTCATATTTTCTCACTTACTTCTTCTACTGCGTACCGGTGGGGATTTTAGCTTTGGCGACCTTGGGTGTCTTTAGTCGCGAAAAATTTAAAAATAAACTTTTCATTATTGCTCTTTTAGTCCTGCCTTTTATAAACAGCTTTGTCGGAATTAAACAGGGTGGGGTACGTTATTTGCTGTTCGTTTTTGTCCCTCTTGGTGTTTTAGCGGCACTCGGGTTTGTATATCTTCTTAAAATTTTACAGAAAAAATACCTTCAAGTTTTTTTGATTATATTGCTTTTGGTTTATGGTTTCTTTAATATAATTACCCACTATCCTTATTATCTTGATTATTATAATGAATTTATCCGTGGATCAAAGGGGAATTATCAGAGTAAATTTTTGCAATTTGGTTGGTGGGGAGAGGGAGGAAAGCGCGCGGCGGATTTTCTAAACAAAAATGCATCGCAGGGCGCGAGCGTTTTTAATAATATGAAACCGGACCATACGCTTGATAATTTAAGGGAAGATATTCGCCTTGTAAATAGTTCTGAAAATCCTGACTTCATCGTTTTTAATACGAATTGGGCGTGGATAAGCGATTATCAAATCCCCACGGGCTACAAAATCGTTCACGAGGAAAAATCTGGCGGTGGAACTATTTTAACAGTCTTGGGCCGATAATATTTTTGACATGATGAAAAAATCGGTTATAAGATAAAGACAGCTATCCAGGTTATTTATATGAAAAAAAACAAACAATCAATTTCAATAGTTTTTCCGGCCTTTAACGAAGAGGCGAATATCGAGGCGATGGTGAAAGATGCCTACGATTTTTTGAAAAAAAATTTTACCAATTTTGAAATTATCGTGGTTAATGACGGATCGACCGATAATACGTTGAAGATTCTCCAAAAAATTTCTCGTCGAATTAAAAGACTTAAGATATTAAGTAATCGCAAGAACTTGGGCTATGGGGCGACTGTTTGGAAGGGAATTAGAGCTTCAAGCAAAGAACTTGTCTTTTTCTCCGACTCTGATCGGCAGTTTGATCTAAGAGAAATCAAAAAGCTTCATGAATATATTCCTCAATTTGACGTGGTAGTCGGCTACCGGAGAAAACGAAGTGATTTTTTTATGCGTAGAGTAAATGCATGGGGATGGAAAGCCCTAGTTTGGATTTTACTGGGTCTAAAAATAAAAGACATTGATTGCGCTTTCAAACTTTTTAAACAAGATGTAATCAGAAAGCTAAAAATTACTTCAAAGGGGGCGGCGTTTTCGGCAGAACTCATTTATAAAATCAGAAACTCCAACTTTTTGATCAAAGAAATCCCGGTCAGCCACTTCAAAAGGAAAGCGGGACGGCCAACCGGTGCCAAGTTTTCGGTGATCAAAAAAGCTTTTATCGAAATTTGGGATCTATATCTGAAGGATCAAAAATTGGTTAAATCGCGCAGTTTTGTTTTGTCTTTTTGCGCCATTATTGCTTTGTTTGCCTCAAGGATTCTGCTAATGAGCAACTCGCTTGATTTTTTTGACTCGAGCGAATATTTGTGGCGCACGGGCAGTGCTTCCGTTTGGCAGGCGATGGCAACGGGTCATGCGCCCTTCCATCCTCTTTATGTTTTCTTTGGCTATGTTCTGCACAACTTTTTAAAGTTTTCTGAAATCACTTCGTTGGAATTAACTTCAGCCATTACTGGCTCGTTAGGAATTATATTTTTGTTTCTTTTTATCAAGAAAGTCTTTTCTCCCAGGGTGGCTTGGCTAAGTGCGATTTTGTTTTCGCTTATTCCGTTTGTTTTTGTGAGTCAGATTACCGTCTTAGTCGATGCCAGTGAACACGCATTTTATTTTCTGTCTTTGTATTTATTCTTGTCAGCTCTCTTGGGGAAAAAGGCAAAGGGATTGATCCTGGCCCTGTTTTCCGGCTTGGCTTTGGGTCTAGCGGCCTTTTCTCATACGCAAGTTGCCATTTGGTCGCTTGGAATTTTGGCCTTGCCGATTATCACTCACAAAGCAATCCCCAAAAAAGAAGTAATTGATTTACTTTTAAAATATCTGCTTTTACTCGTAGGGGGAGCGGTCTTCATTTTTCTATATCTAAAGCTGCTGATTTATTCAAATTCAATCGGCTGGCACGATTCAACTGATTCATACGATTCGGCGCTCCGGTACTTATTTTTGGGCAACATTTTAGACCGCAATCCGATTGAACTAAGAAAGAGCTTGTATTATCTCGTCGCTCTTTCTTCGAGTATTGTTGTTTTGGGCGGATTTTTGGGTGCGATAAAATTATTCTTTTCCGATAAAAGGAAATTACTGTATCTTGTGATTTGGTTTTTGCCTTTTCTTATCGGTGCAACTTATATTTATGAAAATCTTTATGGGCGGACCTTAATCATTGGCCTTGTCCCGGTCGTTATTCTAGCAAGTTATTATCTGGTTTCGCTTAAGCGTTTTAGACTCCTTGCGATTTTTGTTGTAATTTTGCAGCTTTGCATTCTATCTGGGCCGGTAATTTCAAGATATAAATTGTTTCCTGCGCCAATAGAACACATTAAGGACACGCTCTCTGGACTTGAAAAGGGCGGAATTTTTATATCTTCAAATGTCACAAAAACTCTGGCCAATGCGGCTTATGACGGCGAGTATGTAAATTTTGGCGATGTTGGAAACGGGGCTGGGTATGTTGAAGAAAAAATTAAACAAGCGCTTGCAGATAACCGCCCAATCTACATTCTCTCCGATGCGCTTTTGTTGCCTTATCACCGGTACGACGGAGCATTCTACGATCTTCGTTCGACAGGGGTTGGCTCTTCCTCGGATCACGCCACCGTGCTGGATTTCTTAGTTCGGGATTATGCGCTTCGCTTGGTGAAAGTAGACGATTTTGGTTTTCAAAGAACGGTTTACGAGGTTTTGCCAAATCATCCGGAAGATGATATCGATAAGGTTCAGGCAAATCTCGATAATTCTTCGGTTGTATTTGGAAGAGTTAAATCCGGAGATGATTCGGTTTCCGGCCTGATTGTAAATGGCAGTAGCAACCTATTATGTAATGCTCCGAGAGATGACATCACAAGGTTAGATGCCGGCTTTTGTCTTTTGAGGAGTTTGTCGGGCAAACGATATGGCAATTGGGCTTTTACAGACAAGGACGGCTGGTTCTTCCTGCAAGATACAACGAGTAGTGGCAAGATAGTTCTTTCTTCAAATCCGGCTCTAACGAAAATTCCTAAACTTAATGGCCAGTTTGCTACTTCGGGCGACATCACGACAGATTTTCATTTAGCTGGCAAGTTCTCCGATATCCCTGAGTTAAAACAAGAGCTGGCTAAAACAGACAGCTCTTTCTATGTTTTTGCTACAAAAGAAAATAATATCGAAAATTATCAGCTTTATACTTTTGATTTTAGCTTGCCTTTATCCGGCAAGATCAGGGCTCGAGATCTCGGCGGGGAAGCGAGCGAACTTGTAAGGGATAAAGCTGCAGAAAGCCCAAAAGTCCGCTCTTCAACGAGGGACGGTGGCTTTGTTCTCGCAGGACCTTATATCACTTTGGAGCCAGGCAAGTATAAGTTAATTTTCAAAACGCGATCGAATTTGAAAATGGACAACCTCGTTAAATTTGAGGTGAGCGGTGACTACGCTCGGGAAACCTTAGCGGAAAAAGAAGTTACCCAAAGAGAACTTGTCTCCAAAGATTACCAAGAGATAGAGTTGGAATTTGAATTACAGGACAAAACAGAGGGAATCGAATTTAGGATTAAGGTTCGGCCGAACTCGAACGTGCTGGTGGACTATTTGGAGATTTTAAAGCAGTAGGCAGCTCGAGATGCGAGCTGATAAATTTGCGATAAACTTCGAAAGCTTTTTTGTTGGATTTGACCCGATTTTCTTGACCGTTAAATCTGACTTCTACGAGTCCTAAATGCGCGTCCGGGGGATTTCCGAGCACGCCGGCGACGGTATTGTCAAAGAGGGTATAGGCGATAAAACCCTTAAAATATTTGCTCGAGTAGACGTTTTCCAAAAATTTAGCGAAAAATTGGGCTTGCTCTTCTTCGCCATTTTGTCCTTTTTCGCCGTAGGATCCTCCAGCTCGATTGGCTTCGACAATCCATAAATCTTTCTTGTATGCGGCAAGTTTTTGGGCCAGATTTAAACTTTTTCCGTAATTAAACTCCCGTTTTTTGACATTGACGCCATCACTGCTGTACCAATCCCAACCGATGATATCGAAATCAGCTCCGTCTTCGATTAATTTTCCAATGATGTCATATAAAACCCAGTGCCCGCTGATTAAGAGTTTCGCGCTCTTGTCGTTGTCCCGTATGCCCTTTGCCATTCCTTTGATCCAAGCCAAAGTGGCATCATAGTGCGCCTTGGAATAATCGACTCCGACTTCAAGTTTAAAAGTTTCGCCAGTGTAATCATCGGGCCTGACAATAGTTCCGGTAACTTCATTGGCGAGCTGAAAATATTTTATTTTTTTACCGTAGCGCTTGGCCGCGTAGGCGCCTTGAGTGTAACCTTCGGCGAAATAATCGGCTTTGCCAACGGTTGCGGGAATATTTGGCTCCAGTACCAAAAGAAGATCGAGTCCCGCCTCGCTCATTTGGTTAATATAATCGTCATTATCTTGTGCATGGTATCTAATCGAGTAATTTGGAGAATAGACGATTTGGGTTTCGAGATTGGCCCTGATCAGGTTAATTCCAAGTTCCTTGGCTTTTTTTATTTGAAAGGCGGTTCTCTCAGGAGAATAGGTATCAACTTTTTTATGAAGTGCGTAAGCTCCGCCTTGAGCCCCCCAAACAAAGCGCTGCTTTGGCGGTATCTCTTTTACTTTCTCAACCGTTTTAGAAATCTCATTTTTAAGCTCGGTTTTATTCTTGGCCATAACCCCACCGTAAACGCCGGCGGCGATTGAAAGCGATAAAAAAAATAAGAAAATCCCTAGCTTCTTCATTAGCTTAAGGATAACAAATAATCAGAATCATTTACAATTTAGGTAAAAACTTGTAAATTTAAGCCGATGAGAGATGTTTTAATTGTTATTCCAACCTTCAACGAAAAAGAAAATATCGAGAAGATAATTTCCGAAATCCGCAGGCAAAAAATCGGAGCGGATATTTTGGTAGTTGATGATAACTCACCTGATGGCACCGGCGAAATTGTCGATAAAATAAGTAAACAAGATTCTTCTGTTTCGGTTTTGCATCGAAAGGAAAAAGCCGGCTTGGGTCGCGCTTACGTGGCCGGATTCAAATGGGGCTTGGGCAAGGGTTATAAGAAATTGATTTCGATGGATGCCGACTTTTCTCATCCAGTAAGCGCTCTCAAATCTCTAATTGCATATTGCTCAAAAAAATCGGTGGCAATCGGATCGCGCTATGTAAAAGGCGGCAAGATTGTTGGCTGGAAATGGTATCGCTACACCAATTCGTGGGGAGCAAACTATGTCACTCGCGCGCTTTTACGCATTCGCGCCAAAGACGCAACAGCCGGATTTAAATGCTATCCTGAGGAATTCCTGCGCGAAGTTAATTTGGATACAATTCAAGCGGCCGGTTACGCTTTTCAAGTGGAGATGGTGCTTAAGGCTCAAGAATTGGGTTATAAACTTATTGAAACGCCAATCACTTTTGTTGACCGGCAGGCGGGAGAATCAAAAATTCAAGGCGAACTTAGAAAATCGGCCAAGACGGTTTTTGCTCTCGCTGCTGGTAAAAAATCGTACCGCCAGTTCGTCAAATTTGCCATTGTCGGGGGTTCGTGTGCGCTTGTTGACTGGGGCGTCTTTTATGCCATTAAAGCTTTGTTTATAAACTGGTTGCCGGTTGATCTGCAAGTAATAAAACAGCTCGCTAAAGCGCTTTCATTTATAATCTCTGCTTCTCTTAATTATATTTTTAATCGCAAATGGACATTTAGGTCAACCGATAAAAAAATCGCCGCGCAAGTTGTCAAGTTTTTTGTTGTTGCCGCAATCGGACTTGGATTGAACTCCTTGATTTTCTACATTATTACCGGACTTCTGGTGTGGCGTGATATATACGGACTTTTGATTGCCACTGCTCTTGTGACGCTCTGGAATTTTTTCATAAACCGCATCTGGACGTTTAAGGAAAAAAATTGATGAGATTTAACTTAAAAATAGTTTTCCTTGTGATCTTGGGAGTTATCGCACGATTTGCGTTCTTTCCGCTTCGACCTCTGGATGGGGACGAGGGGATCGTTATAAAAATTGCCCAGAGTGCCAACTTGTTCGAGCTCTTTGCAAATGTCGCTAAAGACGTCCATCCGCCCGTGTTTCATTTCCTCGAGTTTCTGATTTTGAAAGTTGCTCCCGTTAGCGAATTTTCCTCAAGGATCATAAGTGTTCTGGCTGGGCTTATAGCGGTTTATTTTATTTACCTTGTTTTTAAGAAACTAGGCAGCGAAAAAATTGCTTTTTGGGTAGCAGTGTTATCTACGATTAACCCCGTCTTGACTTATCACTTTGCCGAGACAAGGCCGTATGGACTGCAGGTGCTTTTGATTTTTATAAACCTATATTTCTTTTTGAAGATCAAAGAAAACGCCAGCGCTAAAAGCGAGAATACAAAAGACTTAATTTACTTCACGATAGGCTCGATTTTGATGGTTTTGACGGCTTACTTGAGCTTCGCGATTTTGCTTGGAGAGCTTCTATACATGGTAATTTTTGAAGGGCTTCACAAATTAAACTACAAAAAAATCATCTCGGGTGTGCTCGTTATCGGAACTTTTGCGCTTTTGTGGGGAAGTAATTTTCTAAGCCAACTTCAGGGCAGGATGTCGGAACAATCTCAAACGCTTCAGTTCAAAGACAATTTGCTCGGTTTATTCAATGCTTTTTACCGTTTCTTTGCGGGAAGAATGTTTCTCGATCTTGACCCGTCAATTTCCAAAAATCTGGAGTTTTTGAAGTCCGATCCTTTGAAATTCATTGTTTTTTTCCTTAGCATCATCGTCCCGCTTGCGCTTTTTGTCTGGGGGGTCGTTGCATTATTCAACAAGGAAAAAGATAATTTTTATCTGATCGGCTGCGTTTTTGCCCCGTTGATTTTGGCGGCTCTGATATCGTCTGAAATCGGTCCACGCTCGGCGCGATATTTATTATTTTTAGTTCCCTTCTGCCTGTACGTTATATTAGAACTTGTATTTTTGAAAAAGACACTT
>Ga0180007_10004071_pt1 | contig 15742 bp, 14 predicted proteins | sample MM_PC_MetaG_FD_121122 | JGI IMG/M metagenome (GOLD analysis project Ga0180007, IMG submission 121122) | Groundwater microbial communities from the Aspo Hard Rock Laboratory (HRL) deep subsurface site, Sweden - MM_PC_MetaG | ecosystem: Environmental > Aquatic > Deep subsurface > Groundwater... | reverse complement strand
CCGCCGGCGCCGCCATAACCGCCGCCGCCGCCATAGTTACTAGTGCTGGTGCCGGCGCCCGGGCCAGTGCCGCTGGCTCCGCCGACACCGCCGGCATAACCGGTACCATTAGCGTTAATTGAGCCCGTGCCGCTAATTGTCACGGTGGCGGCGGTAATCGTGTGGCCGTGGCCATTGGTGCCATCGCTATACTCACCCACCACTGAAATCGTGCCGTTGACCGTCACTGTGCCGGAACAAGTTAAGTTCAAAGGAGCAGCTTCATAAGTGCCGCCGCCGAGCGTTAAAGTGATGCCGGCATCAACCGTGAGGTTGGTACAGTCAGCCGGCAGATCAGCGGCATCATCCCAGACAGTATCAGTGGAGATAGTATAATCCGCGGCTTTGGCCAGTTGGCGCCAGCCGAAAATATAGGAGACGTTAAAAACCAACACTAAAGCCATCAGCAAAATATAGGCAGCGAGTATACCGCTGTGGATTTGGGAAATATGAGGCACAAGATGCCAGCGGTAGTACCAGGAAAATTTCTGACGCAAAATATCATGCAAAGGCACGGCGGCCGGCAAAGTGGCCCGAGTGCTCTTTTGGATTTTGGAAATTTCAGAATCTAGGGACTCAATTTCTGCCTCGTGTTCGTCCTCTATCACAAAAAACCCTCCCAAAAATAACTATTCTATTTTTTTCTCTACTACTATTATATACTTATTAAATCCAAAATCTAAAATCCAATGCTTCGACTTCGCTCAGCATTGCCCTGATCCTGTCGAAGGGCAAATGACAAATGAAAAACTTATTGACCGTGTCATTGCGAGGCCATTTATTGGCCGCGGCAATCTTATCATTAGACTTATAGATTGCTTCGCTCTGCTCGCAATGACAATTTATATTCTATTTTTCAACAACCTCGCTTTTTGCTTTGTCCGACGACCTTCGGTGTCGGACTCCGACCGAAGCGTCGGAGAGCTTTGGATTTAATAGTCTATTCTTCTTTTGCGGTCTCAAACAGGACTTTGATTGCCACAATCACCCCGGCCGCCGCCACAAAGGTGGTGAAGCTAGCCAAGACATTCTGAATCCAGCTGTAAAAAGCGCCCCAGACAATAAAGGCCTGTAGGCCAGCCATGCCGATGACGATTAAGGCAATGACCGCCACCAGGAATTTCTGCGCCTCTTTTTCCGTCACATTCATCAATCCGGCAATTAAACCAAGAATTACCAGCACTACCGAGGCGTAAGCAAAGCTTAAAAACCCCAAAAGGACAGAGACGGCCAAGCCAATGACAAAAGCCCAGCGACCCAATTTTCCTTGAGCCATAAAACCTCCTTTCTTATTTATATTTTAATCCGACTTTTTCCTCAATAAAACCCACTTTTTTTTCAATCTCTTTTAATTCAAAACGATAAGGAACGTTGTCCAGACGGAGCTTGATATCCTGCTGACCGGCTTCTAATTTCTGCTGACCGGCTTCTAATTTGTCCAGCCGCCCGTATACGCCCTCAAATTGTTCTTTGACACCCTCAAATTGTTCTTTGACGCCCACAAATTGTTTGTCTACCCGATCAAAACCCTTTTTGGTGATAATCGCCAAAGTATCAACATTGTCAGCTAAAACATCTACTTTTTGGGCCAAATCATCAAGAGTGATATTTTTCTTTTTCATACTTTAATTGTAAAACAACTGCAAAAATTTTACAAATTACTTCTTATGTCTTTATTATAATTTGCTAGGCAAATTTCCGAAATTAAAGCTACGCTTTAATTATAGCAGATTTTTACTTAGCAAGATACTTGCAATATATTAATCAATCGCTTAAGTCAGGCCCTACACCACAAAAATACAAAAAATTTTAACCTGTAATTTTTTCCGTTCCCGGGACGGAATGAGGAGTGGTCAGATACTTTACCACCTCCACGATCAAAGTCGCCACTATCCCCACCCCCAAAACCAAGAGCCAATGGGTCAAACCCAAAGGCACGGTTTTTAAAACCCGATTAAAGAAGGGCACATAAATCGCTATAAACAAGAGCCCAAACCCGTAACCAACCGCCGCCAAAAGATATTTGTTCGCCCATAAATTCGTCTTGAGTAACGATTTTTCCAAACTCTTAAAGGCAAAAATATAAATTAGGCTCACACTGGAGACCGCGGCAAAAGCAATGGTTCTGGCTAAATCCAAATTTCCGCTCTGGCGCAGGAAGTACAAAAAGAGAAACAAAGATAAAAGACCGGTGGTAATACTGACGGCAACAATCGAAAACTTCACCGGACCGGAAAGAATCTCTTCTTCCCTTAATGACTTGGGGCTTTTTTCCATCAGCCCTTTTTCTTTTGCCTCAAAACCCAAAACAATATCCGGCGGGCCATCGCAGATTAAATTAATCCATAAGATTTGCACCACGGTTAAGGGCGCAGAAAAATTCAAAACAATCGCCCCAAAAATCAAAATTATTTCCACAAAAGAATTAGAAAGAACATAGCCCACCACTTTTTTAAGGTTGGCAAAAATTAATCTTCCTTCTTCCAGAGTGTCAACCATGGTCTTGAAGTTGCTGTCTAGCAAGATAAGGTCGCCGGTTTCTTTGGCCACATCCGAGGCATTGCCCACGACCACGCCGATATCCGATTGTTTTAAAGCCGGCGCGTCGTTGACCCCATCTCCAGTCATCGCCACCACCTCGCCTTTTTCCTGAAGAGCCCGAACAATTTTGAGTTTCTGATGAGGAGAAACGCGAGTAAATAAAACAATGTTTTCAATCCGGCTTTTTAATTCTTCTTCGGAGATGGACTCTAACTCCTGACCCTCCATAATATTTTCCATGGTAAGCTTAAAGCCCAAATTAGCGGCAATCCGTTCCGCTGTCTGGCGGTAATCGCCGGTAATAATCTTGATTTTGATGCCGGCCTTTTGGGCGACTTGAATCGCTTGCTTGGCTTCCGGTCGGATGGGGTCATTAATGGCCACCAACCCCAACCACTGGTAATCTTTTTTTTCCATTAAATTGCCTTCTTTTTTGAGAGCCACGGCCAATAGCCGCAAACCCTCGCTGGCCCATTCGGCAATTTTCCGGTTGACTTTTTCTTTCTCCCCTGCCCCAAGAGCACAAAAAGATAAAACCACCTCCGGCGCCCCCAAAAGAAAAGCGATATTTTTCTGACTAATTCGGTTGATGCTTTGGGAATATTTTTTCTCGCTGTCAAAGGGCTCTTCTTCAATCCTTTCATATTGGTCAAAGAGTTCTTGGGGGTCGGCGCCGGAAACTCTTCGGACATAATCCCAAAGCGCCACCTCCAAATTGGTCGTCTGGTTGTTGTCCAGCACCAAGGCCATCCGGGCCTCTTTTTCGTTTTTAAAATCGGTTTTAATCACCTGCATTTTGCCTTCGGTTAAGGTGCCGGTTTTATCAGTGCAGATAACCGAAGTAGAACCCAAGGTTTCAATCGCCAGCAATTTTTTGACCAAACCATGTTTCTTTAAAATTCTCCTCATCCCCAAGGCCAAAATAACAGTAATGGCAATGGGCAACCCTTCGGGAATGGCGGCGACCGCCAAAACCAACGTCACTCTTAACATCTCCCAGATTTTTTCCTGCTCCACGACGCCGATGAGGAAAATAACTAGACAAATTCCTAAAACCAGCCAGGCCAACTTTTTAATAAAAACCTCTAATTTCAATTGCAGGGGGGTCTTGGGTTCTTTGATTTGAGATAAACTCTGGCTGATTTTCCCAATTTCGGTTGTCTGGCCAATTTTTGATACTACCATCAGTCCCCGGCCCGATAACACAATCGTTCCCATAAAAAGAGGGCTGTCTTTGGTTTTAGCCACGGCTTCTTCTTCGCCGGTGAGAATGGCCTCATTGACCAATAAATGCGCGCCTTTAATAAGTTGGCCGTCCGCCGGTATCTTGTCGCCGGCGGCGATGATGACAATGTCAGCCGGAACAAGCTCTTTAGCCTCAATTTCTTTCCTTTGACCATCGCGGATAACCCAGGCCTTGGGTTTGATAAGCCGATTTAAGGCCGAGAGGACTTTCTGGGCGTTATATTCCTGATAGAAACCCATCAAGACATTAACAAAAAGCACGGTTACGGTTAAGGTAGCGTCAATGTATTCCTTCAAGAGTACAGAGACAAAAGCGACAAAAAGCAAAATATAAATCAGCGGACTTTTAAACTGAGAAAAGAAAATAGCCGGCCAAGACACCTCCTCTTTTTCTAAGATAAGGTTCTGACCGTATTCTTTTCTTAGCTCTTCAACTTGATTTTCACTTAAACCCAGAATTTTCCCCATACATTTAATATAACAGAAAAATATAAAAACATCTAACCTGTAATTTCTTCCGTTCCCGGGATGGAAAATGATTTGGTTAAATGCTATAATAAAAACAAGATGAAAAGAAAAAATCCTTTGGTGGTCGGACAATGCTATCACATCATCAGTCGGAGTATCGCCGGTTTTAGAATCTTTAATGACGATGATGATTATTTAAGAATGTTCAATCTCCTTTGGTATTATCAAATCAAAAAGCCGCCGGTGAAATTTTCCCACTATCTCCAACTGCCCATTGTCCAAAAAATTGGTTTCCAAGAGTCCTTTCAGATAATCAGCAAAAATCAAGAAAAAATTATTGTCATTATTGCTTACTGTTTAATGCCAACCCATATTCATTTAATTTTAAAAGAGCTGTCTAAAAATGGCACCTCTTCTTTCATGGGGAGGGTTCTTAATAGTTACAGTTCTTATTTTAATCTTCAACACCGCCGTCAAGGTCCGTTGTGGGAAAGCCGGTTTAAAAATATTTTGATCGAAACTGACGAACAACTGCTGCACCTAACCAGATACCTTCACTTAAATCCGGTTACGGCGGGGCTCGTTAAGAATCCAGGGCAATGGTCTCACTCTTCTTATTTGGAGTATATAGACAAAAGTCAAAATAGATTAACAAACTATGAAGGACTTTTAGATATCAATCCCCAAGATTATCAGCATTTTGTCAAAGACCGAATCGCTTACCAGCGAGACCTAGCCAAGATTAAAAAAATACTACTTGAGACCTAAAAATACAAAACATTTTAACCTGTAATTTCTTCCGTTCCCGGGATGGAAGTAGGGTAACGGTATTAATACTTATTTACGATTTTTGAGAGCCAGCCAAATAAACTAAAACCAGATGTTACCTCATCAAGATTGTTTTGTAAAACAGTATTTTGCTGCTCTAATATCTCAATCTGGTTGGCTAACTCGGTTTTATCTGTCTCGTTAGAGATTTGTGACATAATTTGGTTTAGTTCCTGAATCCTCAATCTGTTTTGTTCTATCTCTTGTTTGGCTTCCTTTAATTCTTTGTAATTTGGCCCAACAAAAAATTTTGCAAACCGACTTCTTGTCTGCGCCTTGTCCAAGGCCTGATTAACATTATCTTCTGACTCTCCCTGGCTACGGGCAATGACCCTAATTTGATCTCCGGTGCCAGAATAACCAAGACGGCTGGCTAATTTAATCATGTTTTCTACCGCTAAAGCGACTTGGCTCATATGCTGCTGCGCCATCTGACTCCTTGGCGTATAAGACGGTTTACTTTCTTGCAGCTCTACCTGCAGTTCTGTTCTTTCTTGTTCTTGGGTCATAACCCCTGTGTCTGGATTGTTTGTTTGAGTTTGGGTTTCTTCGCGGTTTTGACCATTACTGCCTTGGCTGGAAATTTGCGGGCTAGGTTGCGATGTTGACTGGCCTTGCTGTTGGTTTCCTTGATTGGAATCCTGGTCAGCCGCAAGGGCATGCAGAGGTAAAATGACTAAAGCCAGCGCGATAGCGAAAACGATAATTTTTCCCATAATCCTCCTTCTATTATATTTATATTACATTCTTCCTGCGGTAAATAATATAGGCATTTTGATTTAACCTGTAATTTCTTCTGTTCCCGGGATGGAATAAGGGGCGGTCTTATTTGAAAATAGCATAATAGACATGGCGGCCGGTTTTGCCAACCTGTTTAACCGCACCCCCTGCTTCCAATTCGTCTAAATACCGCTCGGTAGTCGCGTCAGACACCCCCAGCATCTGCTGAATTTCATCATTATTCACCTTTGATTTGCCTTGAAGATAGCTTTTAATTTTTTCCAGATTTTGCCGTTTCTCCTTCTCCTGTCTGGAAAGACCCTCCTCTGGTGCCTCTAACTTGACTACCCTGGGTTTCTCCTTGAGTAAAAGACCAAGGATTGAGCTGGTAATCAACCCGATAACGAACCCGAAAATTACAAAAATTAGCGTGTTGATGTTTCCTCCTCCTGTTAATTCAACGCCTCATACATATGAGCCGTTGAATTAAACCTTATCGGATAGTCAACTCCGGAGGTCGGATTCGAACCGACAACCTTATCCTTAACAGGGATTTGCTCTACCGTTGAGCTACTCCGGAATATTTAATTTAATTTTAATAAAACCATCTTTAATTATCTTTCTAATATAATCTTTCCTCTTTAATTGTTTTAATCTGCTTTCTATAAAACGCGCTTCTCTTAAAGTGTTGTATTTTTGATGAAGAACTAATCTAATTTCCCCAAATCTTTTTGTAGAGGGAGTAAACCCCCTCCAATGATGCTGTAATCTTTTTCTTAAATCTTTAGTGCTCCCTATATAATATCGTCCGTCACGCAAACTTTCAAGAATATAAACATATGCCATTGTTAATCCTTTTGAGTCCCGACCTTGCGTCGGGGCTACTCCGGAATATTGGGCAGGACCAACTCAATTTTATCAGATTTCTTGACCATTGACAAATAAACAACTAACAAATTTTAATGTATGATAAAAATATCAAAGAGCACAACTTAACAAGGAGGTGTAAAAGTCGTGAGAAGAATGGGCATCCTGATTAAGCCAGATAAGATCCCCGGCTCTCGTGCCATTTTCAATCCGGCGGCCATTCAGGAGAGAAATGGAACAATCCATCTTTTCTGCCGGGTGGAAGATCAAAATCGCTGTTCCGAGATCCGCCGGGTGACGCTTGATAGCAATTTGATGATAAAAGACATCGCCGCCCAACCCATTCTTGCCCCAAACGGCCCATGGGAAAATCGCGGTCGCGAAGACCCCAGAATCCTCACAATGGCTGGCGGTTTATATCTCTTGACGTATACGGCGGCCCAAGCCAACGGAAGGGATTGCTACACCCGAATCGGCCTGGCCTCTTCCTGCGATTTGCTGGAATTCAAACGGGGCAGCATCCTTACCGATTTGGGATATAACAAAAATGGCGTCCTCTTGGACAAAAGAATCCAAGACACCTACTGGCTTTATCACCGGAGGACTTATCCGAACATTTGGACTGCCTGTTCCCAAGATCTCCACTCCTGGCACAGTTTCCAAGAAGTGATGACCATCCGGCCTGACTCCTGGGACTGCCACCACATTGGTATGGGTATTGTCCTACCTGATGATAACGGCTGGTTGGCCTTTTATCACGGCGCGGATGATGCCAATGTCTACCGAATCGGCGCAGCGCTTTTTGATGGCGAAAACCCCGCCAAACTGATTGCCCGCTCTCGCGAGCCCATTCTTGAACCGAAAAAAGTGTATGAGAGAAATGGTCTTGTCCCCAATGTCGTCTTTACCTGCGGCGCGATCGCCATCAACGACCACATTATCATCTTCTACGGCGCGGCGGACACCTGTGTGGCCGCGGCCGAGTACACCAGAAGAGAACTCTATAACCTACTTAAGCCCATCCCGTCCCCCCCGCTTCAGCGAAAGCGGGGTTTTTTATCTCAAATAGTCCTTCAACTTTTGCGCTTGTTCGTGCTTTTTTAACCTTTGCAAGGCCTTAGCTTCAATTTGACGGATGCGCTCGCGGGTGACGCCAAACTCTTTGCCTACTTCTTCCAAAGTATGGGTCCGGCCGTCCTCCAGGCCAAAACGCATCTTTAAGATTTTTTGTTCGCGCGGCGACAAAAAAACCAATGACTCACTCACATGCCCTTTCATTAATTGATAAATGGCACTTTCTTCCGGCGAAAGAGAAACTTTATCTTCAATAAAATCACCCAAACGCGAATCCTCCTCTTCTCCTACCGGGGTCTCCAAGGAAACGGTCTCTTGGGAAATCTTGATAATATGCTCAATTTTTTCCACTGGCAAATCCATTTCCGAAGCAATTTCTTCGGGCAGAGGTTCGCGACCTAGCTCTTGCACCAGCTGGCGCTGGGTGCGAATCAGCTTATTAATCGTTTCTACCATATGAACGGGGATACGGATAGTGCGGGCCTGGTCGGCAATCGCCCGGGTAATGGCCTGACGAATCCACCAAGTGGCATAAGTGGAAAATTTATAGCCCCGGTGATAATCAAATTTGACCACGGCGCGCAGTAAACCCGTATTACCTTCCTGAATAAGATCCAAAAGCGAAAGACCCCGGCCAATATATTTTTTGGCGATAGAGACCACCAACCGGAGGTTAGCTTCGGCTAATTTCTTTTTGGCAACTTCATCGCCGGCTTCAATTTGTTTAGCTAAACGGACCTCTTCGTCCGTAGTAAGCAAAGCGATTTTGCCGATTTCTCTTAAATACATCCGCACCGAATCATCGGAAATATCCTTAAGCTCTCCCACTTTCTGCTCCTCCGCCGGAATAATTTCCAGTAACTTGCGTCCCTCCCGAATATCAATACCATGAAGATAAATTGCGTCAAAGAGAGCATCTAAAAGCGGGATTTTTCTTTCCGATTCGGGAAAGGCCTGCATAATTTCCTGATAGGTAACAAAACCAGCCTGCCGGCCTTTGGTCAAGAGTTTCTCCAAATCCGGCGGAAACTTTACTCCTGTCTCTTTCTTATTCTTTCCTTTTTCCTTATTTTGCAATCGCATCTTGAAACTCCTTAATTAACCCCTTAAGCCGCTCGTAATCTTTGGCGCTTTCCGCTTTTTTGATTTCTTCGGCGTAATAACTCTTCAGCGCTTCCTGCCGGTTGGACTCTAATAATTTAACCACTGCTTGAAAATCTTCTTCCAGTTTATCGTCATCCCGATTCAAATTATCAACAATTAAGATAAGCTCATCAATTTTCATTCTTAACTCACGGCCCACTTTACAGCAAACAGCCGCTAAAACATTATCCTCATTTTGATTATAGCACTTTAGTAGCTCTCGGTAAATGGCGGCCAATTGGATCTCGCCTAAATCCGAATCTTTAATTTTACTGCAAACTTCTTTGATTTTTTCCGGCTTTTTAAGCAGAATGCCCAAAAACAGTTCCGCCGCGGAAATTTTTTTTGCCCCTTCTGGGGCGGCCGGCCTAACTGTTTGGTTACTTTTTTCTTTAAGCATCGCTTCAAAAACTATCTTTTCCGGCACTTCCAATCTTTTAGCCAAAAGCCCAACATAATGGGCCTGCTCAATTGAGTCGGGGATTTTTTTAATAACCGGCAAAATTTCTTTGGCAATTTCTTTCTTCTCCTGGGAAGTTAATTCTTCTGTTCTAAACGCTCCACCCTTGACCCTAAACGCTTGTCCAAAATACCAGTCAATCACCGGACCGGCTTTTTCAACCGCTTTTTGCCACAATGCTGGTTCTTTTTCAATCATCTCGCCAGGATCCTTGAAAGTACCCAAATCTGTCATCTTGACATTAAATCCTTGGACCAAAGCCATCTCGTAGGCTTTTTTGGCGGTGGCCAGCCCGGCGGTATCAGCATCGAAAGCAAAAGTAATGTTGGGCGTATAACGATAAAGAGTTTGTAAATGATCTGGTGTCAGCGCCGTGCCGGAGGAGGCGACCACATTTTTGGCGCCGGCCTGAAAGGAAGAAATCACATCCATTTGACCTTCCACGACAATGGTATTTTTCTTTTGTTTGATTTCGCCCCGGGCTTTATCAAGGTTGTAAAGCAGCCGGCCTTTATGAAAGATGATGGTTTCTGGAGTATTTAAATATTTCGGCTCCTGGTCTGGACTGATGGCTCGGCCGGTAAAACCCAAAACATTTCCCATGACATCGCGGATGGGAAAAATAATCCGCCGATAAAATTTGTCCGGCGAACCAGCTGATTGAATTTCCTGTTCGGTAAATCCTTTTTTCAGTAAAAAAGATTTGAGCGCGCGTGATGAGGGAGCATAGCCCAGCATAAATTCTTTGATTGTCTGCGATGATATTTTCCGCTTGGCAAGATATTCCAGGGCGGTTTTGCCCGCGGGGTGAGAGATTAATATTTTGTTAAATACTTGGGCTGCTAAAGCGTTAATTTTAAATAATCTTGATTTTCTGTCAGGTTTATTCTCCTTCGCTAAAGCTACGGAGGACCGTTTTAATACTACCCCGGCCCTTTGCGAGAGCATCTCCAAGGCCTCGCGAAATTCCAGATTCTCCATCTTCATCACAAAGGTGAAAATGTCCCCGCCTTCATTGCAGCCAAAACAATGCCAAATCTGCTTTTCTGGGCTAACCATAAAAGAAGGGGTCTTTTCCTGATGAAAAGGACACAAGGCGCGGTAATTGGCCCCGGCTTTTTTGAGCGTGAGGTATGAAGAAACCAGATCCACAATATCAATTCTATGTTTTATCTCGTCGGTTTCGTCCATCGTAGCTTCAATATACCAGAAAAAAGAGCAATGGCAACCTTTAGAATCCTCGATACTGGCGTCGCTTTTTGGCTAAATTCTCACTGTAGCCGCCTTCGCGGATAAATTTCGCCTCCAACGACCGAATCATTTGATCTAAAAGATAGTTTTCCTGAGCTAATAAAGTCAGCATCAGGTTCCCGAAGGACTCTCCATTTGACCTATAAGACATATAAGCCCTATTAGACCTATCCATCTTATAGGAATTACGGATTTCTAAGACGCGCGGATCGTCTTTGGGCCAAATTGCCATCTTACTGGTTCTTAAAAAATCCTCGTAGTCCTCCATCAATTCGCCGAATGAAGCCCTAGCCACTCCTGTCAATTTAATATTCATTTTTAAACTTTTTTCTAAACTGCCTTCGACAATGTTTTGTTTGCCGCTTCTTGACGCTTGAATCATTTGGTCATATGTCCTATAAGACCTATTGGACTTATAAGTCATATAGCGTTTACAAAACTCATCTGTCAAATCGTAAATCACCACTGCCTGCTGATAAACAATCAGGTTTTTGTATCCTCCCTTATCCGACCTATTGGTCTTATTGATCATATTAGTCCTATTCTTTCCAACCTTCGGGACGATAGGGTCTTGAAACTTTTGGTCTTTCTTAGACCTTTTGTCCCTTTACCATATTATAGCGGTTTTTAGGAGAAAATCCAGTTTTGAGACACAGGATGAGGTCTGTGTCTCATTTTTGGAAGTTTTACGCCGAAAATGAGACAAATGAGACACTACATGGCCCTTTTGGGCCAAGTGTCTCATTTTTAACGAAATTTGACTTATTGCGCTCTATCCGAGATACTTATCCATTTGTCTCCTTGCGAACTGGTTCAGCTTATCATATGCTTTACGCATGAAAAACCAAATTAAAGTAAAAAAAGTTTATAACCGGCTCGGAGCCATTATGGCGCATACGGATCGCTATGCTTTCGACCCAGCAGTAAGACTTGCCAAAGATACAGGACTCTCATATACGACCATTTACTGCCTTTTACACGGTCTTCATGGTCCTTCTTACTACTCTGCGATTAAAATTACCGAAGCCCTGGAAAAAGCCCTTAAAAGAAAAATTGATCCGCGCGAAATTGTATCCATTTCTGAGCGATTTCCGACTCCTGTTGCCTGCAAACTAACAAAATGCACCGGCTGCGAGTTTACACTCGATGATGGCGCAAAAATGACGTTAATCGGAAATTTTTCAGAAAGAGAAGATTAGATGGAAAAATTCTAAAAGGTGGAACTATTTATAATTACAGAAGACAAGAAATATTCAAGCAAATATGGACAAAAAGAATAGGGCAAGATTTCTCTTGCCCTATAGCTCAACTATCTATCGAGTTGATCGCGATACCAAATCTCGCAATCTAGACAGTCAATCTGAACCACCTACGTTTACCAACTTTCAGATTCAGTTGACCGCGAGAAAGATCAATTGTCGAGTTGACATCACGGATAACCCGTCCGTCTACCGACACAGCCCCCTGTTCAACCAGCCTTCGGAGCTCGTTCCTGCTCTTGGTCTCAGTCGCGAAACACTTATGCAATATCTCAACGATTGTTCCCGACTGTTTGCCGAAGCTGACAAGTGGAGAGTCTTCCGGCATAGTACGTTCACTGAACGTTTTTTTGAACCATGAGGCCTCTTCGTCGGCGGCTGCAACGCCATGATAGCGTTTAACTATTCCCCAAGCCAACCGAGATTTAAGCTTCATTGGCTCACTAGCCATTTCTTTTAGTAGTTGGTCAACTTCCCGTAAAGGTATGTCCGTGTAGACCTTGAGGTAGTCAGCAACCAGGCTATCGGCCATACTCATAACTCTCCCATATTTTTCCCTGGGAGTATGAGATAAGCCGATGTAATTGCCGATGCTTTTACTCTGCTTCTCACCACCGTCTATACCGGGGGTAATCTTCGTCGTCAGGACGACCTGAGGCTGCTGTTCGAATCTAACCTGCAGATCACGACCAATCATCTCATTGAATAACTGATCAGATCCGATTATAGTTAGATCAGCTTTCAATACGATAGAGTCATACCCTTGCAAGATTGGGTACACTAACTCATGCTCGTAGATATCTCGTCCTTCTTTTTGACGGCGACGAAACATCTCTCTGGACAAAAGCTTGTCGTTGGTAATGATTGACATGAGAGACAACAACTCCCGAGCAGACATTTTGTCATACCACTCGGAATTCCGTCGAATCTCAAAGACGTCAGGGTCCTGCAGAAGCACCATCTTGGCTTGCTTTATGAATTCTTCGGAGTTCCTTTTGATTTCTTCTGGAGAAATCACAGGACGTGTCTTGCTTTTCCCTGTCGGATCACCAATTTGAGTGGTGAAATCACCAATCAGAAAGATGACCTTATGTCCCAGTTCCTGAAGAACACGATACATCCAAAGATTCACGGCGTGGCCAATGTGTAAATCCGGTGCGGTTGCGTCGGCACCATACTTCATGATCAGTTTCTTTCCCGAGAGAAGTAGAGACTTCAGCTCTTCAAGGCTGAAAATCTCATCAGTTGTCCGAGCAAAAGAGTCTATCAGCGTTTTAACCGAATCCTGATTTTCAGTTTTCATGGTGATCACCTTTCTTAATATGGCTGTATTCAAGGTACAACTACACCCCGAACACAACATTATATATTAATATATGCTAACTGTCAAATCTTATTGTCTAAAATATTTCTTCCGAGATTTATTTGATTAATTAACCTAAAACTAAGATTGGACTTTTTTATTTTGTTTACTCTCTCCAAGATATCAGACGATATAATCGTAACAATTTCTTAGACTTTAAGCAATAATTTTCCTGAAGATATTGTCTTATTTAATCACAGCATATCGTTCAGAAAAATGTTCAACCCAACTTACATAGCCCGAATAACCACTCGGCCAAGATCCTCCCCAACCTTCTTTTGGCCTAACATTTGTATGTGAATTATTGATTGTGTAGCGTGTAAATTTCGTATTAGTAATTAAATAATCAGCGAAATTACCGCTACTGTCTTGGATATTAAGACCGAGGAAAAATTTTCTCAAATTTAAAATTTCAACTAGTTGTTCCTTAGAAGAATAAGGAGAAATCCATAGAACAGGCAAGAAGTAAGCATTTCTTACGAAATCGCTTTTTTTATCAGGATTGATTACTAATATTGGTAGGGATTTTGTCCGAATCACTTCCAGTGGTTTAGATTTTTTAATATCAAATAATAGCTCATTAAGGAGATTTTTTCTTGCCGCCACAAAATTTTTAGCAATATAATTCTTCAATGCTCTAGACCGACTGAATTTAACAAATTCTTCCTTCAAAATTTGGGTATATTCATTGTAAAAATCATTATGCACATAAATTCCTTGTATTCTTTGACAAGTTTGGCCGGAGTGAATAAATGATTCTTTCAGGGTTAAAAGAACATCTGTCTTTATATCCCTTCGATTTTCATGAAAGACTTTTAAATCGGATGTTTCGATTTCCGGATAGAATTCAGTAAAATTTTTACCGCAAATTTCAGCAATTTTTCTTGCTACTCTATATGAACCAAAAAAATAAACAGCACGCACTTTTTTGATAAAATTGATGATTTCTTCTTTCTTTGCAGATATAATTTTAAGCTTCAAATTATATTTTTTTATCAAACCCGATTGTTGCCAAATTATTTCAGCAAAAAGTTTATTCTTGTCGCTTGGTTTCAAAATGATTTCGTTGCCAACAACTAAGGCATTCAAAACTGGAATAATCGATAAAATAAAGGGTTCATTATATGATAAAATTATCAAAATTTTACCTTTAGGCTTGATATTATTAATTTCGTTGGGAATTTGATTTTTTCTATAGGTCCTAAGATAAGCTTGTGTGGCTTTATAATCTTCTTCAATCCAATAATCCGTATCTAATGTTATCTTTTTATCTAACTTGAAAAGCTCTACTTTTTTATCACTTAGAAGATTTTGCAAATCGACAATTAAATTATCTAATTTAATTTTATTTTTTATTAACATACTCAACAAGTTTTACCTTATTACTATGACTCCTTTGAAAAAAATCTTTTTCTACATGTTTGACATCAAAGGTCAATAAAGTTTTATTTTTTAATGATTTTTGAATCAATTCTAAAATTTCAGTATCAGTCGAATCCTTTAAACTTACGAATATTTCCGGTCTTAAATTTTGAAACTTGTTATCCACTTTGATTTGAATATCCCGATAAATATTCCCTTTGGCTGTCTCCAAAACTAGATCTTGTAGCTCGTGCGGATCAATCTTAATGCCTTTAACAAAGAAAAGATCATCAGCTCTCCTTTTTATCCTATCTATTCTAACAGAGCTTCTCCCACAAGGACATTTATCTGTTTTTAGTGAAGTGATATCGCCCGTCCGATAGCGGATTACTGGCGATGCCTTTTTTCTTAGCGAGGTAAGAACTAACTCACCCTCGCTTCCAGGAAGTAACACTTGACCATTTTTAGGATCTATGATTTCCGCAATCACGTAATCATCTAAAACGTGTAATCCTTTCTTAAATTCACATTCATAAGCAATACCAGTATAAACTTCGCACAATCCATAATGATCAAAAATTCTAATTTTGAATTTTCTTTCAATTTCTTCACGTACACTATCAGAATAAATTTCTCCCGCGGCGATCCCGCGTTTAAGAAATAATTTTTCTGGACGTATCTTTTTATCCAACAAATAATCAAAAAGATAAAAATAATATCCGGGCGTTGCTACGATGGTGTCAATTTTAAAATCTATCAGCATCTGAATTTGTTTTTCGGCAGACTGAATTCCCGAAGGTATGACTAAACCGCCTAATTCCTGAATAGCATAAGTATTAAGTGACGCACCGCTAAATAACCCATAACTCATCATAAACTGCACGCGGCTTTTTTTATTTATCCCAAAACATTGCCAAGCTTTAGAAACTGCTTTGGATCCTTCTTTTAAATCTTCTTTTGTGTAATAGGAGAGGGATGCTTTTCCCGTCGTGCCAGAACTTGTGTGAACTTCCACGGTTTTTTCAATAGGTACCGCTAATGATCCAAAAGGAAAACAATCTCTTAGCTCTTTTTTAGTAGTTAAGGGCAAGTTTTGTAATTCAGATAAGTCTTTTAACTTAT
>Ga0180007_10004070_pt1 | contig 15747 bp, 18 predicted proteins | sample MM_PC_MetaG_FD_121122 | JGI IMG/M metagenome (GOLD analysis project Ga0180007, IMG submission 121122) | Groundwater microbial communities from the Aspo Hard Rock Laboratory (HRL) deep subsurface site, Sweden - MM_PC_MetaG | ecosystem: Environmental > Aquatic > Deep subsurface > Groundwater... | reverse complement strand
TTTTGATAGGTCATAAGATAAGAGGACAAAGGTAATTTAGTCCCTAGATTTTACCATCCTAGGCATTCTAGGGGTATTACCTATGTATCTCATCTTCCGCATTAATTTGAGTAACAAAATATACTCTCAGCTCCTGTATTATTTTATCAAGCTTAGTTCTAACGTCGTCCCCCGCCTCGCCGAAGACGAAGCCCAACAGCGAGTCGAGGCGGGCTACTACCACCCTTTGTCTCGCCGAAGCGCCAGCGGAGGCGGACCTTGTCTCGCCGTAGTCCGTAGGACATAGGCGGACAAAAGACATCTCGTTTATTGAGGTGTTTTTTGATATAATATAAGTGTATATAAAACAAATGACAAAAAATAATAATCAAAAAAACAATATTTCTAAAAACCAACCTTCTAATAATTCAAATAAAAATTCTGACGACATTAAGGCAGGGGTTAAAGAAGCTGCCAAAACTGTTGAAACTCCAAGCTTGAATAAACCTCCTCTGGCTTTAATTCATGATATTCAAAAAATAGAAAGGGTTTATAGCCATTCAGATTTAGCTGGCATTTATCGTTTAAAAATAGGTAAGCGTAAAGGTTTTGATGTCTGGATAGTCGACGGCGCAAAGGTGAGAAAGGAACTTTATACTGATTTTATTTTTGGTGGCAATGACCAGCGCTACAAATTTATCCCACCGGGCGAAATTTGGATTGATAGTACTATTTCTGTTGAAGAGTTAGAGTTTACGATTATCCATGAAATTTTAGAATGCGAACTAATGAAACAGGGATTAAGTTATGCCAAGGCACACGAACTGGCTGCCCAGGAAGAATTAAAAGCAAGAATTAATAAAACCGAAAGTAGTATCGACGATTTGCGAGAGCGTTGGTATAAAGCCTATGAAGATAAGAGGGAAAAAAGATAGAAAAAGATAATAAAAATATCAAAGGAGAAAGTAACCCTCGCACCTTGGCCTAAACATTCAGCCCCGAAACCTCTTGACTAAAGAACAGTCCAGGTGACAAGGCGCAGTTTAATCTCTCGACATGCTTGAGATAAACAGTTGACTTTTGACTGTTTTTATTTTGTCTATTTTCAATGACTTGAAATAAATACTATGTCTGGTAAAATATAGAAATCAATAAAACTATGAAAAATCCAGAAAACAGACAAAATAATGAAGATTTTGATTCATTATTAAAAAGAGAAAGCCCGGAATCACAAATAAAAAAAGTAGGCATTGCTTCGGCAATTGATACCAGAGAAAAAAGCAAACAAAACAATCAACCCTGCCAAGACGCTATTTTTTGTGATGAAAAAAATGGTATTGCTATTGTATGTGACGGCATGGGCGGGCATACTGCTGGTGATGTAGCTTCAAATTTAGCTTGTAAGTCTATTGCGGAAAAATTAGAAGTATTTCCAAATAATTTAGAAAATTCTAAAAAGTATATGGCTAATGTTTTAGAACAAGTAAATAAAGAAATAAGAAATGAAGCAAAGACTGATTTATCTAAATTTGACATGGGTACCACAGCATCAGTTGTAAAAATCTGGCAAAGTGAAGGAGAAAGAAAAGCCATTATTGGTAATGTTGGTGACAGCCGAGTTTATATTATAAATAGAGAAGGAAATTTAACTCAAATTACTCTTGATGATAATCAAGCTCGAGGTGATTATAATGATCAAGATACTGAACAGCTAGCAATCATAAAAGCAATTCAAGAAAAACTAAGTAGCTTTACAGACGAATCAGAATTTACAGCAGATGATATAAGATACTATAGATTTAGAAATATTATCAGCCAAGCTTTAGGAATGCAAGGAGAAATTTCTCCGCATGTTGATGTTGTAGACGTAAATAATGGTGACAGATTATTTATTTGTAGTGATGGTATAAGTGATAATTTAACAAACAGACAAATTGAACAAATACTAAGTGCCTCAGCTAATAGAGATGAAGCAGTTAAAAAACTGATAGCTGAAGCTAAAAAAGTTTCTTTAGATATAAGTAATAAAAGGCACAATGATGATGATATGAGCGCAGTTTTGATAGAAGTTTAACCCAGCACCTTGGCCCATCGACTCGGCTATTAGACTTCTGTTCAACAGCCCGGGACTGAATGGTAGGCCAAGGTGCTGGGTTAACGTAAAAAGCGTAAAAAATGCTATAATATAGACATGTCGCAAAACCTGTCTAAAACAACTCAAAACCTGCTGGAAGAGATAAAAACTGCTACCCAAACCAAAGTAGTATCCAAGGAAATTGAAAGAATAAAAGTCAGCTTGATGGCTTCCAAGCTTGCTTTTTTTTACGAAAAAATTCGAAATGCCATAGATTATCAAGAAGAACATCTCCTGCGCCGAAACGCCATAAAAAGAATTTTAAAAAGAATTGTTATAGTTGAAGGCAGACGGGAAAAAGTCGGCCGGCACATGCTTTATGAATTAATCAGGGCCAGATATTTAGAAAATGAAAAAATTCCAGTCACCAAAATTTCTGAAATAGAAAAAATTCTTTCTAAATATCTTTATTTGATTAAAGATATACGTATCACTAAAAATCTTTCACCCAAGGAAATTAAAGTAAACAATCAACTTATTAATTGGGTGCTTGGTGTTGCTGCTTCTGAAATCGATGAAACCTTAGTGCCCTATAATATTGATGATGCATTAGTTATAGCTATGTATAAAGTTGTAAAAAAAGATTTGGTTTTTTTCCGTTTGCCGCCAAATATGACCTACAGCGAAAGAGATATTCATATTTATCTGGCTATTCACAGAAGTTTAATAAAATCTGATTTTGATATTTTAAGTTTTAAATTACTTAAACTTTATTATCCTTCTTGGCCTAATCCTGAAAACGCAACTTTAGAAGAAGTTAACGATAAACTAAAACTGATTAAAGATGCTATCACCAGCCAAATCCGAGATCCCTTAGGAGATAAATTAATAAAACTTTTTAAATCACATTCAGTTTATTTTACCATTTTAAAAGATGCTATCCTCAAAGATCCAAAAACCGCTTATCAAAGATTAATTGACAGCCAAAGCCTAGCAGCTGATATTACCGAGGCCTGCCAAAAACGCTACCAAACCACTAAATCAAAACTGCACCGCAGTGTCAGGCGCTCGGTTATTTATATCTTTATCACCAAAATGGCCTTGGGTTTAGCCTTGGAGCTACCATTTGATATTTTTGTTCTAGGTTATATTAATTACATTCCCTTAGGCATAAATATTGTCTTTCATCCAACTTTGATGTTTCTAGTTACTGGTTTTACAAAAATACCAGGAGAAAAAAATACCAAAAAAATTATTGACGGCATTCAAGCAATTATTCACGACAGAGACAGAGAAAAAATAATTTATAAAATAACAAGATCTCAAGAAAAAGGAACATTTTCGCATAATCTTTTATCAATAATCTACTTTCTAATGTATAGTCTTTCTTTTGGTTTGATTATCTATATCTTAAATAAAATGAATTTTAATATTTTGTCCGGCTTTCTCTTTGTACTATTTTTAAGCATCATCAGCTTTTTTGCCATTAGAATAAAATATGGCGCTAAAGAGCTAGTAGTTATTGAGAAAAAAGAAAATTTTGTTTCATTTATTATTGATTTTTTGACTGTACCGATCCTACGCGCTGGCCGCTGGATTTCGCTCCAGTCATCAAAAGTCAACATCTTTATTTTCCTACTTGATTTTATCATCGAAGCTCCCTTTAAGATGACCTTAGTAGCTTTTGAACACCTGATTTCATTTGTGCGGGAGAAAAAGGAAGAGATTTACTAAAACCACCTCCCCCTCGCCTCGCTGATATTTAAACTTAAACTTTGGCGAAGCGGGCGTCCCCGCCGAGCCTGTCTTTTATAACTCCCTCTTGTTCTCCCTCTTATCCTTCGTTACCTCAGGACAAGTCTTAAGAGGGAGAAACGTGTTTAAGTTTACCATTCGTTGTTATAAGTCAGACATAAATAGCACGTCTCCCTCTCCGACAACGGAGAGGGAACACCCGCTTCGCCGATATCTTTTTTTAGTATCAGCGAGGCGAGAGGGTGAGGTAACGAGTATACATAAAAAAGAGCCGCCTGACTTATGCTAAAGTCTGACGGCTTTTGTTGTCGGAGCGGCCGGAGTTGAACTTCAAGCTTAGGCGGTTTTTATTTGCGGTAGGATTTGAGTACCATTAATTTTTTCTTCACCATCGAGAACTTCAGCGATAACTTTTGAATTTCTGTAATGAGCAATGGTAACAATTGTACCAACGCTTTCACAGACATCAAAAGCGGTTTTTAACTTTTCGTGCATACCACCTTCGTTCCCAGACTTTCCATCAATACGTCTTAAGATACCTTTATCCTTTGGACATAAATGCCTATAGACTTGTTTGGTGTCTGGATCTACAACGCCCTCCTCGGTTGTTAAAAAAATCAAATGCTCTGCCTCAATAGCTTTAGCAACATGACCCGCCAATATATCGTTATCTCCGATTCTTATTTCGGCGTCGGTAGTTGCGTCGTTTTCATTAATTAATGCTATGACGTTCTTCTTACCGATAGTATTGAGTAAAGCTTTTACTACATCATCACGAGTATGAGCACCAAACTGACGGTTGTCATAAAGCGCTTGGGCAACTATCAGTTCGTCACCGAAAGCTTGCTGCCATTTCCAGTGTAAACGAGGCTGACCTACCATGGCCAGTGTCTGCAGATTGGTGGTTTCATCACCTCCGTTATCAAAAGAAACTTTCTGTCTGCCTATCAGAATTGCTGCAGAAGAAATAAGTGCAACCTGGTAGCCCAATTCCTGCTTGGCGTAAATGAGCATTTCAGCGATATCCTTATTATTTCTCCTGAAATGACCATTTTCTGTGGCTACTGACAAACTGCCTGCTTTTACTACTAGTCTTTTTTTCCTCATGATACTCCCTCCTATTAAAAGACCAATTTCGCCAAACAAAAAAACCCTGCCTGGGTTGTTTTTGTTTTATTTTGATTGTTTTTAGCTTATTTATGCAAAAATACCCAGACTGTTAGTCCACATTGCTTGGTGGGTTTGGTTGTGGGTAGTTCTGCCTCATAAGCTTAAATGTATCTTATAAAATATAAAAAAATTTGTCAACCTTGTCGCTCGCGAACGACAAGGTCAAATAAAAACAGCCTACTTACGTGTTGCGTGCAAGCAGGCTGAAGTTCTTTGAATCCATGTGATTAAGTTTATTCTCAAGATTTGGGAATTTCTCCGGCGATGCAGATATAGGCACCCTTTCCACTAAACTTGATCGGGTCGCCTTTTTTGATATGACATATCTGGCCTTTAACGAATAAAAGACCATTAATGAACACGGTTCCTGCGGTAATCCATATTTCTTCCGGCGCGCTGGCCTCCCCGAAATCGATATCCTCCTGGGAATCGACGGCTCCTGTTGTCCACTTCCTTTTGTCCTCACCAGGAAAAGTAAGGCTTTGCAGTTTTCCATCATGTTGTGGATATGCATTGTGTTCGATTGGCATTATACAACCTCGCTTTCTGTATAGGCCCAACAACTATTCCACCTTTTTCAGATTTAAAACTTAACAAATAACTTCGTTTTTGTCAATTATAAAAATCGGATTAAATACCGACTTGATTGGAATATAAATATTATGCAGCTTCCTGCTTGGCAATAATATCTTTGATCTTCATTAGCGCCACAAAAGCGCTTCTTTCTTGTTCGTTTAGTTTGGCCGTAATATATTTGATAGTTTCTTCCATATCTGGAATAAAAACATATTCTAAAGCATTAACCCGGCGTCTGGTTTTTTCAATTTCTACTGCTAATAACCTGGCAGAATGTTCTATCTCTGCCAGCTTGACCATATCCTTTAAAGCTTTGGAAAATGTTTCTAAGGCCCTGTCTAAACTGGTGCTGGTGGTGGCTAAATCATAAGATAAAAAATCACCTTCCTCTGTATATTCAAACTGCGGCACTTCCACTCCCATGACATTTTTGGTTGTTGCTTGTAAACTGACTTTCTTGGTTGGCACCAACAGTGCTTCGTTAATTGTTGACCGCCTCATCTTAGCTGAAGAAAAAACAAAGCTAAAAAAACCCTGGCCTAAATCGCGCTCTATTATTTCACGCAAATCTTTGGCTTGGCGGATAATAGCCATAAAGTTTTTCATCAAGCCGTCGCGTTTTTCTTTCAACAATTTGTGGCCACGCTGAGCAGTCTTAAGCTTGGTTTTTAGCTTAAGCAATTCTTGTCTTGTTGGATTGACGTTAAGTTTATTAGCCATATGTTATATCTTTCATCCGTTATTTTTTGTCATCCTGAACGAACAAAGTGAGGTGAAGGATCTCGCGCGAGATTCTTCACTTCGTTCAGAATGACAAAAAGGGAATAATTACTTATTTGGTAAGTATTTTTCTATGTGTTTTTCTTTAACACGTTTAAGTTCTGACTTAGGTAAAATTGAAAGCAACTTCCATCCTAAATCTAGCGTTTCTTTAATGGTTCTATCTTCATCTGTGCGTTGTCTAATATATTTATCTTCAAATTCATCAGAAAACTTGGCAAATTTTTTATCTACTTCAGAAAGCGCAGCTTCACCTAAAATAACAGCCAGTTCTTTAGCTTCCTTGCCACGCGCATAAGCTGCATATAATTGATTAAGTGTGCCAGCATGATCTTCACGGGTCTTTCCCTCCCCTATTCCTTTATCTTTAAGTCTTGAAAGTGATGGTAAAACATCAACTGGAGGATAAATGCCTTTTCTGTGAAGTTCACGTGAAAGCATAATTTGGCCCTCTGTAATATAACCAGTCAAATCTGGAATGGGATGAGTTTTATCATCTTCAGGCATGGTTAGAACTGGAAATTGGGTAATTGAACCTTTGCGTCCTTTGATACGTCCTGCGCGTTCATAAATAGTTGAAAGATCAGTATATAAATAACCAGGGTAACCACGCCGGCCAGGAATTTCTTTTCTGGCAGCAGAAACTTCGCGCAAAGCTTCGCAGTAGTTAGTCATATCTGTCAAAATTACCAAAACATGCATGCCAAGATCAAAAGCCAAATATTCAGCGGCAGTTAATGCAATCCGAGGCAAAGTAATTCTTTCAACTACTGGATCGTTTGCCAAGTTGACGTAGATGACAGAGCGTGAAATTGCTCCGGTTTCTTTAAATTGATTAATGAAAAACTCTGCTTCTTCAAAAGTAATTCCCATAGCAGCAAAAACTACGGCAAAGTTTCCTTCACTTGTTCCGTCGGGTTTGACTACTTTAGCTTGGCGGGCAACTTGCGCGGCAAATTCTGAATGAGGCAAACCAGCTCCTGAAAAAATAGGTAGTTTTTGACCACGCACACAAGTATTTAAACCATCAATTGTGGAAATGCCAGTTTGGATAAAATCATTGGGATAGTCGCGGGAATATGGATTAATTGGTGCGCCGTTGATATCTAATTTCTTTTCAGCAATAATTTGCGGCATGCCATCTTTAGGCCGGCCAGCTCCGTCAAAAACCCGACCCAGCATATCTTTAGAAACCCCAATATCCATAGTTTTTCCCAAAAAAGTAGCTTTAGCACCTTCAACTTCCAAGCCACGCGATTCTTCAAACATCTGTACCACTGCAAATTTATCGGTAATTTCCAAAACACGACCGCGACGTTTTGACCCATCAGAAAGTTCAACTTCCACCATTTCTTCGTATTTGACGTTTGTTACGCCTTCTACAATCATCAATGGTCCTGATATTTCTTTGACTGTTTTGTATTGTTTAAACATAATTTTTAATTTAAGTTAAATTTTTATAAAATTGTTTTTTGACAGCTTAAATTCAATATGACACACTTTAGTTACTGCACACTAAACTATCAAATGAATCAACAAATAGGGGGAAGAGAAATGATAATTAGAAAAATTCCTTTTCTAAATGACTGGACTGTTATTGCTATGATTATTATACTTTTTGTGATAGCAGGCACAATTTCTCGAACCGTTCATTTCGCGATAGGCATACTATTCACTGGTCTAGCAATTTATAATTTACTGCAGAAGGATCCTTGAAAACGTTCAGGAGGAAATCCTATCTATCAAGACTTGTGACCGCTAATTAAAGTCACAAGTCTTTTTTTATTTGTTAATTACCGTTTTTATTTCTTCAGTTAATTTCTCTAATTCTGATATATCCTTTTCTTCCACCATTTTAGCTTTGGCAATTTTTTCCTTAACAGGCAATTCAACTAAATCTTTTAAAGTCTTTCCTGCTTCCAAGGCTTTTAGGCCTTGATGATGAAAGGTCAAAATTGCTTTTAGCAACCAATACATCTTTTTAGCTTATGTATAAGTATCAATATCATCAAAAGCATTTTGGTGCAAAAAATCTTCTCTAATTGACTTAGCTGTATCTAAAACAAGTTGTTCTTTTTGTGATAGCGCTTCTACTCCAACTAATCTGACAATTTCTTCCAAACGCGCTTCTTGCTGTAATAAATCCATGGCCTCTGTTCTCATCTGGGGCCAGTCAGAGCCGGCATTTTCTTCCATAAAAGCATTAACATCTTCATAATATAATGAATAACTTGTCAGCCAGTTAATAGCAGGGAAATGACGGCGATAAGCTAACTGCGCATCCAAACCCCAAAAGACTTTAACTACGCGCAAAGTATTTTGCGTAACTGGTTCTGAAAGATCTCCGCCAGGAGGCGAAACTGCGCCGATGACAGTCAAAGATCCTTCCCTGTCTTTACTGGATTGACATTTAACATAACCAGAGCGTTCATAAAAACTTGCTGTTCTAGAACCCAAGTAGGCAGGATAACCTTCTTCACCAGGCATTTCTTCTAAACGACCAGACATTTCTCTTAAAGCTTCTGCCCAACGTGAAGTTGAATCTGCCATTAAGGCAACTTTATAACCCATATCCCTGTAATATTCAGCAATGGTTATTCCGGTGTAGACTGAGGCTTCACGAGCGGCTACAGGCATGTTTGATGTGTTGGCAATTAAAACTGTTCGTTCCATCAAAGGTTTGCCTGATTTAGGATCTTTAAGTTCTGGAAATTCTAGTAATACATCTGTCATTTCATTACCGCGTTCACCACAACCAATAAATATAATAATTTCAGCATCAGCCCACTTAGCCAATTGATGCTGGACAACAGTTTTTCCAGAACCAAACGGGCCAGGCACGCAAGCGGTACCACCTTTAACAACCGGAAAAAATGCGTCAATGACTCGCTGGCCAGTCAGTAATGGTTCCGATGGCAGTAATTGTTCTTTAACAGGGCGGGACTGTCTAATTGGCCAAACCTGCATCATAGAAATATCTACATCTCCAACTTTAGCTACAACATCTTCAACAGTAAATTCACCTTTTTTAATCTTTTCAACCTTGCCTTTAACATTTGGCGGGACCATCACCTTGTGCGTTATCAAGCCAGTTTCTTCAACCTCACCAATAATATCACCGCTGAAAACATTATCACCGGTTTTAACTACTGGTTCAAATTTCCATTTTTTCTTTCTGTCTAAACCAGCTGCCTCAATGCCACGGCTTATATAAGGTGACTTAGCTACCTTTTCAATAGCTGGCAAAGGTCGCTGGATACCATCGTAAATTGAAGTTAAAAGCCCAGGCCCAAGTTCTACAGACATTGGTTTATTGGTTTGAAAGACTGGTTCACCGGGTCCAAGACCAGAAGTATCTTCATAAACCTGAATAGAGGCAGTATCACCTTTAAGTTTGATGATTTCTCCAATCAACTTTTTATCAGAAACCTTGACCACATCGTACATTTTGGCATTAGACATACCCGAAGCCACAACCAAGGGCCCTGAAACTTTAATTATTTTTCCTTGTTTTTCCATAAGTATTTACTAATTACAAATTAATTACGAACTGGCTTATATAATTTAACCTTATCTAACACATCAACTGACTTAACACGTCTCCCTCTCCCCTGAAATATTATCACTCTATATTTCCTTCTCCCTTACCTTAAATAAATCAATAGCAGCAGGGAGAAGGTGGTCGCCTATGGCGACCGGATGAGGGAGTTTATTACGTTAAAGTGAGGGGTGTGATCAATTATTTGAAAGTATGTCTGACCCAACCGCTTGTTCAACTATTTTTTTTAAATTAGCCAACCCAGCGCCAGTTGAACCTGCCTGTGATGGCACTGCTACAATTGCTGGTAAAGCTTTGGCTGGCAATTCATCTAAAAAATCTCTTATTTGATCTATCCAGTCTTCAGTAATAAATAACGTAGCGTAATTTTCTGCCTCATAAACTTGTTTGACTTTTTCTTCTGCCTCTGCTTTTGTCTTAACAGCCATAGCATCAACACCCACAGCTTTAAAGCCTAGGACAGCATCTTGTGAACCAATTATTGCTACTTTGTATTGCATATTTAGATATTAGATATTAGATTTAATATTACTTGCGATCAAACTTGGAAGGTTTGATATTCCAGCTACCATGTTGGGCTGGAATGTAACACCTTCTAGGTGTTACCAGATACCGTTTAAAATCTATCATTTACGTTAGTATAATCTATAATCGGGTACTGTCTAAACATATCTTCTACAAATTCATTTCCATATTTTTTTATATAACCATTGTAGCTTGAATATTTATAATCTTCCATTTTCGACACATAACAATGTTTAACTGGATTATAATGTATATAATTAATCCTTTTGTAAAAAGTAGCTTCATCTCTAATACAATTATCCCAATAATTCCACCAAATTCTTTTTGGATCAATCCTGGAAGGATTGATATTCCAGCTCTTGGCAAGTCTTCCTGATTTACCATGAATATAACTGATAAAATTTTTTAATTCTTTTCCTTTTGATAATTTTACTAATAAATGATAATGGTTGTACAAAATTACATATGCATAAATGTCAATTTTGTATTTCTTCGCTGATTCACTTACGCATTTTGATAATGCCTGCAATTTTTCTGCTGAATTGAAATATTTTATCTTCTCATATGTTCTAGCAGTTATGAAATAGATTTCGTTATCTAGATATAAATGGAAAGGAACGTGTTTTTCAAATTGTTTCATTATTATCCTCTCGCGGCCGTATAATTTAAAATAATTGTACTTTATTTGTTGTGATCAATCCTAGAGGGTTTGATATTCCAGCTACCCAGTTGAGCTGGAATGCAAAACCTTCTAGGTTTTGCCCGTAATAAATTTTAAAAGCTCAATATCTATACTGCTTAATAAACCTGCCTAAGTGTCTTTTTTATTTCTTCACCTTCTATCTGATTCAACTTGCCAGTCATAATAATTCTGACATTTTGAACTGCTATCTGCTTGGCCCAAAAATATGCCACTACTACTTCTGGCCCATAGGCAATCCTTTTTGCTTTTTGCAGATAGCGCGTAATATAATCCTGCAAAGCTTTTTCAAATTCAAAAAGATAATCTTTTTCGCAGCAAATATCAAATTTCTCTATTACAACTTTATCGTAATAACTGCTTATTGTTGGTTTGATAGCAGCTAAGTCTTCTTCAAAATTACTAATTAATGTTTTAATTGATAGTCTTCCACCTTCGATTAACAAATCAGCAAGTCTATCTTTTGATAATTTTAATCTTTTAGCTCTCAAAAAACTAATTACATTGGCATTATCAATTTGAATTTCTATTAAATTTATAATATATTGATTATTGCTTTTTTTTGCTAATTTCTTTTGCCAGTCAAAATAAGCTTTGGTTAAATAACTATCAATAAAATCAGGAGAAAATTTTTCGCTAAAAGCTTTATCAGCATCAATTATAATTTTCTTAATTTCATTATCTAAACCTAAATTTTTTTGATTTAAAATTAATTCCCTTAGCCAATCTGTATTATAAACAGTATCTGTGGTTAAGGAGTCTTTGATTTCATCCATTTTTTCAAAATATTTGGCTTTAAACAATAATTTAATATTTAAAAAATCTCTGTGCAAATAAAGTAGTTTAAAAAGTATTTTATCTGGAATAATTTGATTTAATAATTGATACAACTGCACATAATCTTCTCTTAAAGCATCGCGGTAATTTATAGGTTCAACTTCCAACAAATTATCAGCATAATCAGTGTCATTTAAAACTTTAAAAGCTGTATTAAAATCTGGTGCATCAACCATGCGCTCAATATCTGTAGCATCTAAAATGTGAGGTTCTAAAGCTCTTAATTTTGCTGAGGCATAAGGATAATTTGAAGCTAACATATATTTAATCCTGCTCAAATAATAATTTAGTTACTTTTAGCATTGTTTTTTCCTTAGCTGTTTCAACCAAAGATTCAAAAGTGTTGTTAATTTCAATCTGATCTGATTTGAATAAAAATCCACCTTTAGCGCTAATGCTTTCTTTTGCTATTTGATATTTGGTTTTGGATTTTTCCTGCGCTTGCCTCAACAAACTTTCCTTTGCTTTGGCAGAAATCAGTTGGCCAGAAGTTTGTGGTAAATTCTTAATCAATTTTATCATTAAATTGATATACTCGTTATTATCCAGCTGGTTCAATTTCTTTAAAGCTTCACTGTAAACCTGATCAATTATCTTTTGTTTGGCTTTTAATATTCCAGTTTGGTTGGAAGCCGCAATTTTAAAATGAGCCTGCTGCAGTTTTTGGTCAGCTTTTCTTTGTGCCATATCAACAAATTCAGCTTTTTTTTCTTCTAGCTGTTTTTGCATTTCTGCTTTTATCTCTTTGACTTTTTCATCACCTGCTTTTTTGACTTCATCTGCTTGTTTTTGGGCAGTAGCTAAAATTGTCTTTTTTATATCTTCTAATGCCATACATTAACTTTACTTTTTATTAATGTTTTTTAACCAACCTGAATGCCAAGAATAAACAGCAAACTGACAAGTAGGCCTAACACTGCATAAGTTTCAACCATAGCTGAAAGAACCATAGCATTACCTAAACCTTTTGGCTGTTTGGCAAGTATTCCCATGCCAGCTGCTGAAACTTTTCCTTGGAACCAACCAGAGGTTAAGCCAGTAAAAGCAATCGGTAAAGCGGCAAAAAATAATGCCAAGCCCTCATTCATTGTCAGGCTGACTGCTTCGCCACCAAGCAAACCTAGCTTAATCAAAATTAAGAAAGCAGCGATAAAACCATAAATACCCTGGGTAGCCGGTAACGCTTGGAGCACCAATACATTACCAAATTTTTTAGGTTCTTCTGAAAGCACCCCTGCGCCAGCTTGGCCGGCAATGCCAACGCCAATAGCTGAGCCAGTGCCGGCAAAAATAATAGCCATGGCAGCCCCAAGGATAGCAATTCCAATTCCTAATTCCATATTTTTACTCCTTAACTAACAAAAGTTAGTTTATTAATTATTTATCAATTATTTAGTTATTTTTACGTATTTTTCTTCTTTAATAAATGGTGTGAATATTTCTCCGCCGGCTTCGAAAAATTTCGGAAAAAATTCAATAAACTGCAAACGGGCAGAGTGGATAAATGCACCCAAAGCGTTAACCAGCAAATTAAATATATGACCACCGATTAAAATTATTAAAGCAAAAAACCAACCAACAAAAGGGATTCCAAAAACTAAGCCAGCTAAAATATTTACTACCATGCCGATAATAGTGGTTGTTAATCCTAAAGCCAAAAGACGTGAATATGATAAAACATCAGAAAAATAACCAACAATGCCGTAAAGTGATAAAATTCCAATTCCCGGTTTTAAAAATATATTTTTAGTACCTCGTGTGCCGTTATATACAATTATAGCTGCGCCTATTATTGTCAGCCATTTACTAATATGACCAACTGTTGCTGGCAAGACTCCCATGGAACCGAAAGCAAAAAGTAGTAAAAATACTAATGTAAAAACCCAAGCACCACTGCCTAATAAACCATTTAATATTTCGTTATGTTTAATTTTCCACCAAGCATCAATTATTAATCCAGTTAAGACTTGGGTTACTCCCAAAGCTAAGGCTATATAAAATATCACTATTGGATCTTTCATTGGATCTATTAATCTTATAGCTATAAGAGGTTGACTAATTACAGCAGGCAATGTTCCTAAATCAATGCTAAACCAGCCACCAGTTAAAGCACCTAAAATAAATGTTGCTACACCGCCCCAAATTAATACTCGTGGCAGCTTTTGATTTTCTTTTGGGATTTTTAAGTATTTAATTGCCAGCCAAATTCCAATTGCCATTATTAAGCCATAGCCAGCATCAGTCATGGCCATGCCAAAAAACAAAGTAAAAAATGGCGCTAAAAAAGGAGTGGGGTCCGGCTTACCTTGCTTGGGAGCACCATAAAGAGCTGTTAACATTTCAAAAGGCTTGGCTACTCGATTTTTAAAAATTACTGGCGGCGCTTCGTCTTTTTTGACTAGTAGTTTTTCAACTAAAACATCTTTAGTTATCCTATTAAGCTCTTTTTCTAAATTTTTAATTTCATTTTCACTTATCCAGCCAATTAAGGAAAAGGTTTGTTGACTATTGGCAATCTTTTGTTGACTAACCAGCTTTTCTTTTTGCCAGCTTAAATAATCAGAGGTAATTTTTAAATCTTTGATATTTTTGGCTAAGACCTGGGCTTTTTTTTCTAGTTTGGAAATATCTTGATACGCCTGGTTTATTATTTGATTCAAGTCCATTAGTCTTTGTTCAATGGAGACCTTAAGTTCTGGAATTTCTAAAACTTTGATGTTTAGATTGTTTAAAATTTCAGATAATTTGTTTTCTTGGTCTATTTGAAAAACAATTAAAGCTCTTATTTCTTTTTTTATTTGATCAACTCGTTGCACTTCTGTTAAAGGCAATTGTTTCTGTAACTGATTAACTAACTGGCTATAAATAGTATCATTAACTGATATTAGCTTAAAAGAATAATTTTTGGGTAAGTTTTGACTATTGTTGATAAAATCTAAATTTTGCCAAGGCTGGATCTGTGTAATTTCTAAACTGGATTTTTCAATTTGATTTTTGGCCTGATTGATTTTACTTTCTAGCTCCTCTACTTCTTTGGTAATTCGCTGATAATCAAATTTTTGTATTATTTTTTGCAACTGATCCAAGGAAAGATAAATCTTAGGATTCAATTTTTCTGCTAAAGACTTTTTTTCTATATTAAAACTTGCTAAAAAATCCAAACTAAATTTTACACCTGCAATTTTATAATCAAAGTTTGCTATCTCCTCATTGATGTTTCTTTTAGCTAATTCTTTTTGCTCCTCATCTTCTATTTGAATAAAGCCCAAATCCTGTAAACTCTCTATTATCTTTTCTTGAAACTTTTGATGAGCAATGATATTTATTTTTGCTACTTGTGCCAAAGCCATAATTTAAACTATTTTTTTTACAATTAAATCAGCCGCTTGGCTGATTTTTCTTGTACCTATGTTATTTAATTTTTTAAGCTGTTTTTCTAATTGATTTTTTTCATCTTTGATTAAATCATTAACCTTATCTTTTGTAGTATTAATAATGTTTTGAATTTCTGGCTCAACTGCATTTTCTGCATTTTCTATTAAAGCTTGGCCATCTTTTTGAACTTGATCAATAGAGACTTCAACTGTCCTGTTGGCATCATTTACAATTTGTTCTGCCTTAATTTCTGTGGTTTTTATTTCTTCAATTGAATTTTTTGACATATTTGACATAAAACAAAAAAGTTGTCTATTTTTATATTAATTTTTTGCTAAACTTAGCTAATTTAACTAATTTAAAAAATATTTATTATAGTATAGAGTAAAAATCGAAAATGTCAAGGGTAAAAGGTAT
>Ga0180007_10004069_pt1 | contig 15748 bp, 15 predicted proteins | sample MM_PC_MetaG_FD_121122 | JGI IMG/M metagenome (GOLD analysis project Ga0180007, IMG submission 121122) | Groundwater microbial communities from the Aspo Hard Rock Laboratory (HRL) deep subsurface site, Sweden - MM_PC_MetaG | ecosystem: Environmental > Aquatic > Deep subsurface > Groundwater... | reverse complement strand
TTTGTCTTTCCCGAACTTGAGAGGGAAGCATGAAAATCTTACCACACACCTACTTGGTGATTTACTTTTCTGAAAAAATAAAATATCTCTCCCCTCCAAATTCAAAATTATCCAAAATTACAAAATTCTCCTCGATAAATCTCTTGAGCCATGACCTTTGTGCACCAAATTTGCTCTGTCTGCCCAAACTTCTCGTTGCAAAACTTAAAGCAACCCTCTCTGCAAGAGGGACAATTTCCTTCAAAAGTTTTTTAGAAAAATCTCTTTCCACAACCTCTAAAGAATCAATCACTTTAAACAAAAAAATAACTCTCGGCTTTTTCTGTTTTTTGATTAATTCTTTTATTTCTTCAATTTCAAACAAACTTAAATGATAGGCTTTTCCGTTTATTTTTCTGTCTCGAAAAAAACAATTGCTTAACTCCACCAACTGCCCGACAGCTTCAACACCAACATAATTTATTTTTTTACTTCCAAAAAATCCATAACTAAAACCATTCACTCCTGCACCTAAATCAATTACAGAAATTTCCTTTCCTGCCAGACCTCCAAAGATTCTTTTGTAAATTTCCTCATAATAAGGCAATCTTTCTTTAGTTGATTTATGTTTGCTCAAAATCCAGTCAACACTTTTTCTCTTCGCTCCAAAAAGTTTTCTCGACGCAAAAGAAGAATAAATTTTCCTTAAAAACTGCCTGGTCAATTTTAACTTCTGATAATCTGCATTTCGCGGTTTATCAAATTTCTCAAAAGCCAATTCAACATCTTTTTTTGGAAGTTCAGAAAATTCTTTTTTTTGGGTAATTTTTTCAATTAATTCTTTTCTATCCATATATTTTTAATATAAAAATAATTTAATAAACTATGCCAATCAATGCATCACCACATTTTGAACGAGCTGAAATTGAATATCTGAACGCGCAGACAACAGAACAAAGAATTTGCTGTTTGAAAAAAATGATAACTCTTGCTCCAAAACACAAGGGTGCGGAAAATCTTCTCAAACAATTAAAAACACGGCTAAAAAAATTAAAATACACAAAAGAAAAAGAATCTAAAAAAGCAGGCTCGACACAAAAAGGAATAAAAAAAGAAGATATGCAGGCAGTTATCGTCGGCAAAACAAATTCTGGAAAATCCTCTCTACTTTCAATTTTGACAAATGCAGAGCCAAAAATTTCAGAAACAAAATTCACAACAACTTCGCCTGAAATAGGCATGATGGACTTTAAAGGAGCAAATATTCAGTTGATAGAAGTTCCTTCAATCGAGTCAGAATATTACGATAAAGGACTGGTAAATACTGCAGACACAATTTTAATTTTGGTAAATAATTTTAAACAAATTCAGGAAATTGAAGAAAAATTAGAAAAAGCTGGGGGTAAAAAAATCATCGTCGCTAATTTGGATGAATCTGACTGCGAACCAGAACTGAGAAGAATAGAAGCAAGATTAAATGCAAAAAGATACAAGAATTATATTATAATTTGCACAAAAGAAAATTTTGGAATTGAAGAACTAAAAGAAAAAATTTTCCAGAGTTTTGACAAAATAAGAATTTACACCAAAGAACCAGGAAAAGAAAAATCCCAAAAACCGATAATCATGAAACCCGGTTCTACCGTCGGGAATATTGCTGAAAAAATCTTCAAAGGTTTTTCTGAAAAAATTAAAGAAACAAAAATCTGGGGTCCGAGTTCAAAATTTCCTGGACAAAAAGTCGGGTTAAAACATCTTCTAAAGGATTTGGATGTCGTAGAATTCAAAACAAGGTAAATTATTTAAACTTCAAAAACCTAATAAATTAATGAAAAGAGGTTTAGATTATTTATTTCTAACACTATTTACTTTTTCAACTATATCTTACTCGCAACCAATTTATGCTGGAGAAACTTATAGAGAAAAATGCCGACGAGATACTCAAAAAACAGTTCAAAGTTTCCAAAAAATAAAAAAATCTTATGAAAAAATTTGTGATAAAATCGACGGTCCAAACCCACAAGAAAGAGGAAAAGATATTGCAGGAGAAGTTATAGAGCAAAGCGGGATTCCTGGTGCAAGAGAGATGATTGAAATAATTGACAAAGGTCCAAACTATCAACCGCCTTGGAAAAGAAAAAGATAAATTAATTTCAATTTTTCAGATCAAATTCTCTAACTCTTCCAGCATTTTCTTCGGCGCACCTTTTGAAAAATGCTCTCTCGCAGGTTTGAGTATTTCAATTAAACTTTCTGCAATCCCTGTCTTTAAATCAGAGGGGTGCAATGTTCCTTTTTTGAAATCTTCTTTTAATTCTGAAGCAGAGCTGTAATTCACATTGCCACCGAATTTACTAGAACGTTTTATTGCCAGTTCTCCTGCAATTGGAAAAATCAATTTTTCTGCCCAATCAATAAGAGGGTTAAATTCAATTTCTTTCTCAGGACAAAAAGCCTTATCTATTTTCCGCTTAATTTCTTCAGGAGAATCGTGAATAAAAATGCAGGTGTCTGGTTTTGATTTGCTCATTTTCAAAGAGGACCATAATTCCTGCAGTTGATTTTTTGGGACTGGCCAGACAGGTGGCTTGCCCAAACCCAAAATCAAAGAATGATGAACAGCAACGGGTTTAATTTTTTCTCCTTTTTTATTCATCAAAAAATTTCTATTAAGTTTTAATCCAACATCCCGTGCAATCACATGCGCTTTTCTTTGGTCCATTCCTGCGTGTGCAATGTTCAACCCCTGCGCAAAAATATCTGCAACCTGCATTGGAGGATAAATCAGCATCGCAAAATCAACAGAACCCTCTTCCTTCCTCCCCATAATAGTAATGCTCCTTTGTATCCTCGATAGCGTCGTATTCTTGCTTACATCAATCACAGTCTGCCAGTAAGCGTCGTTATTATGATACAGATCACTTCCCAAAATAAATTTAACCTTATCAGGGTTTCCCCCAACACACTTCATGCTGGCTTTCATGCCTTCTTTAAAATATCCAATAGCAACTTTCTGAATCATTTCCATATTCCCACCGAGTTTATTATTTATCCATGTATGCCAATCTGCTAGAAAAACACTGCAGTCAATTCCCGCCTCGATAAAGTCTTTTATCTTCATCATAGACATTAAGCCTGTCCCAAGATGAATCTTTCCTGAAATTTCAAAACCAATGTAATGCTTTAACTTTTCCTTGTCCTCAAATAATTTTTTCAAATCTTCAACAGTTAAAATTTCCCCTGTATTCCTCTTCACCAATTCAATTTTTTTTTCAACATCCATTATAACATAAATAAATTTTAATTATTAAATCTTTCCGAAGAAATTATCTTCTAGAATAATAATCCCAAAAAACACCTCCTGTAACCGGTGCTGGTTCTGATGCAGGTTCAGGCGAAGATTCAGGGGCAGGTTCTGATGAAGGTGGTGGTGTTGATTCAACAGGTACAGGCTCTGAAGGGGTTTCTCTAACAACACCTTCTTCTGTTCCTGGTGGATAATAATCCCTTGGCTCTTCTTCATATATCGGTGGCCCTCCACCATAATTTTCTCCTTCTGGAATATAAGGTTTATCCACATAATTGTCCTCGCGATAACCTTCCTGCCCTCCATCATTTACACAGCCAAAATCCGGCTCACAATGATATCCATTCGGGCAATACATTTTTGAACAATCATAACCTTGCCAACTATCTTGATTTTTCTGTTCATTCACCCATCGGTTTTCGTCTTCAATTCTTCTCTGTTTGTCCTCTATCTCTCTCTTCTGCATCATAGGATATTCTTCTTCCATGAATTTCTTGCAATCAGGCGGCCAGTGAATTCTGTTCTCCTTGCATTGCCAAGTTATCTCTCCCTGAACATTCTGGAACTTTTCTCCGACGCCATATTGTTCCCCGACGCCATTCACAGAATTTTCAAAGCATTTTAATCGTTCATTTGAATCTTGAATTTTCATGCAGTCAGTGCCAGGCGAGCCAAAATCTCTTTGCCCCCCCATCATACCGTCCATAAACCTCTTACACTCACTCGGTTCTAAATTTTTTTCAACACATTCTGAAGGCATCATTTTCTTCCCACATTCATCTGGTGTCAAACCCTTGCACTCTTCAGGCATCATAATCTCGTCGCAAACTCGTCTAGCGTCTTTCTCATTTCTAATTTTTCCAGATTCAACACCTTCTTTCAGAACAGCCTTGCACTCGTAAGGAGCATGAATTTGTGTCATTATAAGCATGCAATCTTTCGGGTCTTTTGCACCTTCTTTTATGCATTCAGGGGGCATGTACATTCCATACTTTGCTTCTCCAAAAGTCATTTCAATTTCATCAAAAACATTCTGCAGATGTTCTGGCAATTCAGGCATTTCAACTTCATCCATTGCCTGGCAGGAATCTTTGTCTCCCTCGTCGCAGGCTACAGCAAGAGGTGCAATTTTGTTGCATGCAACAGAAAAATCATAAAAAGAAATATCATCGCATTTGCATTCACGACCTGATGTTTTAAAACACCCGGACATAATCTGCCCGAATTTTTTTGCTTCTGCCTCTTGTTCTTTAGTCAATTGCTTGTTCATATCCTTTTTCCACTTTTGGGTATCACCTTCTACATTGCAGATTTTTGAATATTGCAAGGGATCTAATCCTGCCAATTGTTCACACAATAATTTTATCTTGTCTGAAATTTCAACAGCAGTAATAATACTGGTTTCTTTTTCAAGAATACCGTCGACAAAATTTCTTTTTTCACTTTCATTAATTTTATCACCAAGTTCGGTCATTGTTCTGTAAATAACTGCCGCACTCTTTCTTGCTTCCTCTCTCTTTGCAGGGTCTGCTTCATTCTCAACTTTATCAGCATAACTCTTATATTTTTCCAAAGCAATTTTTGCAGCCTCGTAATTACCTTCTTCAATCATCGCTTTTATCTCTGCAACTTTCTCCTCACGATTTTGAATGCTGTCTTTAAAATTGCTCATAATCCCGTCGACAAAATAAAAAGCATTGTCAGGAGTCAAACCAGGGTCAGTAATCTTCTCATCTGCATACTCTTTTTCAAGAACCACTAAATTATTGGCGTCTTCTTGAACATTCACACCAGTATCCTCTGCAGAAATTGAATCTTCAGCAACGGCAGAACTTGCATCACCTACACTAATTTCTTCTTCTGCCAAGACAGGTGCCAAGAAAAAAACAAACATTCCTATCACTAAAAAAATTAATATTGATTTCATCTCTTTTATCATAAAAAATAATTTAAATATTTAAATCTTTCCTATAAATGTTATTTCAGATAATCCTTTCAATTCTTGCTGGAATCTTCGCTGGTACTATTACAGGCCTAATCCCCGGAGTTCATATAAACCTCGTTGGTATTTTTTTAATTTCACTTTCTGCAACTTTACTGAGTTTTGTTCTTCCTATTTATTTTGTTGTGTTTGTCGTCGCCATGGCAATCACCCACACTTTTGTTGATTTTATTCCGTCTGTATTTTTAGGTTGCCCAGACACAGACACAGAACTTTCTGTTTTGCCTGGACACGAATTGCTGAAAAAAGGCGAAGGTTACCAGGCAGTAATTCTAACCTGTTACGGAAGCATTCTCTCCATTTTCACTTTGATGCTTATTGCTTTTCCTGCAATTATATTAGTCCCAAAAATTTACAATTTTGTTAAAGACTTAATTCCGTTTCTTTTAATTATTATTTCAATAATGCTAATTTCAATTGAAAGGAAAAAGTTTACTGCCCTCGGTGTTTTTCTCCTCACTGGTTTTCTTGGTTGGTGTATTTTAAACTTGGAAATTAACCAGCCCCTTCTTCCTCTCTTAACAGGGCTCTTCGGAAGTTCAATGCTCATCATAAGTATAAAAAATAAAATTCAAATTCCACAGCAGGAAATCACAAACCCTGCAATGAAAAATCTCCGTCCTCTCGCAGGCGCGTTTCTCGGCTCACTTCTCTCTTCGCCGCTTTGCAGTTTCCTGCCCGGACTTGGTTCAGGACAAGCCGCAATAATCGGGACTGCAATTTCGCGCTCAGATAAAAAAGGTTTTCTAATTCTCCTCGGCGCAACAAATACTTTAGTAATGGGATTCTCATTTATTTCACTCTATGCAATTTCAAAAACTCGCACAGGAGCAGCAGTCGCAATCCAAGAAATCCTCGGCATTCCGTCGCTAAAAATCTTAACTCTAATTTTATTCGTCGTCCTAATTTCAGGAGCAATTTCGTTTTTCCTCACAAAAAATCTCGCAAAATTTTTCTCTCAAAAAATTTCAAAAGTCAATTACACGAAAATTTCAATCTTTACCTTATTTGTTCTCGGAATCGTTGTTTTTCTTATTAGCGGGTTTTTTGGTTTAGGGGTTCTTCTCGCCTCAACATTCACTGGAATATATTGCATTCATCAAAAAGTCAAAAGAACAAACATGATGGGTTGTTTGATTATACCGACGATAATTTTGTATTTGTTCTGAATTTACTTTGTTAGTTTCTTAACTTTATTATTAAGGAGAACATACAAAAACCAAATTCCAAGCCCAGTTCCAATTGGAAATCCTAGAATCATCATTACTGCTAAAAATGCCAGCAAAATTCTCGCCCAATTTTTATATTTTAATAAATAAATTCCTCCGATAAAGTATAAGATTGGTATTAAAACTAAACAAATAAACGCTAAAAAACTATACAAATTTAATAAATTGGATAAACCCCAACCCAAAAATGCAGCAAGAATAAAAATTGTTAAAACTCCTAAGATTCCAAGAACAATAGAAACTACCCCTACTGCCTTAACTTGTTTCTTTGCATCCATAATAAATTAAATAAAAACTAATTAATAAATTTTCCCCTCGCTAAAACCACCCCTCTTTACCGAACTTGTGAGGGAAACGTGAGATGGTTGTCAGAACCACCCCTCCAACTTCTCTTGTCTCTCAAGTTCTTTCCCAAATATACTATCAATATTCTCCTTTGTAATCGCAAGTGTCTGCTTCAGATAATTTGACAGATTATATTTCTCTGCCAACTCCAACGCTGCCTCAAGATATTTTTTAATTCCCCCTTCGTGAATTGTGAAAATTATTTTTCCCCTGCATCTTATGCAAACACCACTCAACGGCGGGCGGCGCATGATTTCATTGCACTCAACACACCGAAAACCCTGCATTGAAAACTTTCTTAAATTACCCCTCATATCCCGCATAAAATGCCTCTCTATAATCAACCGCGCAGTATCAGATGTATCTGCTGCCCTAAGTTTTTCAACAAGAGCCATCTGATGCCTTACCTTGTCCTGCATCGTCGCTAAAAGTTTGTAAGACGAACAAATCACACTGTTGTTAAAATTCCCAGTATCATGCGTAAAACCAAGCCCGGTAAAAGGATTGCCGCCTTCTCTCAAAACATCCTTTACTAATTTTATTCCTTTAACCTTTGAAGAATGTTCTCTTTTTTCAGCAAGTTCATATAGTTCCAATGGATAACCAAAACTTAATTCAAAATCCAAAATCTGGTCATCAACTTCTCCTGCGTCAATTTTTGCATTCAAAACCAACGGCGCGTCCTGCGTTCCCCCTCTGTGCGACGGCAGAAACTTTCTTGAAAAATTCAAAAGAACATCACCCAGTAGCATTATTGCCGACTCGTCCCCATCGCAATCACGCCGAACCGCAGCGTGCATATAAGGACTCGCATAAACCCCAAGAGAATTTGAAAATCCAATAAACCTGCAGACAACACCTGCAACATTATGCGGTGCCATAAAAACTCCAAATTGCCCGACCAAATCCTCCTGCTTCTTAATATTATAAAATCTTTCCAACCCATAAATTTTCTCCAATTCATCGTCGATAAAATTACAAATATTTCTAAAAACACTATCTCCTCTCTCATCATGCGACTCAGGCGAACTCGGAATCAAAACATCATGAGGCATCAATTCTAAAATCTGCTCGTCGCTAACCAAACTTTTTCCATAAATATCTTTATCATAACCAAGCTCTTTCAGTTTTTCAACAGAAACCTCTATCTCTTTCGGCTTAAAAGAAACCAACGGCAACTCTGTGCAGTCAAACCGAATCGTCCCGTCTTTATTAACCTGCAGATTATTTTTCGCCCTTAAAATTCCCTTCTCCAAAAGTTCAATGCTGTGCTCTGCAGAGCTCGTTCCCTTGACACCTTTAATCAAAAGAGGAATTTCAGATTTCGCAAGCCCAAGTTTTTCAATTGCTTTTTCAAAATAATGCTTCACTTCTAATTCCTTATAGCAATAATTCAAACCTTCTACCTCAGAAGATTTTCTTGATTTCACAAAAGATTTTTCCTTTGTATCTCTAAAATAATACATTTTTCGCGACTTCTTTCCGCAAACTTCGCAGGTGAAATAAATTGTTTCCTTCTTGCAATTCTCGCAATAATTCAGAGGAAACGTGCTTCGAACTTTCCCAACAGCATACGCAGCATTGACACTTCGGAATCTGCCCCCTTCATTTCCGACGGGAAAAAGCACATTCGGACTTCCCTGCAACTTTCTTAACTTCGCTTTTTCAGGACGCCCCATTCTCGCGCCGATAAAATCCCCTGCCTTGTCTTTAATTTCAAACTCAGAAATTTCATTAACAATTTCTAAAACAGATTTGCCAGAACTAAATTTTTCCCCGCTAAAATAATCCTTCAGCAAAACATTTTTCTTCAAATTCAAATCCACCCCTAGATTAATCAAAAACGCCTTGCTGTTCTCCTTACTCAAAACAACATTTTCAATTGTCACATCATGCTCGACACCTAAAAGTTCCAGCGCTCTTTTGCCCTTCTCAAATTTCTCCTGCTCATCTTTGCCAAAAGGAAAAATAAGTTTTTCATAATTACTTCTGGAACTTGCATTAGGAAAAACCGATGCGTCAGCACTAATCCGCGAATGTTTTAGCCAATCAACTAGGTTTAAAAATTCCTCTTTTGAAATCTGCGTCCAGAAATAAATAAACTTCGGATAAAAAGGAATTTTATATTTTCTGCTCAGCTCAACTGCTTTTTCAAATTCAACATCATAAAAATTTTCAATTTTTTCGCTTGTTTTTTCTAATTCCAAATTCCACCATTCTTCAACATAACCTGGTTTAATTAAATCAGCACCGCGATTAACAACGTCGCTGAAAGGAAATAAAATATCCCCAAGATAAATTATCTCTTCTGTATCAGAGTAATATTTTTTTGCGTCTTCAATAGAGCCAATTTTTTTTACACTACCATTAAATAATTTAATAATTGGACCATCAATTAAATCACACGGCGTGATAACACAGCCCTTTGTCGGCTTTTCAATTTTTAATTGGGTTCCAGTCGCAATAAAATTATCTGTGATGGCCATTGTCGCAGGATGCAGCGACGCTGCACTAAAACCAGAAACCCTTCCTCGACCATATCTAAACCTAAACGAGCCCGGCCTCGACGGATGCCCAAAAATCGGACGCCCTGCAACCAAATCCTTAAGATAAACAGCACCACCCCCTGATTCTTTATTTTTTCCAGATGTCAATCTCTCATGCAGTTCAACATACTCTCCAATCCAATCAAAACCAGTTGATTTAATTCCATTCTTTTTTGCCATTTCTAAAAGTCGAAAACCTTTTTGCGCTTTTTGCGCGAGCGCCTCTGAAAAAATTAAACACATTCCTCCTCTAACAAAATTCGTTTCAACTCTGTCCAAATTCTTATAATTCGAAACTTCCAGCGTCGCTGTCGGCTCACCGGCAATCTGAATCGGTAAATGTCTTGCTAAAAATTCCATCTCTTCTTCAAGAGGAAAATACTGCAAATTAGAAATTCTTTCATGATAATCAATGTTTTCTGTAGCATACCTCCGAACCTCTTCATCAGAAGGGTCGTACTTCGCATAACCAAATAACTCCCTCAAATAATCAATAATCATCAGCACAACACAACCTGCTGTCGTCCCTGCACTGCGAATCGGTCCTGAAAAATAAGCAACAAAATAATCCTTCCCGTCGCGTGTTTTCCCTAATTTCAATTCTGTAAAACCCTCAAGAGGCGGACTAACGACTCCAATTGTAAAATATGCAAAACCAATTCTAATACCTGCATCAATTGCATCCAACAGCGTCGCAAACTTGCAAAATTTCTGCTTCGCGACCTCTTCTGCAATCTTAAATGCAACAGTCGGGTCAAGCTTCCCATATTGTTTTTCCAGTTCTAAAATCCGCTTGTCAATTCCAGAATCAACAACCTGTGGATATTTAATTGAAATCAAACCAACAACTTTTTCAGCCATGCTCAGCGCAAGCGGAACCTCAACTTTATCAACAGGGTCAAGCCCTTTTGCCCTCGCTACTTCAATCACTTCATAAACTTTCCTAACATTCTTTTCCAATTCCTTAAAATACTTTTCAGTTTGCATTTAAACACTTCAAAATTTCTTCCCAACTTTTAACACGAACAATATTTTTATGCTCGCAGTTTTGATTCCACGGCTTATCCAAAAGAAAAACTTTAATTCCGTCTTCAGCACAATCAAAAGCAGTTTTCCGCCGGTCTTCAACTAAGATGATAATTTCAAGTTCTTTGCAAATTTGGGCTTTTGATTTTCCTTTACCATGCACGCCTTCTGAAAAAATCAGATTAAAATCAATATCTTCAAATAAATTCTTCAAAAGACTGTTTGTCTTCTCACTAACACTTCCAGGACGGGAAGTTATAAAATGAATTTCATAATTTTCATACAATTTAGCCAAAGCATCTTTAACACCATCAATCAAATTAAGTTCAAAAAAATCATCTGAATTGTTAAAATCATCCACTAATTGCAAAGCATCTCTTTTAGAAACATCTGTAAAATTCCACATTTCAAATTCTTTAATATCTTCAAAGACTAAATTTTTCCCAAACCTCTCATTAAACAATGCTAAATATTTTCTAAAGAATTCAACAACCACTTCGTCGATATCCACCCCAATTTTCAATTTTTTATTTTCCATTTTCTAAAAAATCCACCATCCTTTTTATCAATTTAGATAGTCAAGCATAATCATTCAAAGTCAAGGATTTTCACAGCCCTTGTTTTCAAATTAAACATCGGCACCTTGCAGTGATCTGGCTCATTTCCGAACTTTTCCTGATAAGGAGTCATCCCTTCCCACGACGACACAGAAATTATCAAAATATTATTGTGGTACAAAACTCCGCTTTTATGTGTGTGACCTGCAACAAAAATATCCGGAACATCACGAATAAGATGAGCATCCTGCTCAGAAGGAAAATATTGAACAGATGCGTGTGTCGGAGCAAGGTGCCTGTTCTTCAAGAGATAAGAAATAATTAATTCTGGTTGATTCATCGCCCTTGTTTTTACCAAAGAATTAACAGTTCCAGCATAAAAAGGAAAAGAAAAACCATGATAAGTTAAAACATTAAATCCAGAAAAATTATCTGCAGAACCTATATTTACCGTCGTAGGATTATTTGTAACAACGACATTTTCCAGTTCATACAAAGGCCAGGCATACCTTTCGTCCAACAACGGTTGCGGCTCCATCAACCTAACACCGTCGTGATTTCCAGGAGAAATAATTATTTTGATATCTTTACGAATCATTCCCAAAAAACCAGCCATCAAAGAAAACTGCTCTTCCAAATCATTTACCTCCAAATCACTTTCTTGATTGGGATAATTTCCAACACCTGTTACAAGATCCCCTACAACAAAAAGATATTTTATCTTCGCTACCTCTGGCGTATTTGGAACTTTTCCATTTAAATAATCTATGAACTTCAAAAAATTATCTTTCAAAAATCTTTCACTTCCAAAATGAAGATCCCCGATAAAAAGAGCATATTCCTCGACGAGAGATTTTTTTCTTTCTGAAAGGGCGGAGTCAGGAAAAATAATATCATTTGCGAAACAGATTTCACGATTTCCTGAACAATTAAAACCCACCACAGAATCTAAACTAATTTCCCTTGCCTGTTCAATTAATTCTTTCTTATTTTCATTTACTAAAATTCTTATTTTCCCTGTTAAATCCTCCATCTCAAAAAGGAGATTTTTATTTTTAGTTATTCTTTTATCAGAGACAATTCCGATAATTGAAAATCCCTGGCGATTCTCTGAAATTTTGTTGATTGAAACAAGATTTTTAAGTCGTGGATTTTCCTGCAAAACATTTTTCATTTCAGAAAGCCGGTTCTTGAAATAAACCACAAAATCACTAACTTCTAATTTCTTGCTTTTTGGGAAAAACTTAGAAAGAATTTTTACCTTGCCAGAAGATTCTTCTTTTTTGAAGTTACCAAGAGAATTATTTAAAACTTCTTTTTCCCTCGATATTTCAATACTTAAACCTAATTTAATTTTCAATTTCTCAAGACTTTTCTGGTTCTCTTTTGGGAGTCCAAAAAAAACTTGATTAACTTGTTCAATATTCTGATCAAAAATCTCCCGTGTTATAATCTTCTTTTGAGTAGTCATTTTTATTTTTTCAAGAATCAATTTAGCAGATTCCACATCTCCAACTTCTTTGAATAAATTCAAGACTTCTTTATCGAGTAAAACTCCTTTCTCAATACAAAATTTTAAAATTTCATTGGATTCCATCATAATTAAATTAAAGTTTTATTAGTAATTCAAAGAATCTTTAACAATTTCTTTGACTTTATCCATAATATTTTTTGAGATTGCAAGTTTTATCTCCCTCATTCTTCCTCCACGCCCTTTTGAAATTACACGAACATTGATTATTCCGAGCATATCAAATTCCTGAATTATATCACTAACTCTTCGCTGTGTTAAAACTTCTATCTTCTTTCGAGAACATAAATCTTGATAAAAATTATAAACATCACCGGTAAAAATTGATCCTTTTTGCTTTTCAGATAGTTCAATGATTGAATGCAGAACAAATTGAAATTGCCTTGGCTCGGATTTAATAACATCTAAAATTTTGTCCCGCTCAATATTATTATTTGCTTCATCAATATGTTTCAATAAAACTTTTTTAGAACTATCTCTTTCTGCAAGTTCTCCTGCAACTCTCAACAAATCCAGTGCTCTTCTCGCATCCCCATGCTCTCTCGCCGCAAAAGCAGCACATTTAGCAATAACCCCTTCATCAACCACATTTTCCTTAAAAACTTCTTTAGAACGCCTCTTCAAAATTTCTTGAAGTTGTAATGCATTATAAGGTGGAAAAACAATCTCTTCTTCTGAAAGAGAGCTTCGAACTCGCGGATCAATATCATCTAAAAAAGTCAGATTATTACTAATTCCCACAATACAAATCTGTGTTTGAGACAACTCTGAATTCAATCTTGTCAGATTATATAAAAAATCATTAGAAATTTTTTTAACAGTCTGGTCTATCTCATCTAAAATTAAAACAATAAGTTGTTTTTCTGAATCAATAATATCTATAAATTTTTCATAAACAGATTGTGTAGGCAAACCTGTGGGAGGCACCTCTCCTCCAAGTTTATTAATAAGTTCAGCCAAAATCCGATACTCTGTATCAGAAATTTTTTTCAATTTACAATTCAAATATTCAATTCTTAACTTGAAATCATCATCTTTTTTAATTCTCTTCAAAAGTTCATTCTTAACATGTTGGATAGAAAGAGTCTTCCCTGTCCCTGTTTTGCCATAGAGGAATAAATTACTTGTCTTCTCACCTCTTAAAACAGGTGCAAGGACCATTGCAATTTGTTCTATTTGTTTATCCCGAAAAGGAATATCTTCTGGATAATATCTCATCTGTAAAACAGACTTATTTTTAAAAATAAGATTTTTATCAAACGATTCAAAAATCTTATTTATTTTTACCACCATTTTAACACCCACCCACTTTGATTTCGTATGGAAAATTTAATTTATCCAAATATCTCAACGGAAAAAAAAGATTTTATTATATAAATACTTATGACTACTGAAAAAAGAGAACACCTTGATTTCGTATGGAAATTATTTTATTTAATTTTTCAAAAAAATATATTTTATAATTTTATTCCATTAGTTTTACTAATTTTTCATATTTTTACTAATTTTTCATTTAATAATATATAATATATAATATAAATTTTTATAAAATAATTAATAAAAATATGAAGCACAAAATTCTTTATAAAGATTTTCCAGAAGAAATGAAAGGGTGGGAGAGTATTATATTTTTTTAATTATAAAAAGTAACTACTTTTAAATCTATTTAATTTTACAGAAAAGTTTATAAATTATTCTCCTCTGATTTTATTATGCAATTATCTAAAAATTTATTTAGTTCAATTGTCGGAAAATTAATTGTGACTAAAGAAGGGAAAAGACTGGGTTTTGTAAAGGATATAACTTTTGAAACAAAATCAGGCGAATTAGTAAATATTGTTGTAAAAGATGTAACACCTTACACAAAAAATCTTAATTTAGAAAGAACCGATTCAAATGATCTACTCATACCTCATTCTTCAATCATTGCAATAGGTGATTTTTTAATTGTTTCAGAAGAAGACCTCATTTAATTTTAATATCTTAAAAAAACTTAATTTAACCCCAATATCTTAATTTTAAAACTAATATTCTTTTTAATTTTATACACCTAAATATTTAAAAATACTCTTTTTTTAAAATTAAAATGAAAGTAATGGGTTTTAATTTTACAAAACTAAATGCAGAAAAATCTTCAGACAATTTCTCAAATTTACAAATAAAAACCCATATTGATATTTCAAGTATTAATGAACTAAAAGCAGATTCTTTTAAAATAAAAGAAAACCTCTTTGGTGTGAAATTTAGTTATATTGTAGAATATTCTCCTGAAGTGGCAAAATTAGAATTTGAAGGAAATGTTCTTTTTGCAATTGATGTAAAATTATCTAAAGAAATAATTAAACAGTGGAAGGATAAAAAGATACAAGAAGATTTTAGGATATTTCTATTTAATATTATTTTAAAAAAATCTAATTTAAAAGCACTTCAATTAGAAGAAGAACTCAATCTTCCTTTACATATATCCTTACCCTCTCTAAAAAAACAAGAAAATGATTAATCACTTCTAATTTTTCTGAGAGGTTCAAAAAACTTTAAATAAATCTTTTTTCATCTTAATATATGAAAATATCCTTCCAAAAAAAAGAGAAGATTTCCGAGCAAATTTTATCCTTACTTTATTCAATAAATCCTAAATCTTATTTTACTTCCCAAATCGCTGAAGAATTAGCAAGGGATGAAGAATTTGTGAAAAAACTTTTAATTGATTTGGAAAAAAAAAGACTTATTTTTAAAATAAAAAAAAATTCACAAGGAATCCCTTATATTCGCAGATCAAGATGGAAATTGAGCGATAAATCTTATGAAGTGTATAAAAAACACCAATCTTTTTAATTGTACATTTAACCATATCAATGTTTTTATATTAGAGATACTTCTTTTTTTAATGGATATTATAAAAGAAGCTTTTCAGAAAGTAAGACAAGATATAGATTTTTTATACAAAGAGTTAAACAATTTAAAAATAATCTTTAGTGAAAATAATGAAAGGATAATAGAAATCTTTGGATATTTACAGAAAAATAAAGAAAAAACACATAATTTTAAAGAAAAAGATATGACTAATTTTTCGACAGACAAATCCTTAATTTCAACAAATTCAACACATTCTTCTACACATAATTACCCTTTAAAAACCTTAAAACCCCAAAATATACCTTTTTCCATTGGAAATCAAGGGGTTTCGACAGACAGACAGACAGACAGACAGACAGACAGACAGACA
>Ga0180007_10004068_pt1 | contig 15751 bp, 14 predicted proteins | sample MM_PC_MetaG_FD_121122 | JGI IMG/M metagenome (GOLD analysis project Ga0180007, IMG submission 121122) | Groundwater microbial communities from the Aspo Hard Rock Laboratory (HRL) deep subsurface site, Sweden - MM_PC_MetaG | ecosystem: Environmental > Aquatic > Deep subsurface > Groundwater... | reverse complement strand
AGTTACATTTGAGCTTTCATGTTGATACCAATATAGAGTTATAGGTTGATTTGGAAAGCGTGGATTATATGTGTTGGTATGTAAGTTTCTATTATTATCATAATAGTTTGTAAATATTGGTGTGCCAATAAATACTGCCGAAATACTTGCATGTGAATTTGCTGTTATTGTTCTTGGGTTTGTAGTACTATTATCATCACTCCAATGTGAGAAAGTATATTTTATATTTGACTCAGTATAAGTGGGTGCCTCAACAGTAATTGTATTCTGGTCCACAACCTGATATGTTGCCGGTGCTGAAACTGTTGTACCATTTACTTTTATTGAACCAGTTGAGCTAATTCCATTAAAGCTATTTGTGAATGTGAGGTTACAAACTTTGCGTAGGTTGGCTTGATAAATTGCATTTTCGTCTGTTGAGTTTACTGTAAAATTTGTTGCTTGATTGTAGTTAAAATGTCCCCAATTATTATCTTCTCTTTTCCCCCAATCACTTTTATTTAAAGGAGCCTCTAAATCATTCCAAATCCAGTTATATCCACCATTGCTTTGATTTTCGATTGCTTCAAGATTTACAATATTATTTATAGTTGCAGAAAAAACATAGGGGCTTGTTTTTGTAATTGCTGTGCCATTAACACCAACCTTAATTTGTCCACCGCTAAAATTATTTTGTGCAGTAATGGAATACGTGGCTGGAGCAACATTAAACGTAACTTCATCCTGTTCATATGTTGTATTATAGGTTTCTTGATTATACAAATAAAGCCTTACTTTCCAAGTATAACTTCCACTTGAAATATTGTCAACTGTTATTTTGTCAGCTTCACTAGGTGTTACCCAACTCCCAAGTCTGTAAACTTTAAAATACCAGGTATAGCCTGGACTAACACTATAGTCCCATTCCATTGTTATACTTCTTGTTGTTCCAGATGTAATATAAAGCGTTCCATTATTATTTGGTGAAGTTATGCTAACATCTGAAGCAAATATTTGTGACGATAATAATAAAATGCTTAGTATGCAGAATAATTGCAATTTTGTTTTCATTTTTCGATTTCCTTGTTTAGTTTTAAAAATAGAATAGCCGTTATTTCATAAGAAATAATAATTTAAAGTTTTTCGGCTTTATTAAGGTTGTTCTTTTTTTAGGGGCGATGTTACCGCATCGCTCCTAATAATTTACTTTTTTCATTTTACTCACCTCCTTTATTATTTTAGTTTTCCATGAATTATGTAGCCATGGTAAAATTCTATTTGGAAATATTCTTTTTCGAAGATTGCTCTTCTCCCTAAAGCAAGCATCACACCATTCGGAGCATTATATATATATTCCAAATTATTCCCATTATAGTGCATTATTCCATCTTTTAACCCCAAAAAAATGTCATTCTTGTTTCTACCATCAAACCCACCATTATAGTTTGGCATGCTTACATCAAGCAATTCTACAAACTTGCCGTTGGACAAATACTTTATTTTATCTCCCATCCCAAACAAAAGTTCATTTTCAGTTATTGAAATAGAAATCCTGTCATCAACATTTTCTTTTTCCCATTCAACTTTTTCTAATTTTTCATCCTTCAAAATGAATAGTTTTGAAGTATCTGGCAAATATGGTTCATTTCTTTTGCCACCCACAAAATACTGTTTTGAAATAGGATCTTTTTTTACACTTGTAAATGAACATTTCTCATCTCCAGTATCAATTAACTTCCAACCTTTACCATCATAATGTGCTATTATTGATTGTTTAAAAACATGGTCATTTTCAGCAACAGCAGTTCCTACAGCATATATATCGGTTTTACTGCTTCCCCAAACATTATCAAATCCTATACTTTGGTAACCTTCCAGTTTTAATTGTGCAGAAAAAGCCCATATCCCATTTTCATGTTTCCAAATTATACCATCACTACCTGCAATCCAAACAATATCATCAATTGCAAAAACTGCCCATGGAGAGATTCCTCTAGATATTCCATCAGTACTCCAACTATCCCCATCATAATGCCATATTGTTTTACCAAGGTCGCCACCTGGTCCAACGGCCCAGACATCATTTGGGGATGTTCCACTAATATCTGTCATATAAAAGAAAGGAACATTTACAGAGTCAACTTCCCAAACATAATCTCTTCTACCGGGTTTAAGTTGTTCTGGCTCTGTTCCTTTTTCACAAGAAAGACTGAGGTTAAGGCTAAGGAAAAGGATTAAAAGTAATGCTAAATATTTAATTGTTCGTTTTGAATTAAATTTTGAAATGATTGAATTGTTAAACTTCATTTTCTCCCTCAGATAAGTTTAGAATAGTTAATTGTTGTTTGTTTTTGGGTTATCGTAAATAAGCGGATTAGTCGATAGTCGATAGTCGATAGTCGATAGTCGATAGTCGAAAAATACACCTTTTGTTGTTCTTGTCAAGTGGAATTTTTTTGTTTTGTAAATTATTTATATTTGAGCTGCCTATTTTCAAATTGCCTTCAATAAATTTAAGTTACCATCATTTTTTTGTGAATGGTAAAATAGGGATTTATATTAATTTTGGCAAGAAAGTTTTTTGCTTTCTTTAAACAGAATTGTGGCGTAAATAAATTAACCTAAAATAACACCAAAAATAATTGGTATTTAATCATAAAAAAGGAAAGGAGAAATGCTGATTATCAATAAATAAAAGCAATAAATTGGATGGATTTTTGAAGTAATTAGAAAATATTATGAAAAGGGTTCGATAATTATTGCTACTATCAGAAACTTTGATGACTGGGGCAATATATTTGCTGGTGCCTTTTTGATGAATATTTCATGTTCTTTTTCGTGAATATTAAAAGTGTGAAGACAAGCATAAAAATATCCTATTTGGGAGTTAACTCTTTATACCAAGAACCCAAAATAGAATAACAGCATCTAACATTTCAAAAAAATAAAGGAAAAAATGAATAATTACATAGCAATTGGAATAGATAAAACTGGTAAAATGTGGAAAGGACATTTTGGAATTTCCCCTGTTTATAAAATATATAACAGCGAAGGTAAATTTATTGAGGACAGAACAAATCCTCATGGTGTTAGTAATAACGGAAAACATGGTCATGACCACGGTGATGATCAACCAATTGTAATAAAAGAACTTTTATACGATTGCAAGACATTTATTGGCAAAAGAATGGGCGAAGAAAGCAAACTGAAATTAGCTCAAAAACTTGGAATTGAAACAGTTTTACTAAAAGTAGATGACCCAACAGAAGCACTGAATACATTTTTGAAAAAATAATACATTTTTAAGACGGAAGGAGAGAAAGAGTAAGATTAGGAGTAAGATTAAGATTTTTTAAGTAGTTGCGTCTGTAATTGCAATCATTTTTAATCTAAAATCTCATGTCTCAAATCTTAAATCTTAAATCTAATTATACTATGAAACTACTAATTATATACGCCGATAAATTTGGATTCAAAACCTCAAACAAAGGTTTGGAAAATGCGGAAACAATTGATGAAGAATCAGTTTACAACAATACGCTTGTTGGATTTATCCATTTTGAAGAAAAAGATGAAGAAAATATAGCAACAGTTGAAACAAAAATGATTAAACAACTAAAATGGGCTGCAAGAAAAAATGAAACCGAAAAGATAATTCTTCACTCATTTGCTCACCTTTCAGAAAGCAAAGGCTCGCCAGAATTGACAAAGCAATTATTCAATAGTGCGGAAGAACGATTAAAAGGTGCTGGCTATCAAGTTTCACAAACTCCTTTTGGTTATTTTCTTGATTTGGATGTCCAAGCTCCAGGTAACTCATTTGCACGTCTGTTTAAGGAAATTTAAATCCCAAAATGGAAGACGAAAAACGAAATTTTTTTGCATTTAACTGGCATGCATTCTGGCTTGCGTTGGCTCAAACTTTTGCTGATAAAAACACAGTTTTGCCCGGATTGATTCTACTTTCTGGAGGAACACAATTTGAACTAGGCTTGCTAACTTCAATTATGATTGGAATTCCAATGGTTTCGCAACTTCTGTTTGCAAGCTATTTAACTCAAAAACCCAAGAAAAAATATTTCCTTCTATTCGGAATTTATCTTCGTGTGCTTGCATTTTTAGGCGTTGCGGTTACACTCTACTCTTTTGAATCAACAGATCCGTTGTTCATTATTTACTCCGTATTTGGTTGGATGTTCATTTTTTCAATAAGTGGCGCATTTGCTGGAGTTTCATACACAGATATTTTGGGTAAAAGCATTTCGCCAAGTGTTAGAAAAAAGTTTTTTATCACACGCCAATTTTTAAACAGTATCGGAATTTTAATCTCGGCATTAATTGTGCGTGGAATGCTGAAGGAAATAGAATATCCAAATAATTATATTTATATGTTCACCGCAGCCTCAGTATTGTTGTTTATTGCCGCGGGTGGATTTTTGTTCCTAAAAGAAAGAGCATCCGAAATTTCAAAAGTACCCCAAAAATTTATGGAAGTAATTTCATCCATTCCATCAATAATTAGAAGTGATTCAAATCTTAGAAATTTAGTAATTAGTGTAAACTTACTTTCGGTTTCATTTACAATGATTCCGTTTTATATGTCATTAGTAAAATCTAAATCAGTTTTGGACAAGGAAGTTATTGGCAATTTTCTTCTCTTTCAAATTATTGGAATGATTTTATCAAACTTTGTTTGGCTTAAATACACTAAACGAAAAGGCTTTAAGGGAATATTCAAAATGGCGGCAAAGCTTTATGGATTGCTTCCAATTTTAGCTCTTTTGTTTGCTCAATTTTTGCCAATGGAATATTTTGGCATAGTATTTTTCATAGTTGGTGCTTCGCTAAGCGCTTATCGTATTTCTAGCGATTCAATGATAATTGAAATATCAAATGAAAGCAACCGTCCACTTTATAGTGGAATTTATGGAACCCTAAATTTAACAATGGCAATTTTTCCATTAATAATTGGAGTTTTAATTGCATCATTTGGCTTTTCGGCTGTATTTCTTGTTACAAGTTTACTTACATTTAGTGCATTAATATTCGTAAATAGAATGGTTTGTCCTATTGACACAAAAGATAGTTAAAAATAAAATAGTAAGAATTTTATTTATTATTGCAGGATTTGTCTCGTTATTATTTGCAATACTTGGAATTTTTCTTCCTCTGCTTCCTACAACGCCGCTAGTTTTACTGGCAGCATATCTTTTCGGTAAAAGCTCCGAAAAATTTCACTTTTGGATAATTAATAACAAAGTATTTGGAAAGTATATAAAAAATTATCAAGATGGAAAAGGAATAACGCGCCGTTCCAAAATAACAGCAATTACTTCAATGTGGGCAGTTCTTTTAATTTCAGTTTTTTGGGCAACAGAAGTATTATTTTTGCGAATAATTTTAACCACAGTTGGATTAGCAGTTACAATCCATTTATTACGCATGCCTACTTATGATGAAAACAAATTGGAGGTTGAATTAAATGAGGAATAATTTATTAAGATATTTCGTTTTTCGCTTTGGGAATTGTAAATGAAAACTCAGAGCCTTTACCTTCTGTGCTTTCAACCCAAATTTTGCCACCATTTTTATTTGTAAATTCTTTGCACAATTTCAATCCCAACCCTGTACCTTTTTCGTTTTGGGTTCCTTGAGCTGGAGTTATAGTAAGATTGCTAAAAATTTTATTTTTTACTTTTTCCGAAATCCCAACGCCATTGTCTTTTACAGAAATAGTAATTCCACTTTCATCAACGGAGTTTGATAAAACAATTTTTCCACCACTTGGAGTAAATTTAATTGCATTTGCTAATAAATTTCTAATTATAGTTTCAAAAAGATTAAAATCGCTATATGACATAAGTTCACTATCAATTTCATTTACTACTGTAATGCCCTTCTCTTCAGCATTTTTGCTTAAAAGGTTTATTGACTCAAGTACAAATTTATTAATATTAATGTTTTGAGGTGTAAACTCCATTGCTCCACTTTCATTGCTTGCCCAAAGAAGTAAATTGGTTAATAAGTTATAAGAATTTCCTATTGAAGAATTAATTGCGCTCAATAAAAACTTTTTGTCATCATCCGATATTTCATTATCCATTAAGTAGCGAATCATTTCTTTTGCACTTCCAACAGGCCCGCGTAAATCGTGCGAAATAACCGAAAAAAGATTGTCCTTATCTTTGTTCATAGATTCTAATTTATTGGTGTGTTCAATTAATTGTTTTTCGTAGGATTTGTTTTCTTTTATCGAAATATCCATAGACGAAATAAGTACTTTTGAAGCAAATGTAGTAATTAAAACCATAGTTACTACAAATGGAGTTATCTCTAACAATTCATCAATTTGTGAAGAAATTAAAATTACACCAAACAAAACAGCCAACAAAACTCCCACAAAGACCATTTGTTTTTCATTTACAATAAAACCTACAGTAAATATTAGTACTGGAAAAATTATAAAATTACGCACAAAAAAGTGAGTTACAAAAGTACCATTCAAAATAGCGTAAAAATAAGCAAGAAATAAACCTAGAAAAGTAACGTAAATAATAGTTAAATAACTATGAGCAATTGTTATTTTATTTGATAATCCAAGAATTAAAAACAAACTAATGATTACTATTATAAATATATTAACGCCAATTACGAAAGGTGAAAGTCTATTAAATAACATAACAGTATCAACTAGATAACTCAATATTATAGCAATAGATGCAAAAACATAAAGTCTCTTTATATTATGCGCAAAATATTGGATTAAATGATTTTCATATTTAGAATTCATCTAAATTTGCTTACCTATCTGAGATGAGCAGTAAATTACTGATTTGGTTTTAAAAGTAAGAAAAGTTTGCTTCATCTAACTAATTGCTAATAATTAATTTTATCCTCAAATAAAAACTAGTCATTTATTAGAAAAGTTGAAATGATTATATTTGAAACATCTAATTTATTTTATAGAGAAAAGTAAATAAAAAAATATTACTGTTTTATTTCTGTTGAGGACAATTTCTCGACAGAATAACTGTTGGAAGCAAAATATTTCCTTACTTTTAAGGAATGATACTCACCGCAATTAAAGTGATATAACATCTATGACGAATTTTTGCATATTATTAAGAGTGCAAAAAATGTAATTTTTAATTACTTAATAAGTTTCATATAAAGCAACAAAAAATAAAAATTACAACTAATTAATTACTTAATAAAACAATAACTTAAGATAACCTTTCAGAAAAAAGAAGATTGTTATACCTAAAAATTAGTGGGCAAACACTCCAAGATATTAACGTTTCAAATGGATTAAATTAAAGTTATGTAATTTGAGGAAAGAACATGAAAAAATCACTCTCTATTTTGCTCTTGTTGTCATCATATATATTTGCACAAAGTTACGACGCAAGTGAAATATTTATGTTTTTTGGACGGCAACCAAGTGCCAAAACAGAAGCTATGGGCAGAATACTTACACTAAATTACGATTCAAATTTTCTAACTCAATCAAATCCTGCGGCTTTAGTTTATTCTAAAGGTTCTAAAATATTTTTTTCGCATAGTTCACATGTAAACCCAACAGATAATTCTGGAGGCGTTTCCTATAACACTAATAGTATTGGTGCTTTTGCATTTAACATACAATCAATAGATTGGGGTGGAAATATACCAACAGATAAATTATACACCTTTACATATTCTAACGAACTTAACGATTGGTTTTCCTATGGAATTAATGCAAATCTTTTTGAAAAGAAATATTATGGAAGCACACAAAGCAATACATTTTTCGAAATTGGAATTTTGAGAGAATTTAAGCTGTTTCAAAACACTCAAATTAAAGATATTTTACTAATTGGAACACAGATGAAAAACATTTTTAATCAAAAAAGAATGAACTCTTTCGGCTCAACAAATTATTTCCCTTCAATTTTTAGAGTTGGGGTATCAAATGTTGTTGAATATACAAATGAACGTATTTACGATAAATCTCATTTAATTGGATTTACAAGTGGATTTGAATATCAAGATTTATTCAATTCGGATTCTAGAACAGCATATAAATTTGGTGGTGAATTGTCTCTCCTTGACATAATCTATCTACGAATTGGATACTATTCTGAAACTCTTAGAGAGAATAGCTACTGGAATAAAAATCTTGAAGAGTTTACCTATGGATTTGGTTTTAATTTTAATCTTGAACATTATTTGAATAGTTATTTACCTTTGTCCATTAGATTTGACTACGTTAGTTTACCAGTACCATCTTATAAAATCATTAATTATCGTGATCAAGACTTTAATACTTTTAATTTAATAATAAACTATGGATTTTAAATAAATTCCAAATCCATACATTCTTGCTGTCGAGGATTATTCTTCGACATGTCATAATAATAATTTATAAATAAAGACTCAAAACAGAAGAATTATAGAATTGCAAATAAAAAAACCTTCGAGGTTATTGCCAAATTAGAAATTGTTTAGGAAAACACAACCTTTATAAATTAAAAAACCTCAAAGGTTTGGGCGTATGCAAAAAAAAATAATAATTTGCTAAAAAAGATTATAATAACTAGTTTTTGTCCACAAAGGTTGATGTGTATTTAAGCGGGATAAAAATACAGCAACAATAAACCAAATTCCCTTTTATGCAATTAGTTGTAAAATTAAACAACAAAATAAAAACCTGATTAAATACACATAGCAATATGCAAATGCTGGTTTTATAAAAAATTGTAGAGGAATCTACTGGACAGCATGGAAAAGGTGCAATAATATGGAAAACATTTACTTAGATTTTAATAACCATTCAAAATCCAAATCTAGAATAATATTTGGTGTGCTATTTATTTTACTTGGTATCACGAACTTATATCTACTACTGAATAAGGAAGAAATTGGAACGTTAGAAATAATGAATTTGGTTTTATTCCCCTTAGTAGGCCTATTTCACATATTCGATGGTTTAGGTAGTAAAATGAAGGATAAGCTTGGGAAAAGATTTATTAGAATAAATGAAAAAGAGATAACATTTAAATATGATTTTTTTGGTAAAGCATTTGAATTGGAATGGGGAAATATTAAATCAATTTGCATAAAATATGCATCTCTAGAATTCACAACAAAGAACAATACCAGAGAAAAAATTAGTATTGCAAGATTAGATTATAAACAGATAAGAGAAATAAAAGAATATATCAAATCAATTTCGAAGAATATGAATATTGAAGAGAAGGAAATAGTAACCTAACTAGTTTTTCAAGCCGCCTGCTTTAAAATGTTCGACATTTGTGTAGTTATAAAGTCAGGTTGCTTAATTATTCCAACGGAGGCAAAATGGAAAATGAACCAAACACAATATTCACCATTATTTGGATAATCCTCATACTTGCAGCAACTTACTTTTGGTGGAAGATGCTTTTCGATTGTATTAACAATGAAAAAAATAGCAAGGGTGTTTGGATATTTGCAATGATATTCTTCCATTTTTTCGGCTCTGTTGCTTATTATTTCCTTCGTAAAAAGAAAAGAGCGACTCTTGGAAATTATTAGTCATTTATGCTGTCGAGGACCACTCCTCGAAATTATAAATGTTGGAAGCAAGAAAATAATTATTTATAAATAAAGACTCAAAACAGAAGAATTATAGAATTGCAAATTGCAAAAACCTTCGAGGTTGTGCCTAATATATAATTGTTTATGAAAACACAACCTTTATAAATTAAAAAACCTCGAAGGTTTGGGCGTATGCAAAAAAAAATAATAATTTGCTAAAAAAGATTATAATAACTAGTTTTTATCCACAAAGGTTGATTTGTATTTAAGCGGGATAAAAATACAGTAACAACAAACCAAACCCTCTTTTATGCAATTAATTGTAAGATTAAATAATAAAATAGAAACAAGATTAAATACACATAGCAATATGCAAATGCTGGTTTTATAAAAAATTGTTGAGGAATCGTACTGGACAGCATGAATAAATTATTTAATGTTGGGTGTTCAAAAAATTGAGGTTTAAGATGACAAAGTATTTAATAATAATCTTTACAGCATTATTTTTTGTTACGTGTAACAACAATACGACTCAACCTGATGAAGAGAATAATGACGTTAAAAGAGAATATAAGAAAGCATTGAACGTATTTACGAAAATGATTTTGAAGAGCAATTGATACTTAAAGCGGAAACATTTTATCCAGACCGAGATAGTGTGATTGCAGTTACAGACTCAATTAATCATCAATATATTCCAGACTCAAATTATTGGCACTACTCAAGTTTTGATGGGATATTAATTCCATTCACAATTACACGTGAGGCAATAAACTATTATATCGCCCTCATTGATACAATGAAAAATATACCTAGTGAAATATTTATAACAGCAGAATTTTACTATCATTCCGAAATTAAATATAATGAATTTTACGAATTTCAAGGTGTTGACCAATATACAGACGAACCTCTCGGACCCGAAACGTATACTAATGTTTATGTTGTAAAAATGCAATTAAAGTGGGAACATTATTGTGGCCCAATGTGTGGACTTTGGATTAATAGAAAAAGGGAAGTTATATTTGACAAGGATGGGAATTTAATAAAAATCTATTATGATGGACAAATTCCAATTGCTGTATCGTAAAACACACATAACCAATTAAGCAATAATGCAGTTAAAAACAAAAGGGGAATAAAATGAAAATGGTAAAGTATCTAATATTAGTATTAGCTATCATTTCTTGCTCAAATGATAACTCGGTAGTTGAACCAGACAAAAACACTGATGATAATTCTTCATTAAAACTTTTTTCGGTTAACATTGATTTACAATCTGGTTTTGAAGGTCAAACTGTATACCTCAGGATTGATAGCTTAAAATATTACAATGCGCTTCTATCCGAATATGTTCCAGTAGCTGGACCGCTGTCTTCATTTAAAACATTTCTTGAAGAAGGAAATCATAAATTATTTTTGATAAGAAATAGATTAGATGGCACGAATTCAACAAAAGTAGATAGCACTGAAATTGAAATTGGAAATTTCGAAAAATATTTTATTGGACTAAGTGTTTATAATGATTCAGTATATGTTGAAATTCAAGATATTCCTTTTCTTTATATGTAGTAAGTTTGTATTACCAGTTTCTCCATTTCTATTGGAGGTAAATACTAAATTGATGATAAAATTTTATATTATACATTGATGATGCAATAGGATTTTAACTGCTTTCGAGAACCACTCCTCGACATCTCTGTGAATAATAACTTGCTAAAAAGATTATAATAACTAGTTTTTGTCCACAAAGGTTGATGTGTATTTAAGCGGGATAAAATGCAGTAGCAATAAACCAAACCCTCTTTTATGCAATTAGTTGTAAAATTAAACAACAAAATAGAAACCAGATTAAAAAACATAGCAATATGCAAAAGATGGTTTTATAAAAATTGTCGAGGAATATTTTTCGACATCCGTTATTTTATAAAAATAAATTGATTAATTTATTTAAATATTGTAAGTTTCTGCCCCGAACTTACACGTGTAAGTGAGCTAAGATTATAATATTTATTGCAAAAATTTTGAAACTGATAGCTGGTGTAGGTTTTAAGAAGAATGCAAATAGCAGATAAAAACTGATCAATATGTTTTAAAATTGTGAGTCTTTTTCACATTTAAAACAAAGACTGGAATGAAGTTGAAATCTAATAACCAAATAAATTTTTGATAAATTATTCTTCCCCAAGGAAAATAAATACAATTAGGAGAAAAAATGAATAATGATTTAGTTACCCTTAAGAAGCAACTTGTTGAAGTAGGGAAAAGAATGTACGATCGTGGATATGTTGCTTCGAATGATGGAAATATAAGCGCAAGAGTTGACGATGAAAGAGTTGTTATTACTCCAACTGGAGTTAGTAAGGGATTTATGACTTCTGATATGATGGTTGTTGTAGATATGGAAGGTAAAACATTGAATGGTGATAAAAATGCCTCATCGGAAGTTTTTATGCACCTCCAAGTTTATAAGGATAGACCTGATGTTGGAAGTGTGTGCCATTCACATCCACCTTATGCAACAGGATATGCCGTTGCTGGAATCCCTTTGGATAAATGTGTTTTACCAGAAGTTATTATTGCGCTTGGAAATGTTCCATTGGTTGAATATGGTACTCCAGGAACAGATGAATTTTACAAACCCGTTGTTCCATTACTACAAGATTATGATGCATTTTTATTGGCAAATCATGGTGCATTAACCGTTGGTACAGATATATTGAATGCATATCACAAAATGGAAACACTTGAACATTTTGCACATATCACATTTGTAGCTGAACAAGTTGGTAAAGTAAATGTTCTTAATAAAGAACAAGTTAAAAAGCTTACTGATCTAAGAGAAAAATATGGTATTCGTCCAAAAGTTGGTGGGATAGGTTAAACTGCAAGCAATTGCCATTAAAGTGATAAAATAGTAATACCAATTTAGGACAAAGCAACTCTCAAAATCTTTCTACGATTGTGAGAGAATATATACGAAATAGAAAAAAGCAGTGTTAGCTAGAAATAAATATAATTTTAAATACGGAAGGTTAATATGAGTTTGAAAAAAAACACTCCTCAAAACAGACTACGTGGCTCTTTACCCAAAATAGGAATAAGACCAGTTATTGATGGCAGAAGAAAAGGTGTAAGAGAATCACTTGAAAACCAAACAATGGCAATGGCTTTATCAGCAGCAAAATTTTTATCTGAAAATTTAACACATTCAAATGGTTTTCCAGTTGAGTGTGTTATTGCTGATACATGTATTGGGGGAGTTGCCGAAGCTGCTGATGCCGCAGAAAAATTTAAGAAAGAAGGTGTTGGTGTTTCACTTACGGTAACTCCTTGTTGGTGTTATGGCACAGAGGTTATGGATTCTGATCCTCTGTTACCAAAAGCTGTTTGGGGATTTAATGGAACTGAACGTCCGGGTGCTGTTTATTTAGCGGCGGCGCTGGCTGGATATAGTCAAATGGGGCTTCCTGTTTTTGGAATTTATGGTAAAGATGTGCAAGATAAAAATGATACATCAATACCTGACGATGTAAAAGCAAAATTGCTACTATTTGCACGTGCAGGTTTAGCTGTAGCAACCATGTTTGGTAAATCATATTTATCAATTGGAAGTGTTTCAATGGGTATTGCCGGTTCTGTTATTGATCCGCAGTTTTTTAGCAAGTATTTAGGTATGCGTAACGAATATGTGGATATGACAGAAATAACCAGAAGAATAGAAGAAAATATTTATGATGAAGATGAATTTAAAAATGCCTTAAATTGGGTGAAAGATAATTGTAAAGAAGGTGAAGACACAAATAAAGACGAATTACAAATAACCGAAGAGCGTCGGCAGTATGAATGGGAAACAGTTGTTAAAATGACTTTAATAATTAGAGATTTAATGGTTGGAAATAAAAAACTTGAAGAGCTGGGATTTGGAGAAGAAGCGTTAGGACACAATGCTTTAGCATCAGGCTTTCAAGGACAAAGACATTGGACTGACCATTATCCAAACGGTGATTTTTCTGAAGCAATTCTTAATTCGTCGTTCGATTGGAATGGAATTAGACAACCATATATTGTTGCCACAGAAAATGATAGTCTCAATGGTGCCTCAATGATTTTTGGTCATCTGCTTACAAATAAGGCTCAAATTTTTGCTGATGTAAGAACCTACTGGAGTAAGGAATCCGTTAAGAGAGTTACTGGATTTGAACTGAACGGTGCGGCAGAAAATGGAATAATTCATTTAATAAATTCCGGCTCAGCATCACTCGATGGAACCGGTAAACAAAAGATAAATGGTAATTCTACGATGAAAGTTTGGTGGGATATAACCCCAAATGAAGCAGATGAATGCCTTAAAGCTACCAAATGGTATCCTGCTGAAAAAGAATACTTTAGAGGCGGTGGCTTTTCATCCAATTTTATTACTGAAGGTGGTATGCCTGTAACAATGAGCAGATTAAATTTAATTGATGGTCTCGGTCCCGTTTTACAAATAGCGGAAGGATATTCGGTGGAACTGCCAAAAAATGTTCATGATATTCTAAATAAAAGAACCAGCGAAACCTGGCCCACAACCTGGTTTGCACCAAAACTAACGGGTAAAGGAGCGTTCAAAGATGTCTATTCGGTTATGGCAAATTGGGGTGCAAATCATTGCGCTATTACTTACGGACATGTTGGAGATGCTTTAATAACATTGGCTTCAATTTTGAGAATACCTGTGAACATGCATAATGTAGAGGAAGAAAAAATATTTAGACCAAGTGCATGGAATGCATTTGGAACGCAAGATTTAGAAGGTGCAGATTTTAGAGCATGCGCAAACTTTGGTCCGTTGTATGGAAGAAAATAATCATTTACAAAATAATTGCTTGTTGCTTTAATATAACGTTCAATAATAATTTTAGAAACAAAATATCTATCATAATATGAAAGAAAGTAAATTTTTAGCCATAGATTTTGGGGCAGAAAGCGGAAGAGCAATTGTAGGTATTTTAAAAGATAAGAAGATTGAGCTAGTTGAAGTCCATAGGTTCCCTAATAAAATTGTAAACGTTTTTGATAGTATGTATTGGAATATTCTTTACCTATACGACGAATTAAAAAAAGGGATAATAAAAGCCATTCAACTGGGTCATCATGATATTGAAAGCATTGCTGTTGATACTTGGGGAGTTGATTTTGGATTGATAACCAAAGATGGTCAACTTCTTGGTTTTCCTTTTGCTTACAGAGATGCAAGAACAAACGGAATGCTGGAAAGAGCTTTCGAGCTATTACCCAAAGATGAAATATACAAACTAACTGGAAATCAGTTTATGCAGATAAACTCTGCCTTTCAGTTGCTCAGTATGGTTGAATGCAATAACCAATTGCTAAAATCAGCGGATAAATTATTATTTATGCCAGATCTTTTTAACTATCTTCTTACCGGTGAAAAAAAATCAGAATATACAATAGCCTCAACGTCACAGCTATTAAATGCAAAAGAAAAAAAGTGGGAACAGAAAATATTTTCCCAACTAAATTTACCTCAAAGATTAATGGCTGATATTGTAATGCCAGGAACAAAAATTGGAAATCTACTTCCATCGGTTTGTGATTCAACTGTATTGAATAATGTGGAGGTGATTGCGGTTGGAAGTCATGATACTGCAAGTGCTGTCGCAGCTGTGCCTAATTTGGAAGAAAATGGAGTTTATATTAGTTCAGGCACTTGGTCCTTAATTGGAATTGAATCTGACCAGCCAATTATAAATAAAGAATCACTAAAATATAATTTTACTAACGAAGGCGGAGTCGGAGGTAAAATAAGATTCTTAAGCAATGTTATGGGAATGTGGATAATTCAGCAGCTAAAAAAAGAATGGGAATTGGGGGGAAGTAAATACACATATTCTGAGTTAAACGAACTTGCAGCTTCTGCTGCTCCATTTATATGTGTTATTGACCCAGATAACACAGAATTCCTAAATCCAAAAAGTATGGTGGAAACTATAAACCATTTCTGCGAAAAAACGAATCAAAAAAAACCAAATACAAAAGGTGAATATGTTAGAGCGGTGCTGGAAAGTTTGGCATTTAAGTATCGTTCTATTATTGAAAAAATAAATGAACTTACTGATAGAAATATCCAGACGATAAACATTGTTGGTGGCGGTTCGCAAAATGATTTATTAAACCAGTTTACGGCTAATGCTACAGGCATAAAGGTTGT
>Ga0180007_10004067_pt1 | contig 15757 bp, 13 predicted proteins | sample MM_PC_MetaG_FD_121122 | JGI IMG/M metagenome (GOLD analysis project Ga0180007, IMG submission 121122) | Groundwater microbial communities from the Aspo Hard Rock Laboratory (HRL) deep subsurface site, Sweden - MM_PC_MetaG | ecosystem: Environmental > Aquatic > Deep subsurface > Groundwater... | reverse complement strand
TATTTCTACTATTCCAGGTATGCCTGTTCTTTCATCAGCAAGTAACCTTTGAATGCCATTAATGCATCTTTCTCTTGTCTGGATCCAAGTAGCTTTTTCAGCATCTCCGGTTAGCCCTACTAATTCTTCTGTTGCTCTTTCAAAATCAGCTGTTCTTTCATCTGCTTGTAATGCTTTTACAGAAGCTTTCAAGGTTACAATAACTTCCGTTATATAAGCATCTCCTTGTTTTCCTGTTAGTCTTTCTTTAAGACCTTCTTTATTAGCACGGTCCATTGCTATTTGAAGTTCTGCATATGTAAAGCTCGGAGTATCAATCAATCCCTCTTTCATTCCTGCATCTGCTTTTGGTGGAGTGTTTGGATCACATGCTCTAATCGCTTTCTTTTTTACATCTCTTTTCATTGAATATCACAATGTATATGGGAGACAATATATTTATAAACACATCATTGTACACTTGCTTACACAATATATGTAATAACTCCGGAATCCGAATGCCGTAATAGCACTTTAGGAATATCACGCAATCTCATGAGCATTATCTCATGGTTAGCGATCACACACAATCTAATATTCTCATATCTTACGCCTATAGCAAACCAAGAAAGTAATGCAACTTCTTCATAGTTGTCTTATCTCAGCTTGGTTTGAGTGATCTTTGATCACTGCACACCAGTTGTCTTTAGCAACTGTTGTTTGCTAGTAGCGAAACAAAACTTTTCTGTTTCGCTGTAATCTATGGATATTATATATTTTATAGTTATTTCATCCGCGTATTTCGCATGCGCATTGTTTCAATTCTTGGGTAGAACTAGACAAAATTTATAATAGAATAACCATTCATCAATCTAAATTACTGAACAAGTTCTTCTTAAGTACTTCAACAACTTCACTTACGTGCGATCCAATCTTTATCAGTGTTGTATGTCCTTTTATCCCCTTACCACTCGGCGTTGTGGTTATAACTCCAAGGACCTCAAGATCGCCAAGATATTCCTTGTACCATCTCGAACTTCTTGCGCGTTTCCTAAGTCGTTTGCAAATCTTTTCATATTCCTCATAAACCTCTCCTGAAAAAAGGAAACTGTTGTCAAGGCCTTCGAGCCTTGCATATTTGCTTCCTGATATTGAAAGGTTTGCAATAGCATACAATACAATCTGGTGCATTTCTGGAAGGGTATTTACAGTCTCAACCGTAAGATCTATCTCAACTTTCTTTCTTGCAGCTTCTACGTCGTCATCCACAACTTTTTTACGACCTTCTTGTTGTACGATTTCGCCTGCTTTACTAAGTAATTTGAGCGCATATCTTGCATCTCCACTCTCCTGTGATGTTATGGCTGCGGCAAGATTTATTGCAGAAGATTCAACCGTGTCTTTTTCAAAGCCTTGTTCTGCCCGTTGTTCAAGTATCTTCTGGAGTTGCTGTGCAGAATATGGTTGGAATATGGTTTCGTTTTCATACAGGCTGCTCTTGCTTCTTGGATCAAGGGAATCCTTGAAAGAGAGCCTATTTGAAATACCTATCATACTCACTCCACCTCGAGTTATTTCGTCATTGGAGCGCGTGAGCGTATAAACAAGTTCGTCAAGATCTTTTACCATGTCTATCTCATCAAGAATAATTATGAGTTGCTGTCCGTCTGATGCCACTTCTATTAGTTTTTCATAAAGGAACGGCAGACCAAAACCAGCCTTTTCCATATCCGGTACATATCCTTTGAGTATCTTTTGCATAATCCGGTACCTTGAATTATATATTCTACAGTTTATGTATTGCATACTTGCCTTGTTTTTTGAGGCGTTAATGAAATCTTCCATCACTCTTTTCATGGTGCATGTTTTTCCTGTGCCAGTCTTACCGTAAATTATCAGGTTTCTTGGTTTCTGACCTTTTAATGCAGGCGATACTGCCGACATTATCTCCGTTATCTGTTGTTCTCTGAAAGGCAGTTCTTTTGGTATAAAATGCGGTGATAATACTGTCGTATCGCGGAAAATGGTCTTTTCAGACAGTATTTGATCAAAAGTAGTCATTCTATTCAATATGTTAGGCAAATATTTAAGCCATTACCTTTTGCTTAGCTTTTAATATTTTGCCATACACATAAAGGATACCATACTAGTTGATCTAGAAATTATCCTTATGATATCACAATCGGCTGATGCATCCGACGCTCGGATGCATCGGTAGTTGGTGTTCTTGTTAAGGTTAATTTTAGGTTGACAGTAGCTTAAAGGAGGATTAGAATGATCGTTGGAGAAAAGATTTTAGAAGTCAATGGAACCAAGAATCCTGGCCAGTCAATAAAAGGCCTTAACATCAACATTTCTATTGACAATGTGGAAAAGGCAGGCGACAATCTCGAGATAACCTATTCATACACTGCAAATTATGATGAAAATGCGGGTCAGATAAAAATCAAAGGTGTGCTTGTTGCAAAAGAAGATGATGCGCTTACAAAAGAAGCCGTAGACTCATGGAAAAAAGATAAAAAACTTCCACAAAGCTACACAACAAATGTTCTGACTGCTTTGAATTACAGTGGGAGCGCAAATGGTACTCTTGTTGCAAGAGTCCTTGGTCTTACAGCACCATTGATTCCGCCAAGAATACAGCTTTCTTCTAAACCGGAGTAATTTTCTTTTCTTTACATCTATTTTTTTCTTATCTCTGTTTTATATTGTTTTTTCCTTTTCACTATTCTTTCCCATATCTATTTTCCTGATTTCTGATCAGAAATATTCGCACTTCCCTTCAGCACATAAAATATCGCAAGAGGCATTGGAAATTCCTTTTCATCATCCTTTTTGAACGCTTCCTTTGTCTCACCCATCAGCACGAGTTCAGGTACATCCTCCGTAAACTTTATCTTCATGGTTTCTTTGTTTTTTGTTTCAATAAAAGCATCTTTCAGCGGATCGAATTTTTCAATATCATCAATAATTTTTGCTATCCATCCTGTTTCCCCATGGATGCTGTTTGGTACTCTTATAAGCTTGCTCAGATCTTGTGTAACTCCCACGTCCGTGTCAACGCATCGGACCGGCAGTGTTTCTGCAACATGCGCAAGCCGTTTCTTCAAATCATCATACTTGAATGACATCCTGCTCCAGTTTCCTTCATTTACTCCACTTATAAAAAAATCCCTCTTTTCTTTGTTACTGAAAATCCTTGAGATTTCTGATGGTTTTTCCATAAGCGCCTTTATGGTCTGTCGTGCGAATCTTCCTCTATATCCTCCTTCATCCGGTCTCGGACCGAGCAACCTCGCAGGCTTTGTGTCGCTCTCGATAAAAAAATCGAGATAGTTGAGTCCCTGACCCATCACATAATCTACAAGTTCCCTCCGTTCCTCGCTTCCAAGGTCAAGGTATGCAGGATCACGCACATGAACATGGTATCCACGGTTACCAGAAAATACCTGCAGAATATGTTCCTTTTTTATGCCAAAATCATTTTTTATAAAATCATTCGCAAGCCTCTGAAGGTCTTGTTTTACATCATCCAATTTCTCATAAGCACCGTATTTTCCTTCTGCATGTATATCAAGATCAAAAACCAGGTCTGCTCCCCTTCTTTGTTTCTTCTGTATCGGTGTTGCACCCGGGAATTCGTAATATGCAGTAGAATGGGAAACAAAAAGCGGAGTATTATTGCACAGATAATTTCTAAACTCACTCAAATTTGCAAAACTAAGATGGCGTGAATCTATCTTTTTTCTATTCCCTATTCCAAATTCGCGTTGCTCGAGCGCAGCGATTTTAAACTCTGCAGTATCATAATATTTTGCAAATATAGCTCTGATTTTCTGCAAATCATTTCCGTCAATCATTTCCTTAGTGCCTCCTTGTTGCTTTTGTCAAGTTGATGCCATCTTATCGGAGTTCCTATTCTACAGATCGCACAGCACAAACCATATGTCGTTACTGTTGCGCAGGAAGGCACGCTATATCCTTTCTTTTTTGCATGGGATATCTGGTATCTTGTTATCTTTTCGTTGAAATCAGGCAGGTTTGAATATATGCCTACTATGGCCTCCTCCTCCATGCTTATTGCCAGAAGATATGTTGCAAGAAACCATCTTGCTGGGTGCGAGAGATTCTCGTGCTTTTTGACACTTTCAAGCAGTTTCATAATACATGGCGGATGATCATTGTCCTTTACTTCTATCTTTGTCTGATGCTTTGGCAGCTCATCTATGATCCTTTTTGCAGCATCCTGTATCATGACCGGCGGATCGCTTACCATGGGTATTTTTTCTATGTGTTTTTTTATCGCTTCTTCTATCAACCTTTTTTTCTCATCATTGCTTATCTCCACCAGGCCGTTGAATATCCTTCTGTTGATAAGTCTGTAATGCGGCGCTTTCGGGCTGAAACTTATATATACAGGTATACCCAGCATCTGTCTTTCGTTTTCTTTTTGTGTGTGTATTCCAAATGTCTTCCCTATCTTGTCAACTGTAGTATCATCATCTCGATTAAGATATCCATGCATTACCTTTGATTCATTCACTGCAAATTTATTTGTGATAAAAGAGTTGTGCATATATCCAAGGATCATTCTTGCAGCTGCAAATGAGGCTATCTCATTTTTTTTGTCGGATTCGTGGTAAATAACCTTTGCACTAGCGGTTCCGTTAAGGGCTTTTAGTATCCGTTCAGTTCCAAGTTCCACTATATGTTCGTTTAATTGCAAGTCTCCAATAAATGCCCTCGCCTCAGAACTAAATGGGTATCTTACGGCGAAGTCCAGCCCATCCATGTATATGTATTTCTTAGGTTTATTTTATAGGCATTACTTATGGGTCATGTGTTTTGGGTCTAGGGGTTGAGTTTTCGGTTTCGTGTTTGCGGTCTCGATGTTTTCGGTTATCTATTCGGGTTCTCTGTTTTGGGTTTTCAGTTTCGAGTTTAGGATTTCTGATTGGGTTTAGCGTTTTCTGCGAAACAAAATCAAAGCTTCAACCTTTCAGCAATCTTCTGGAATCCGAAGTATCCAATGTCAAATACCATTATCCCAATAAAATAATCCCATCTGCCGATAACTAGCATGCTTAGTGCGGCAAGCTTGAGGAATGGTCTATACTCAACTATCGTTTTCAGTGGTCCTGTGAATTTAACTTCATCTCCAAATGCCATGGCTATGAAATATACAAATATCGGTAGTTCGATCTGTGGGGTGATGAAGAACACTGTCGTTAGTATAGCAAAAAGAAAACCTATTTCATGCGTTATTGTGTCGACTTTCCTTGCAAGTATCTGCGCTATGAGTGCAGCAATAAATATTACAGAAAAGGCCGCGTTTCCTATTACATATCCTATAAGAATACCATAAACAATCGCAAGAAAATATTTTACTGGGTGGCTACTCTTTTTATCGTCTTCAAGCCAATCAACTGCCTTTACTACTATACCTGCAAGAAAAGCCAGTGCCAGTTCCAGTAACATGATTATTTCAAGAACTTACAACTTATTAAAGGAAACGCTATGGACGCATCACAATCAACTGTGGCATGATTTGAAAAATGTGCATTACTATTTTTTATCTTGCCCCATGAGATCGCTTCGTTCGTTCTTGCACCGCTTAATGATCCATCCCATGGCGAAGAAGTAGTAACATAAACAGCATAATCAAATCCGCCTCTGAGAAGATTCACGCCTATTGCATGGTGTTTTGAAATACCCCCACCAAGTATTATACCTCCTGTTTTTTCTGCATTAAGGACAAGCTGTGCAAGTTCGCCCATGTCCTTCGTGACATCTATTCCAAAATTCTTGTTTTTTTGTTTATAGAAATATGCCTGCAATCCTATTGCAGAATCTGTGATTCCTGGGCAGAAAACAGGTATCTTGTTTTTATTGCACCAGTAGAGAAAAGAATCGTCTTTTGTTTTTTCGCCTATCTTTCGTGCTATCTCAGATGGTGAGGTCATGTTTTCTTTTTGTGAAAGTTCAGAATAAACCCCTTTCATAAATCCTTCGAGATATTCATAGCATTCGTTTGGCACTAGTATATTCCCTATCCTGTTGATCCCTTTCTCATGGAGTTTTTTGTCATCCATGGAAAAATCGCCAAGCTCATATTTGTTTGCGGATTTTATCAGGTCATGATCAAGGCTTCCACCTGCAGTTATGATTACATCGACGAATTTTCTTTTACACAATTCCTTGAAAATACCTCTAAGCCCTGATGCAACCATATTTGATGTGAATGTGAGGAAAACAGTTGCATTCTCCTCTTTCATCCGTTCAATAATGCTGATAGCTGTTGCGATATTAGTAGCCTGAAAGCCGCAGTTTGCAAACTGGGTTTTAGGATCGTTGAGATCTAATTCTGAATCCAAATCGATTATTGCCATAATATTTTCCTCTATCATTCTGAGTTTCTATTGTTGCTTTTGGGTTTGCTGTATCTTTGCCGGTTCATTTCCGCCAAATAGCGGTTCTGGTTCAGGTTTTACCATTTTGGGGTGTCCACGTCCTGATTCCATTGGTTTTTCTCTGGGCCTTTGAATTTGGCTGTGTCTTCCTGCACCTGATGAGTCGTTTCCTAGTGTATCAAGTCTTGACATATTACTTCACGGTGATAAACGGTGTCTCAAATGGTTTATAAAACTAGTTTCCATTCTTGTAGTAATGTGATTACTACAATCTGGAACTATTCGTCGTTCCAGTGTTCACAACCAAACGATATGCCTTATTTAGCCTATTTGCCAGATCGCTTGCACAGAAATTGAATCCAACTTCCTTTCTTAGCAGTTCGCCTGCAAGGCCATTGATAAGTGCGCCAGCGTATGCAGCTTTGAAACTGTCATTTTTGCATACCAGTGCTGCCACAAGACCAGAAAGTACATCTCCTGTTCCACCTTTGGTCATGCCTGCGTTATGGGTTTTGTTGGTTTTAAGTTTTGTACCATCGCTGATTATGTCCATCTGTCCTTTTTTCAGGATAATGCACTTGTGCTTCTTAGCCATGGCCTTTACATTTTCTTTTGTTCCGGGAATGCTGAACAGCATTTTGAATTCTCCTTCATGCGGGGTTAGGATTGCACCTTTAGGGATTTTGCCTTTCACGCGCTTCAGGCCATCGCCATCAATGACAAGTTTCCAGTTTCCGGTTTTGAGTTTTGGATTCATGATCTTGAGTTTTGGGTCTTGGGTCATGAGTTTTGTTATATCTATCTTTGCATTTCCCAATCCAATTCCAAAAAGAACACAATCAATCTTTTCCAAATCTATTTCATTCAATTTCCGCAGGACAATGACTTCAGGAATTTTTTTCACTTCCCTTATGAGATTTTCGTCTTTTTCCCCGGGATAAAAATAAACAAGATCAACGAATCTTCTTGCAGCAAGAATTGAGAGCGCGGGCGCGCCATGGTATTTTTTGCTACCTCCGATGATGAGTAATCTTCCGTTTTCGCCTTTGTGCGAATTCTTGTTTGGAACAAAAAGCTTTCCAATACCTGTTTTTGTCATGGAATTTTCTCACATACAAGTATTAAAAATTCACACTCGTATTCTCTTGCAATGGACACTAACAAAAATCCGGATTTTTATTCTTCTCAGGTAGCTCATTCTCAAGCAGATCTAATCGCCATACTCGGTAAAATATCTGACAATAGGTTTGCCAGTATTCCTTTCAAATATCTCAACCGACATGGTTTAATCGCAGGAAGTACTGGAACGGGAAAAAGCAGGGCGATGCAAGTTTTGGCAGAGCAACTTTCAAATGTTGGTGTCAATGTTTTTGTTTCTGATGTTAAGGGCGATGCCTCTGGGTTTTGTGTTGCTGGGAACGAGCCTGATAAAGATCGTTCCGGGCCTTTCAAGCCACACAGTATAAAAACCAATTACTGGAGTGTTGGTGATCGGTTTGCTCAATTGCGGTTTTCAGTAAATGAAATCGGTCCTGTGCTTATGTCAAGATTACTTTCACTTAATCCAACTCAGGAAAGTCATCTTGCTCTGGCATTTTCTTATGTAAAACGGAACAAAAAACAAATGGACAATCTTGATCAATTTTTGAGCATTTTAGACGAGATGGTGAAAACAAACCAAAAGGGTATAAGCGGTTCCAGCATATCTGTTATTGAAAGAAAAATAATCGCAATGCAGGAATCTGGACTAGGTAATCTTTTTGGGGCGCCCTTTTTGGATATTGGGGATCTTCATGGTATGAATGTTCTTAATCTTTCCAATGTAAGAAACAATCTATCAGTTTCAATAGCCCCAGCATTTTTACTTCAGCTTTTATTCAATACATTACCTGAGGTTGGCGATTCAGACAAGCCAAAATTTGCAATATTTTTTGATGAGGCTCATTATCTTTTCAAGGATGCAAACAAATCTCTTCGTGATTTGATGATTAACATACTCAAACAAATCCGTTCCAAGGGCGTTGCAGTATTTTTCATAACTCAGGATGTTACTGACATTCCGGAAGAAATTCTAAGCCAGCTTTCAACTAAAATTATATTTTCTCAAAAGATTTTCACTCAAAAAGGAACTCAGAGGTTAAAGGCATTGTCAAATTCATTTCCAAAATCAAATATTGACGTTCTGGAGAAATTAAAAACTATGCCGACAGGAGTTGCGTTGATTTCAACACTTAATAGTAACGGCAATCAAACAGAACCAAAAGAGGTTCGTATTCTCACGCCTACAACTACAATGGAAATTGTTTCAGATGATGTCCTTCTTGACTCAACCGATCAGGCACTAATTAGAAAATATCAAATAATGGTCAGTAAAAAGAATAGTGGGCAGCTGCAATCTAAAAACAAACCTGAACAAGAATCTCAATATAAATCAAAAGAAAAAATAATAAAAAAGACAATAAAGAACGAACGTGCGTTTTCGATATGGGATCTGATATTCAAATTCCTGTTAAAACTCCTTGATTTCATATTAAAAGTACTTGGAAAATTATTTTCATTTGTGATTTTTAAACCAGGAAAAAACCTCTTTAAATGGCTAGTAAAAAAACCCATTCGGATTCTGTGGTTTTTGCTTTTTTTACTTCTGGTTTATGCGATTGTTGTGAATTGGGAAATTATTCAGGGATTTTTTGGATTGCTCAAGTTTGATTAGCGTTGTAAAAGATTTACTGAATCATCACCGCGGATTTGTAGTATTCTAGTTCCGTCAACTATTACAATTCTAGCATGTTCTTCAGAAAACGCGGCTTCGTTCCCCAATCTTTCCGACAAAATAATCTGTCTTGGCTGCTGATACCTGTCCAATGCCTGATCTGGCTGAAAATTTCCCATTATGACCCTGTCTGTATTTCTTTGAAACATATAAATCGTTCCATTACTGTGTGACATTTGCGGCGTTGCAATATCTGGAGGCAGCTGGAACTGTTGTCTAATATCTATTTCAGTTGGTTGTCTTCCTCGTTCCTCAAGGCTCAATGAGTGTAGTCTGCCAACGCGATTAAGTATATACAGTTCCAGACCATCATTACTTATCGCCCAGTTGACCATTCTATTCATTGTGCCTGTTCCTATAATATCACTCAGTGATATGGCGTAGGCATTTCCAACTATATTATCTGATATCTCTATTCTTCTGTGTTCAATCGCTCTTGTGCCGAGCGTTATCAGTATATAATCTCCTGCTTCGCTTATCATGGCTGTTCTTTCGGTTCCGCATCTCATTCTTTCGGGTGGTTCTGTAAGACTACCGATTGCAAGCGGTACTGCTGATTGGGTTCCGTTGAATTCCAATCTCCTTGTGATCGTATCAAACCTACATAATCCTGCAGCTGAACGGTGTTCTAAAATTGCGATGCTAGTTCCTTCATGGCCTACACTGATTGTTATTGGTTCTGATCCTAGGATTCTGTCAGGTGGAATTGCACGGGTAGATGATGGCGGCAAAAACATTGCAAATACAACACTTGCAGTAACCAACATTTTTGTCGTACCAAAAACTGAACGTGTGCCTGTCACTTTTTGCATAATTTTCCACCCAAAAAATTAATATAAAAATAAAAAGAATTGAAATCTCAAATAACCTATTCTCTGTTTCTCCTTCTCGGTTGCCTGAGCGTTACGGCTTCCGCATCAATCTGGACTCTTTCTCCATTTTCATCCTGTCTGTAATATAATGGCTCCATAGAAGTATGGGTTCTCCATCCCCCTCGCATATAATCTGCAAGCCATGCATGTCTTTCTCCAACTCCTGTGGATATATATGCCCTATAAGAGTTTTCAGGAATTTCAACATAATATCTTGTTCCAGTGCTGTCTATGAAAGCGATAGATTGCATTGGTGGCATCATTTCCCTTGGTGGTGTTGCCCTTCTTGCTTCTGCCCTTCGTTGTTCATCTCGACCTCGGTCCTCTTGAAGTCTTCCATATCTCTCCTGATACCATATCCATAGTTGACTTGTGGTTGTGTAATCATTTGGTACAACTGCCTGGTTTCCATCTGGATCTATCCTTACTATTCTTGTATTGGAAGAAAAAAGTATGTCTCTGATATTCATTCCAGCCATATTCGAATTTGTAAGCCTGTAAGTATAGAGAAATGCCTCACCAGTACCTGCTCTTCTGCCTGGAAGTCTTATGTCAATAGTATTTCTATCAATTCGTCTTGCTCCTACTTCTGTTCTCTCCCTTACAATCCTTCTTTGAAGTCCATCAGGTCGTGTTACTCCTACTTCAGCTGGTCCATAAGTTACTGTCTCTGTCGGTTCTGCTGGCGTTTCACGTTCTTGCCCTCTTCTGCGTCTTTGTGGTTCTCCTCTTCTTGCAAGTCTTAATGTATCATCATAAGTTTGCCCATAGGATGCAGGTTCATTTGCCTCTTCTAAACCTATTGCCAAATCGCTTTCTTCAGGTCTTCTGCTTCTTGGTACCACTCTTGGTGCTACCCTGCCTCTCACTTCTGGAAGTTCATGCCCTCGTGTTGCTTCCCTAAGTGTTCTGTTTATGTTGGCATCATCCCTTCCGGCACCCTCGCGGGCTATTCTTTGTGCTTCATCTCTTGCCTGTCTAACATTTCTGTCGAGCGCTGAAACGTATATTCTTTCATCAGCCATAGGAATACTTCTTCTCCCAGGCCTTCTTGGTATCACGCTTCCAACTGCTGGGCTTGCTGGTATCTGGAATTGGTTTTGCGGTCCCATTGTTCTCATATAAGCCGAATACCTGTCTGCCAGTTCGTGCTGTTCCTGTGAGCTAAGCCTTGCAAGAATCCATTCGCCATTCTCATCTCTTCTTCTTACAGTTACTATAGAATTAGGATCGCGTATTGCCCTTACCCTACCCTCATCAATTACATCCTGATTTGGAGACATTCTTGTAACTACTACATAAATATTTCCATTATATTCAAATCTAAATCTGTGCAATGTTCTTTGTTCCTGTTCCTCAGGTCTTCTTAACGGTACGAAACTCATATGATCATCCGCTATTAGCTATATCTTATTCTTTATATATTCTACGGTTGTGTAGCTTTGTAGAACCGGTATCTCTATAGAACCTGTCATGCAAATGAGTTTCCAGTTCCCTGTTTTGAACGTGTTTTAGACCCAGTTGTGAAACCAATCTGCGTCTGCATTCCCTGTTTTCTAAGGATTTCTACAAAGCCGGTTGTGTTGCGTTACTGAACCATTATTTTTTATACATTCGCATCAGTTTTTCATCATCCATATTTGACCGAACATAACACTTTTGTTTTAAAATTATTGTATGGAGAATAAGCTAGCGCATAACAAAAGATATTTTTGGCATCTGCCAAAAGTTTTTATGGGGTTATAGTATAACCAGGTTAGTACGGCAGGCTCCAGATCTCGTTCGGCTTTGGCCGGGCAATTGCAGCCGGGTAACCTGCATATCGGGGTTCGAAATTGCGTTTCCGGTTTCCTGTTTTGAGTTTTGGGTAAAATAAAAATCCGAGACTGGCAACTGGCAACTCGCAACGCTCTTCCCTGTGACCCCATTTTTTATCTTTATTTTATGCTATCTGAAGGTAGGGTAGATATGATGAAATCAAATATTATATTGTTCGGTTTGGTCCTGTTATTATTTTTTGGCTGTGTGGACAACGGTCAACAAACATTTAACAATAGCAGTAATCCTTCGTTTCTTTCAAATACTACGGTTCCTGTACAATCCAGTGGTCTTCCTCCAGGATATACGGTGGATATTGGAGATACTATTTGGATTAATTACATTGTGTGGGTAGATGGAACCATCATTGATACAACTAACGAGACCCTTGCAAAGGAATTCGGGATCTACAATCCATATCGTAAATACGAACCACTCAAATTCAAAGTATTTTTTGGCAGTGGTGTTATTGATGGTCTTGTCTCCAGCGTTGTTGGAATGTCAATAAACGAAACCATTGGTTTCGCTGTTGAGCCGAAATCTGGTTATGGTCCCTATGATACTGCAAAGTTAATAGTTATTCCAAGATACTATAATCTCAGTCTTTATGAGACTGTTCCGCGCGCATATCTTGAGGATAGTGGCATTACCAACATATCAAATGGAACATCATTCCAGACCGACATAGGTTTGGTTTCAATACAGGATTTCAATGATGAAAATGTCACTCTGTTCTATTTCCTTCAGCCAAATCAAGAGTTTACAAATAACGGTGTTCCGCAAAGGGTTGTTGGTATAGATGTGAATTATACTGTAGCTGAGATAGAGTTTATGCTTGATGAAAATCAGACCTATATCCTTCCACATCCTGATACTGGGGTACAGATACCTACATCAATATCTGCCAAATCTGATACAAACATAACTATTGACTACAATCATCCATTTGCAAACAAGACGCTGGTATTTGAGGTGACTCTTCTGGATGCAGAACCATATGTTCAGTAGTGAATGCAAATTAATTTTTTTAAGTATAAGTTCCCATGGAAATGGGAACTGCTTTATATTTTATCTGTTGAAAGTTTATTATGGTTCCATGGCACACTCTCTCTGTTGAAGATACACTGGGCCAGCTGAAAACAAGTCGCAGGGGCCTTACCGACGATGAGGTGGCTGCTCGCATTGCCAAACATGGGAAAAATACTATCAATATCAAAAAACAGATTTCTCCTCTTAAGATTTTCATAAACCAGTTCAGGAGCCTTCTTGTTATCATATTAATTTTTGCCGCGTTTGTTTCACTTGCCATAGGATTTATTGATCCTGGGGATGGCGATTTTTTCGATGCAATCCTTATATTTGCCATTGTAATTGCAAACGCTGTATTTGGTTTTGTGCAGGAATATAAAGCCGAAAAAACTATGGATGCACTTAGCAAAATGAGCGCGCCGTCTGCGACTGTCATTCGCAATGGAAAAGAAAAAGAGGTTGCATCAGAAGATCTGGTTCCAGGAGATATGGTCGTGTTTGCTGAGGGTGATAAGGTTGCTGCAGACACCAGGATTCTAGAGTCATTTTCTTTGTATGTGGATCAGTCAATGCTGACTGGTGAAAGCGTTCCTGTTCCGCGTGATTCACTTCCTGTCACTGAAAAAACTTCTTTATCTGAAAGGTCGTGTATGCTCTATGCAAACTCTGTAATCGCCCGTGGCAGGGCAATGGGCATTGTAGTGGAGACTGGCATAAAAACAGAAGTCGGCAAGATCGCAAAACAAATTTCAGAGGCGCCTGAAAAGGTTACACAATTCCATATTGAAATAGATGATATCGGCAAAAAAATCTCGATAATCACAGTTTTCATTCTTCTTTTGATCATAGCAACGGAATTTGTGCTACGTACCGGAGATATATTCTTTATTTTTATTGCTGCTGTCGCCCTTGGTGTTGCTGCAATACCTGAAGGTCTTCCTGCAGTGGTCACACTCGCACTTTCAATTGCAACGAACCGCATGCTCAGGGAAAACGCACTCATGCGAAGACTATCAACTGTTCAGGACCTTGGTTCTATTGATATAATTTGCACTGACAAAACTGGCACACTTACAGAAAATGTGATGACCGTCACGGATATATACTCGTATGGTGTGCAGATCAAGGTAACTGGCAAGGGAATTGATATTGCCGGAAAATTCGTATTCAATGATGGCGGTACTGTAAATGACTTGGGAATGCTTCTTGACTGTGCTGTGTTGTGCAATGACTCAAGATTTTTAGATGGCAGATTCAAAGGTGACCCGACTGAAGTGGCGGTTCTGATTCCTGCATACAAGGCAGGCATAAATGTCGAGATGTTGCGCGACCGGTTCAAGAGAATCGATGAAATCCCATTTTCAGCGGACCGGAAGCGCATGTCAACCATAAACAAATCTGGGGCAGACACATATTCTTTTGTCAAGGGAGCGCCAGAATCAATCATATCCTTCTGCACCTGGATGATGAAATCCGGTAAGGAAGTGCGAATGGGTGCAAAAGACCGTGAAATGCTGTTTGAGCAAAACAAGGGGATGTCTTCAAGAGCACTGCGTGTCCTTGCATTCGCTTATAAGAAAAATCCAAAGTCCCATTCAATGGAAGATGCGGAAAACGGGATGGTGTTCCTTGGCCTTATGGGTATGCAGGATCCTCCGCGTGAAGGTGTGAGAAAAGCCGTGGATGACTGCAGAAGCGCAGGTATAAGAGTGATAATGATAACCGGTGATAATCAGTATACTGCCGTTGCCATAGGAAAAGAGCTTGGTTTTGGAACTGATGTGCTGACAGGCGGGCAACTTGATGAACTGTCAGAACCTGAGTTGCTCAAGGTTGTTGAAAAAATCGATATTTATGCAAGGACAAGCCCGAGCCATAAAGTCATGCTTCTAAAAGCGCTCAAGAAAAACAATCACATCGTATGCATGACTGGGGATGGCGTTAATGATGCAGCTGCACTCAAAAACTCAGATGTTGGCATTGCAATGGGTATCCGTGGCACCGAAGTTACAAAACAGGCAAGTGATCTCATTCTTCTTGATGATAATTTCATTACTATAAGAAATGCGATTGCACAAGGAAGGGGCAGTTTTGACAACGTCAGGAAATTCGTAACGCTGCTTCTTGGAGCTAACACTTCAGAAGTTCTGGCAGTTCTTATTGCATCTGTCTCAATGCTTGGTCTTTCACCAAAGATCGCAATACAGTTGCTCTGGATAAACCTTCTTACTGACGGTCTTCCGGCACTTGCTCTTGGTGTTGATGTTCCTGCCACTGACATACTAAAAAGAAAACCTCGTCCAAAATCAGAACGCATCCTTGATCGCGGTTCGCTTTATTTCATTGCATGGCTTGGCATAACTGAGGCTCTTGCAGTAATCGGTATTTATGCATATTATTTCTTTGCCGATGACCTGATAAAAGCATATACTATGTTTTTCACGGCGTTTGTGGTAATGGAAAATATAAGTGTTTATCTTGTTCGCTGGAGATACAATACTCCGTTCCTTTCAAACAAATGGCTGCATTTTGCGATAGCTATTTCATTCTTGTTCCAGCTTGTAATACTTTATACTGACGCAGGTTCATGGTTCGGAGTCGTTCCTCTCAATCTCATGGATTGGGCAGTTATATTCGGTGTGAGTGCAGTTCTGCTAGGAATAATATGGTTTGCGGTCAAGGTCATTGAACCATTGGTTTTCAAATCTGGTGAGTGAATATTTTGTCAGTTGTTCCAAAGAAGAAATAAAAAAGCGCGCAACATACCGAACCATTGTTTTCCGAGTGGCATAACCAAGGTTCTTATGATGTTCCATTCATATTTATTGTGCAAGGAGCCTCCTTTTCGGATTAATGCAAAATCCTTCAAAAACCGG
>Ga0180007_10004066_pt1 | contig 15761 bp, 13 predicted proteins | sample MM_PC_MetaG_FD_121122 | JGI IMG/M metagenome (GOLD analysis project Ga0180007, IMG submission 121122) | Groundwater microbial communities from the Aspo Hard Rock Laboratory (HRL) deep subsurface site, Sweden - MM_PC_MetaG | ecosystem: Environmental > Aquatic > Deep subsurface > Groundwater... | reverse complement strand
TTGATGAAGAAGTTCATCAAGATATTATTGATGAAATGATTCAGAAAAGAGAAGCGTAATGAGTGTTTCTAATTATGCAAAAGCGCTATATGCGGTAGCAAAAGAACAAAACAAAATTGATCTCATCACTGGTCAGTTTGATATTTTTAAAGATATGATCAAAGAGGAATGGATTTCCATGATGGACTCACCCATGCTCTCCTCTGATGAGAAAATGGCGAAAATTGATGCACTTGATTTTGATGCCTCGTTTTTAGCTTTTCTCAAAATGCTCTCTTCTAAGCATCATATGCATTACTATTTAGAAATATATAATGAATGGATTCATATGTCACGTAAATTTCAAGGTATTGCACATATTCATATCTATTCAGCTAAATCAATAACAAAGGAACAAGAAGCAACCTTGAGAAAGGTTATTCAACCAAGATTCCCTAATCAAAAACTAGATTTTAATATAACGATTGACGAACATTTACTTGGAGGCGTCAAGATTGTCCATCAAGGTCAATCACTTGATCGCTCCATAGCACGTGAACTCAAAGAGTTATATACGATAATTTAAGGTGGTGTAGGTATTGTCAAAAATTAGAGTCCAAGAAATGACAGAAATCATTAAAAAGCAGATTGAGTCATTTGAACAAGACGTTAAACTAGAAAATATAGGCAAGGTCCTAAGTGTTGGTGATGGTATTGCTATAGTATATGGTCTCCAACAAGCCATGATGGGAGAACTCCTAGAGTTTCCTCATAATGTCAAAGGTCTTGTTTTTAACTTAGAAGAATTAAGTGTCGGTGTTATTCTTTTAGGAGAAAGCGAAAAAATCAAAGAAGGCGATTTGGTTAAAACAACCAAGCGTATTTTTGAAGTACCTGTCGGTGAAGAACTATTAGGTCGTGTCGTCAATCCTTTAGGCGAACCTTTAGATGCTGGTGGAGCAATCAATGCTAAAAAATTCCTTCCAGTAGAAAGAAAAGCTCAAGGCGTTATGGCTAGAGGATCAATCAATGCTTCCATGGAAACGGGGATTAAAGTTATTGATGCTTTAGTACCAATTGGTCGTGGGCAAAGAGAATTGATCATTGGCGATAGACAAACAGGTAAAACAACACTTGCTGTAGATACGATATTAAACCAAAAAGGTAAAAATACAATTTGTATTTATGTTGCGATTGGTCAAAAAGAATCCAGTGTCTCCACATTGGTTCAACTATTAAATCAACATCAAGCAATGGATTATACCATTGTTGTGGTCGCTGGCGCATCACGTGAAGGAACACTCCTTTACTTAGCACCATTTGCCGGAGTTACTATGGGTGAATACTTCATGGAACAAGGTAAAGATGTTTTAATCGTTTATGATGATTTATCTAAACATGCTGTTGCTTATCGTGAATTATCACTATTACTTCGCCGTCCACCAGGACGTGAAGCATATCCAGGGGATGTCTTCTATCTACATTCAAGACTTCTTGAAAGATCAGCACGCTTAAATGATAAATTAGGTGGAGGATCAATTACTGCACTTCCAATCATTGAAACCAAAGCTGGAGATATCTCAGCATACATTCCAACCAACGTTATTTCTATTACGGATGGGCAAATCTTCTTAGAGGCAGAATTATTCTATTCAGGAATTCGTCCAGCAATCAGTGCCGGATTATCTGTTTCCCGTGTCGGCGGTGCCGCTCAGTGGAAAGGGATGAAGAAGGTTTCAGGTACAGTACGTATTAACTTGGCAAACTTTAGAGAACTTGAATCATTTGCACAATTTGGTTCAGATCTTGATGCGAGCGCTAAGAGAAGACTCGAACGTGGTAGAAAGACTGTTGAAATCTTGAAGCAAGATGTTCATGAATTGATTGAAATGCCAACACAGATTGTAACCATCTATGCTCTATCAACTGGTCTTATGGATGATTTAGAAGTTGATCAGGTTAAGACGCTTGAAAAAGAAATCAATCAAGGACTTCATATGAATGAACTTGGGCAAAAGTTATATAAGCATTTAGTTGATACTAAAACCCTTCCAGATACGAAAGAACTCGATGAGTTTATCAATAAGCTGAAGAGGATGATTTAGTATGAGCTTAAAGGATATTAAAATGAGAATGCAGGCTATTGAAAAAACTGCCTCCATTACTCAAGCAATGCATAATATTGCCTTATCCAAAATTAAAAAGTCTTCTGTCCTTCTAAATACAACAAAAGCATTTGTTATCAAACTTCATGATATTCTCAATTATGCAAATCAAAACATTGATGAAGAGCATCGGTTAACATCCATAAACGAAGGAAAGACAAGACTTTATGTTTTGGTCACAAGCGATCGTGGACTTGCCGGTAGTTATCATAGCCAATTATTCAAAGCTTTTCTTGATGAAGTCAAAGATTTGAAAAAAGAAGACTATCGTGTCTTCGTCCTTGGTAAAAAGGGTTATTATTTTGCACAAAAAAAGAAATTACCGATGGTCAATAAAGAGATTATCTATAACAGAGACGATATCACGACAATGTATTTTAGACATTATGCTGATTTGATTAAAGATGCGTTTATGCAAAAACAAGTTGATGAAGTGATTTTGTTTTACAACCACTACGTCAATACTGCAACTCAAATTGTTAAGAAAAGAACAATTTTACCGGTGATCTTCGAAGAATCAAATGAACCAAAAAGAGAATTTATATATGATAGTACACCAGAAATTGTGTTAGATCATACGATTAATATTTATATTGAAAGTAGTATATTCACAGCTTTGGCTGATGCTAAATTAAGTGAACATGCATCGCGAATGATTGCGATGAAAAGTGCGACTGATAATGCGAATGAAATTGTTGAAAGATTACATACAATTTATCATAGAGCAAGACAGCAAGAAATTACAAGTGAGATCATTGATGTTATCAATGGCTCCAATGTGTAGGAAAGGAGATACAAGATGAAAGGTAAAATTACACAAATCATCGGACCGGTTGTTGATGTCTATTTTGAAGACGAACTTCCTGCTATTTATGATGCCCTTATTGTTGAAAATGATAATGGAAAAACAGTTACACTAGAAGTTGCTCTTCATACAGGCGACAATGTTGTTCGTACAATCGCTTTGGAACCTACAGAAGGATTAAGAAGAGATCTAGTTGTCACAGCAACCAATTCTTCAATTCAAGTGCCTGTTGGTAAAAAAGTCTTAGGACGCATCTTTAATGTTTTAGGTCAACCTATTGATGGATTTGAATCATTAGACGATCAACCACATATGAGTATTCACAGACAAGCTCCAGATTTTCATGATTTATCAAGTGAAGTTGAACTCTTGGAAACCGGAATTAAAGTTATTGACTTATTAGCACCATACATCAAAGGTGGTAAAATTGGTCTATTTGGAGGAGCGGGTGTCGGAAAGACAGTACTCATTCAAGAACTAATCCACAACATTGCACAAGAAAGAGAAGGTATCTCTGTATTTGCTGGTGTTGGTGAAAGAACAAGAGAAGGTTATGAACTATATACTGAAATGACAGAGTCCGGTGTTATCAATAAAACAGCACTCGTCTTTGGTCAAATGAATGAGCCACCAGGAGCAAGAATGAGAGTTGCACTTACTGGTTTAACTATGGCTGAGCATTTTAGAGATGAAGAAAAACAAGATGTTCTTTTATTCATCGATAATATCTTTAGATTTATTCAAGCAGGTTCTGAAGTATCAGCTCTTCTTGGTAGAATGCCATCAGCAGTAGGATATCAACCAACCTTAGCAACTGAAATGGGTCGATTACAAGAACGTATTACTTCAACTAAAAACGGCTCTATTACGTCTATCCAAGCGGTTTATGTGCCAGCTGATGACTACACAGATCCAGCACCAGCGACTGTTTTCTCACATTTGGATGCAACTACCAACTTAAGTAGAAAACTAACTGAAATCGGTATTTACCCTGCTGTGGATCCGCTTGCTTCAACATCTAGAGCTCTTTCTCCACAAATTGTAGGTAAAGAACATTATGAAGTTGCAAGAAACGTTCAAAAGATGATTCAAAGATATCATGAACTTTTAGATATCATTGCCATTTTAGGTATGGATGAATTAACAGATGAAGATAAATTATTAGTTCATAGAGCAAGAAGAATTCAAATTTTCTTATCACAAAATACACATGTTGCTGAACAGTTTACAGGTGTTCCTGGATCATTTGTTCCACTGAAGGAAACAGTACGTGGATTCAAAGAAATTATTGAAGGTAAGCATGATGATTTACCTGAAGATGCATTCATGATGGTTGGTACCATTGATGATGCAATTGAGAAGGCGAAAACACTATGATTTTCAATGTGCTAACACAACAGGGGACATCTTACACAGATGAAACCACTTATGTGGTTATTCACAATGAAGATGGTGAATTGGCAATCTTAGATAACCACATTCCAATTATCCTTCAGATTAGAACTGGATATTTAAAGTTTGTAAGAGATAGCTATGAAAGTTTTCTTATTGTTGAACAAGGTGTTGTTGAATTTAAGGATAATGAACTTAACATCTTAGCGCTAGAAGCCCAAATGGGTGCAACCTTCGATCAAGCACAACATGCATTTGACACCATGAAAAAGGAAAAGCTACAACTTACAAAAAAAGAAAATATTGATTTTTCTAAACAAGAACGTGATCTAAAAGAAAATATAACCAAGAGTAAAGCAGGACAAATTTAGGAGGTAAGTAAAATGGATGAAATCATTTATTTTGTATCCTTGACAGTTTTCTTTGCATTAAATCTTAGAATATTATGTGCATTACATATAGAAAACAAGTTTGAAAAAATGAAAATTTGGGAAATTAAAACTGCGTATTTTTTGATTGCGCTTATTGGTGGACACATGCTCGCTGAGATCATGCTGAAATTATCTCAATTATTCACAGCAAATTTATAAGAAAAAACGCATAGGGCTTCCTATGCTTTTTTATAGGAGAAGAAGATGAAAAAAACAATAATATTCATGATGATCATTTTCATGAGCATCGGTTTAATCGGTTGTGAGAATATTGATTATGAAACGTTATTTGAAACTAGATCGAATGAAATTAATGATTTGATACCTGATACGATCAACTCTAATTTTGATTTGCCTATTTTTGATGATGTTGATGTGACATATGAATACAATGGATTAAGTTTTACTGAAGAATTCATCTATGAATCTCCTTTTTACGATCAAGATATAACTTTGAATTATATCATTCGAAGAGGTAATAATGCAGGAGAATTTACAAAAACTATTCATTTGATTGCTGACGATTCAGGATATAATGGATATAAACTTTATATTGATTTACCCTATTCAGTAGAAAATGTAACTAAAGATGAATATACTCAAGCATCCGTTCAAGCAATTATGACAAAGAATGGAACTGCAGTAACAGAAGTTGATACAGATGCTGCTAAAATCAGAGGCAGAGGAAATTCAACTTGGTTCTCATTCCCTAAAAAGCCATTTAAATTAAGATTTGATGAAAATACGTCGATATTTGGTATGCCTAAAGCTAAGAACTATGTTCTTTTGGCTGAATATGCAGATAAATCATTGATGAGAAACACTGTTGTTCATAAATTAAGTAGCTTGATGGATCACTTGAGTTATTCTCTAGAAACAAGATTTGTTGAATTATATATCAATACAGTTTATATGGGTTTATATGTCTTGACAGAACAGGTAGAATTCCATAAGAACAAGCTTGATGTTGAATCGATTGCTGGAATTGTTGATACCGGATATCTTTTTGAGCTCGATATGAGATTGTTTGATGAGTTTTCAGAATTAAATAGCACGTGGTTTCTTGTATATGGATATCCATATGCAATCAAAGAACCAGATAGCGATGATTTAGAATATTCACAAGTCCACGCTAATTATTTAACAGATTATATGGTAACTGTTGAAAATGCACTTCGTGATAAGACTGGATATGAAGAACTCTTAGATGTTGATGGATGGATTGATTTTTTCATCATTCATGAACTTACTAAAAATGTTGATGTAGGATTTTCAAGTGTTTTCTATTATAAAGAAGCCGGTGGACCTTTAAAACCAGGGCCACTTTGGGATTTTGATTTTGCGATAGGAAATGCTGATTATATCGATTATGGACCAGAAAATTTTTATGGCATGAAAGATTATAAAAATAGATTATTTAAATTAATGATGGATGTTCCAGAAATTAGAATTCAGTTTAGAGAAAGATTTAATGATGTATTTTATGACATGTTACCTGAAGTTTATGACATGTTACCTGTTCTATCCCAGTCTATTTTGACTGAAGCAAACCGTAACTTTGATAAATGGAGTATTATGGATATATATGTATGGCCAAATCCAGAAGAGGTTATGAACGAAAATACTTTTTTAGGTCAAGTATCTTATCTAGAAATATATCTTCATGAACGTTCTAATTGGATGTATGGAATTATGTTTGAAGATGATTACATCAATGGCATCTTTGTTTAACATGAACAAACTCATTAAAATTTTATAAAGGGAGAATTTTAAATGAAGAATAATAGTAGTAAAAAATTTATTTTCATTGTGACATCTGTATTTACTATCATTACACTCGCCTTTGTGTTTATTCTTATCCAAAATAGTCTCAAGGAAGCTGAGTTCATTATCGATGATCAAACAGGAGTACTTGAGATTACTGGAATGTATGATAAGACCATAACAATTGATCAAAATACAGAAATTGCTCTCGTATCTCCACTTACGATCACAAGAAGAACCAATGGCTCATCGATTGGCGATATCAAGAAGGGATATTTCACATTAGAAGGAGACTTACCAGTTTACCTTAATTTAGGAGATGCCTCGCTTAACTGGATTGAAATCATCAATGGAGACGATTATTATTATATCAACTATAAATCGGAAAGTGATACTACACAATTACTGCAGGATTTAATTGATTTACAGTCATAAAAGACGTTTATAAATTAATTAAGGAGATTATCATTCACATGAAAAAATCTTTAGAATTACTCATTGGAAGAGATTCAAATCCATGGATGGTTACTGTCATGCTGATTGCACCCACACTGTTTACTGTATTCATCTTATTTTCATATTCATTTTCTTGGAATACAGTGATTACAGCAGTACTTGCATTTGATATTTTTGCTGGACTCATATCAAATGCTAGAGAAGAAACACATACTGCATGGAAAGAACTTCCTAAGAAGTCTTTAATCTTATTTGTCGCATTTCATTTAACTGTTTACCCACTGTTTGTCATTTTATTCCAGGTTGATATGTGGCTGATGATATTCATGCTGGGCATGCTTTTTGCTAAAACCTCATTTTTTATGATTGGAACAGGTTTGTTTGTAACGAAGAATTAGTATCGATGATCAATGAAGATTGTCTAAAAATGAATTTGATTTAACATGAGTAAATTAACAACTTTCAAAGGGGATAATAATATATGAAAAATTTGTTCAAAAAATCATGGTTTATAGGAACATTAGTTATTGGTGTACTGTTCATTGTGTTCTTGATGAACCTATGGATTATGTCTTTAAAACTAACGTCAACATACCAAGGTGATAATTTTTGGTATCTCGCAAATAATCTAGCTGATGGCGAATATGTCAATATCTTTGCTTTCATCTTTAAGATTCTATTTTATATTTCAATTCTTCCTTTACTCTTATCTGGGTTTAGTTTTTTTAAAAAGAATAATTGGGGATTCATGGTAGCAGTCACATATTCTCTTGGATTTGAAACTGTATTGATTGCTTTTCAATCAATAAGTAGCTATTTGTCAATATTTGCTATTATTCTAATCATTTTGAACATCGTTTTAATCGCTGGTACATATGTCTTGCTTATTTTCAGAAGAAAAGCACTCAACCGAGAAATTGGTCTTAAAAATGATGAAAAAGAAACTCAATTAAGTCAAACAAAGATTCCACTAAGTGTCTTATTTATTGATATCGCTTCAATTGCCGTCTTTTTGACAACATTTTTTATTCCATTGTATTCATTTGTTGAATCAGGATCTACATATTATGCCATTATTATTAATGTCTTGCTTTTTGGAGACACTAAAATTGATGTTATTATTTATTTTCTTGTTAATTTTTCTATCTTTTTGGGTCTTTTCCTATACTTTGCACAATGTCTCTCAAATTATTTTTTTGATAAAGAAACATTTATTAATAAATCAAAAACACTCATTACGTATACTTTCGTAGCAACATTACTATTTTTCCTTATGGGATTAGGTTTGGATATTTATTACACACTCGGTGGTAATATCACCCAAACAATCTCATTTATTCCAATGCTATTGATGGTTGTAGTCATTTTCATTTTCGCCGTTTTTCAAGGTAAATATTATGCGTTTACTCATATATCTAATGGAGTAAATAAAATTAAATATTCCAAAATAGAACCACTCTTTTATGTTATATTGATGACTGCTATTTCAGTATTGATGTTGCTTCTTCCAATAATTAAATATGATATTATATCAGGTTCTTATACAAATACCGTCAGTTTAACTGGTCTTAATATTTTAAGAGACTATGCTAGTTTAGATCCTGGTTATCGTATTGTTGCTTTTGTTCTAGTGGTCATGCTTATTTCTGTAGGTCTTTGTTTGGTTATCAGCATAACAAGTTACCTTTCTAAATATAAACAATTTAGTTCAGTAGTTAAATTAGCAACATCAGTGAATGTCTTCTTCGTGTTTATCATTTCTATTTCGGGATATTACTTCCAAATTGCTAAAGAAATTAATCAAGCTATCATTTTAGATGTTTTTGATTTTTATGGGATTAATTTACCGGATGCCTTAAATTTTGATTATACCATCAGTACCGATGCCATCTATGCATTGCTTGCCTCTGTTGTTGTATTAGTATTGATTTTTATCAGAAAAGGATTTGAGAGAGATGAAATGAGTTTATTGGATAATAGCTTATTGCCTTTGAATCATTCATCAGCTTCAAGTAGTGATTTATCATCAAATGGTATAGATGATCTGAATTACCATCCTTTTGACCCATGTTATGCATTTACTGATCTAGATTCAAGAAAAGATTTGTTTAGCCAAGATCTTGAAAATAGGGGAGCATATAGGGTGAATGAAGCTACTTTAAATGAACTCGTTAATTTTGTTGTAGAATACGCAAGAAATTCAAGACTTCATTTATCATATACACCAGAAGATATTGCTACTTTTGTTGCAGGCCTTGGAGCAAGTAAACTCTCAATTCTTCAAGGGATGTCAGGAACTGGTAAAACGAGTTTGCCAAAGATTTTTTCAGAAGCTATATTTGGTAATTGTGAGATTATTGAAGTTGAATCTTCTTGGAAAGATAAAAACGAGTTATTAGGATACTATAATGAGTTTTCAATGAACTACACACCTAAAAAATTCACACTAGCACTTTATAAAGCAGCACTTAATCAAGAGATATTTACTTTTATTTTGCTCGATGAAATGAATCTATCTAGAATTGAATATTATTTCTCAGATTTTCTATCTCTGATGGAAAACGAAGAAAATCATAGAGAAATTAAATTGATCAATATTAAATTGACCAGAAAAGAAGATGAAGAAGAAGTCGATTATCTAGCGCTTGATTATGGAAACACACTTAAAGTACCACCCAATGTATGGTTTATAGGTACAGCGAATCGTGACGAATCAACATTTGTCATATCGGATAAAGTTTATGACCGCGCACATACCATAAACTTTACAAAGCGTGCTCCTAAAGTACGCAACTATTCAAATCCAATTTCAAAACAATATTATGATTATCAGACGATGAATCAATTGTTTGATCAAGCAAAACAAAAAGGTGATTTTGATGCTGAAAATAGTGATCTTATTAAAAATGTAGAAGTATTACTTGCTCCATACAATATTTCATTCGGAAATCGTATTTTAAAACAAATTGAAGATTTCGTTAATATCTATAAAGAGTGTTTTTCAGATGAAGATGTAGAAAGCGAAGCAATTGAAAAGATTCTATTAAGTAAAGTGGTTGCTAAACTAGAAGTAAAAACGATTGATGATAAAGAAAAACTTGAGATGGAATTTGAAAAATTAAATTTGAAACTATGTGCTGAATTTATCAAACATCTCGATAATGAATAATATGAATAAAGATGTAAATAAATTAAATGTAGAAGAATATAATCGCTTTGCTTCGCTTTTAGAAGGCATTCAAGATTTTCTTAAAAAACATCGAGTTGTAACTTATATTGAGTTTGACTACTATGTCGTACATGATATGACACTGTTTTCGATTGAGCCTGATTTTGATTTTGAAAAATTAGAAAAGACAATTCATCATATCAAAAAATCAACACCAGCAATAAAAAGAATATTTAGCAAACCAATTATCGTTTTAAAAGACACAGATGATGTTTTACCTGTCGAAAATGCACGTATCATTAATCAAAATACTTTACTTCATTTAGCTAATCACGGACAGTTTGTGTCTAACATAACAAATAAAGGTGTAAAGCCTAGAAAATTGTTAACGAGAATCTATGAAGATGAGTATAGCATTTATGAAAATATCATTTTCTGCAATTTTGTTGATGAAGTTCTTTCAATGATTAATAAAAATCGAAGAACATTAAATAATTTGCTGTATGCTAGTGATATTATGAGGTTTAATTTACTTGAAAAAATCAATCATGTGAATTACTTTTTAGCTTTAGGAAAGCTACATACGGGGTACATTAGAGACTTTAGTCAATATTTTAATTTATCAAGAGAAATGTTAAACGAATTAACATTCATCAGTCAAGCTATTAATCCAAGGCTTTATAAACCGGTCTATCAAAAAAATATCAATAGAAATAAAAATTTAAGACTTAAAAAGACCAATATTTTTCTAATGCAAAAAGACTACCATCAAGTTTATAAAACATACAAGTACTTACTAGGTAGTCAAAATAAAATTGAAGAGAAAAAAGAGATTGTTGATTATGAGTTAATGGCAAGAAATTATCTGACTTATGTGCAAATGCTCACTATTTTTGCTGTTGGCCATTTCAATTTTGAAATAGATCCTCAATACAAAATAGATTTAAGTTCTCTTGATATTAAATTTTCATTTAAAGGTTGGAAATTGGATATCTTTAACAATAATAAAAAAGAGATCTTGCTATATTTCACAAAAGATAAAACATATAGAATCATGATAGCTAACACTGTCTATAATATTAAAACACTTAATAGTTATAAAAAAGATTATGGTTTGGATGAAGTTATTGTCGTTAATCAATTTGATGGAGATTATCTTGAAAGAAATGATGTGTATATCAGTATGGAAGATATTGACTCATTTAGAAGGATACAGCAAATCATTCTCAAGGGCATGGTTTATTCAGATAAAAAACGAGATGTTTGTCCTTTCTGCGGAGGAAAACTCCAAAAAGATCCATATCACGATTTTTATCAGTGTAATGATTGTATGACTCAAATCAAAGAAAGTGTATGTAAAGAAACAAATAAGCCCTTTTTCTATACCGATAATACACATCTGAAAAAACATGTGATTAACAAATCTAGTTTCAAGAGTGATGATGAATGGTATTATGAAAAACAAATAGAATCCTTAATGTATTTTAGAAATATTACTAAGATTAACCAAAATGGCGAAATAATTTGTCCATATTGTAATAAGACTCATGAAAATTCATAATATATTTAGATAATTCTTAATAGAAGTATAGGAAATAGATTTACAAAATAATAGAACTGACGTATTTCAATTAAAAAAGCGATGATATCGCTTTTTTGTGTAATAAGGATTTAAATTAATTGGCTTCTTTTACTTGTATAGGTTTTATTTTTTTTAACTTACCTAAATATAAATAATCGAGAAAATAAACAAAATAAACATAGACAATAGCTGATGCGAGCATGATGAAGAATTGATTAACTCCTTCTATTTGGAAAGGTAATGTGCCATCAAGGAATAAATAATCAATTTGTTTATTGATTAATAATGGTTGCAGAAATTCAACATTAACAGTTAATAGTAATAAACCTAGAATAACAAATACACCTTTTTTCACATCTAATTCATAAGCCTTAGTTGCCATTAAAATGATTGGAATAGCTACAATTTCATAATGTGAAAGTATACTATCTAAAATATTTAAAGTCAAATATTGATCATTGAATATTCCATAAGGAATAATAAAAGCAAGCAGTGCGCCACTAATACCGGTAATCATAATAAAATCTTTTCCTTTTTTTATATCAAATATCATGTAAATGGATAAAAGGATAGTATTGACATTACAAAGATAAAATGGCCAAAAAGATTCAACGACACTGACACCTTTATAAACTCTAACAATTCTGTTTAGGATATAAATGGTAAATGAAATATAAGCAATAATTTTCATTTTCTTATGGATATATTCTGGGGTCTTATTTTTTAAAAGTATGATGAATAATATAATTGTTGAACCTGATAGAAATAAAGCTAATTGATGCACTGTGCCCATGGTGTAATCCCCAGGGTTAAAGCCGTCGATCATGAATTTCCTTAAAAAGTCTAGCATACGGCACCTTCTTTACCATGAATTTAAATACTTTAACCATCAAAAATAATTATTTATATTATACCATTACCTCACAAAGGTATACAATGCATATCATTGATAAAAGATAAAAAGAACTTCTTAGTTTATATACAATATAACTGAGCTATTGATTCACAAAAATATGCCACCTTTAAGTTATACATTTCTGTCTATAAGTGATAAACTGTATGTAACAAGACCAGAGGTGTAAGTATGGCATTAAAGAAGAATAGATTGTTAGAATCTCTCGATTTATTAAGAGATCAAATCAAAGAAGAAGAAAATCTGCGTACAGGTAAAACACCTATTGTCTGTACAGATAGCATATTAGAAGAGATATCTAAGAAAAAACCACTAAAAATTAGTGATTTTTTAGCTATATCCGGTGTGAATAATGTATTTATGGATGAATACGCGATGCGCTTTTTACAAGTTATTCTTAAATTCCAAAATGAATCAGTCAAAGAAGTTCAGGTTTCAAAATCGGCATTTAAAGTATTGGATCACTATAAAGATCGATTAACGAATATTTCCAGAAGAAATTCTAACCTTTATATGGGTAAAATAACAAATAAAAATTGTTTTGACATATCTCTACTTGATCATAAAGCAGATATCATAGACTTTCTTACAAATAAACGTGTGACATCCATGAAGTTGCAAGCTCAGTCTACTTCAAGCGAAGAAACTCAAGAAAACCATATCACGACACTTTATAGAGAAATCAATATGAGTGAAAAGGAAACCGGATCATATGACCTTTACATCGCATATCCTTATATTGAAGGTGTATTTAAGCATGATAATTTTGCTATTAAAGCACCGCTTCTATATTTTCCAGTAAAACTCACTAGAAATAAACGAGAATTTAGCATTAAAAAAGATAAAGATAAGGATATCATTTTTAATCGTGACTTATTACTAGTTACTGCAAAGATGGAAAAAAATGATATCGATTCTAATGCACCTTTTATCTCTACTTTTAATCAAGCAACTTTGCATGATGTAGTTATACCTTATTATGTAGCCAATGGTGTCAATATTAAAGATACTAAAACTGATTTTTCATTTAGCCTCTATAAAAACGAACAGAAAGATCAATTCACAAGACATCATAAGAAAGGCATTTTTGAAATCAAAGAGTATATTACGCTTGGTAAATACAAATTATATTCATCGATGATTCAAAAAGATATGAATTCTATTTTAGATTCTAACAAGTACAATGAATTGTTGAGTGGGCTCATCGATGAAACAAACTTATATGCTGAAGAAAAAGATGTTAATTTTAAGATTGCAAATGATCCGGTTGATGAATCAAGACTTTCTTATATTAATGATATGAATTATGCCCAAGAAAAAGTAATTGATTTGGTCAATAAAGAACAAAAATTAGTCATTTGGGGACCTCCAGGAACTGGTAAGAGCCAGACGATTACGAGTTTAATTGCAGCAAGTGTTTTAAAAGGCGAAAATGTTCTTGTCGTTAGTGAAAAGAAAGTTGCATTAGATGTTATTTATTCAAGATTAAAAAATGCCTCGAAGTACACAATGTTTATTGATGATTCTGAGAATAAGCAAGACTTCTACCAAAAACTCAAAGAATTCATAAGTCCAACACCACCTCAACGAACAATTAATAATGATGTATTCAAATTAGAAGAAGAAATCAATGAAATATTAGAGACGCTAGATAAATCGATTGATTTGCTTTATAACCAAAGTATTCAAGATGTTCCTATTCACAAATTGTACACAAGATATGTAAAAGATAAAGATGTCATGGATGATCTGACTCCTAAGAAAGTTCATCAAATGTTTAAACATATTTTTGTTAAACCAGTTTTTAAAGAGCTTGTTTCGATTGAAAAAACATTTGATAAGTTAAATCATTTAAATGATTATATGGCATATGAAGAAATGAGCCATGAGCATCCATTGTTATTAAAATTAGAAACAAAAATTAGTAGAAGCAATCGCATCGAATTTGAGCAATTTAATACTGATTTTTTTGACTACAAAGATAAATATCAAAGAGCATGGTTTTTTAAGAAAAGATCATTAAGAAAGAAATTTTTACAAAACAATCAAAAACGTATTCTATTCTTAACGAAGAAGAAGTCATTCAATAGAAAATATTTCAGACTTTTATTAACCGATGGAAGATTACACAAATATGTTCATGAGAACCTGAATAACCTAGATAAGTTAAAGACTAAACACGAGCAACTTACCGAAAACGAAGTTAAGTTTCTAGATATGCTGCTTCATCATCCTTTAGTCAAAGATATCCCTAATATTGCTAAACAACGCCATTATCTATTTGACGCCTTTTTCACTGGATATCTAGAAGATTACAAAGCCAAAAATCAAAAGTATTTATATATCCTTGAGAAATATCAAGAAAAAGTTGATGAACTCAATCATTTAATGGAAGAAAAGAAACATGTGACTACTGAATCATTTGAAATGGAACTTTACAAATATGCTCTTAATTTTTCGAATACGAAACGCATCATGGATATTAAGCATATGTTGGATAGTACACGCAAATTAAGCATTAAAGCATTCATAGATAAGTATCAATTAGAACTCATGAATAACATCAGAGTTTGGATGATGACCCCTGAAGTAGTCAGTGCAATTGTACCTTTAGTTTATGGAATGTTTGATTTAGTCATCTTTGATGAAGCATCTCAAATGTATGTAGAAAAAGGTATTCCCGCAATCTATCGTGCTAAAAAAGTTGTTATAGCAGGAGATACTAAGCAGTTGAGACCGTCATCCTTAGGAATTGGTAGACTAGAAGACGAAGATGAGCTGTTTGAAGCAGAAGACCTACAGGACATCTCAATGGATGCTAAGAGCTTGCTCGACTTAGCACGGTATAAATATAATGAAACAATCTTAAATTATCATTATCGTTCAACTTATGAAGAATTAATAGCTTTTTCAAATTATGCTTTTTATGAGGGGAAACTCATCGTTTCACCAAATCAAATGGAAAGTAAAAAACCACCTATCGAATAAAATGTACCCTATAAAACGGACTCTTTGAAAAAAGACCCTGGCTATAGGGTTTTTACTTTATAATAGAGATAATAGGAAGCTGGTGATGAAATGGGATTATATTATTTCACAGATGAA
>Ga0180007_10004065_pt1 | contig 15763 bp, 16 predicted proteins | sample MM_PC_MetaG_FD_121122 | JGI IMG/M metagenome (GOLD analysis project Ga0180007, IMG submission 121122) | Groundwater microbial communities from the Aspo Hard Rock Laboratory (HRL) deep subsurface site, Sweden - MM_PC_MetaG | ecosystem: Environmental > Aquatic > Deep subsurface > Groundwater... | reverse complement strand
TTGAGCTGCCATACAACCTGTAGGAATACAACCAAAAGTAGAACAGCTTCCACTTGGAATCGCGTTTTTATATCCATCAGAATCACTATCACAATAATAAGCAGTTGTAGGACAAACTCCACCCTCATCAATACCACCCACACAATTATCATCTACACCATTACAAACTTCATTAGCAGCGGGATTTATCACAGAAGAAGCATCATTACAATCAGTATTACTAGTCACATAACCTGTCGGAGCACTACAAGCCAAAGTAGTCTGAGACAAATCACCATAAGTATCTCCATCACCATCCTTATAAAAAACAGATTTTACACCCTCATCAACCTGAGAGTCACAATTATCATCAATCAAATTACAAACCTCATTAGCACCAGGATTAACATTCAAATTATTATCTTCACAATCAGCATTATTAGTAACATAACCAGCCGGCTGAGTACAGGCTTCCCGAATAACAAGTAAGTTACCATAACTGTCTGAATCACTATCTCGATAAAAAGTAGAGGTCACACCCTCATCAACTTGAGAATTACAATTATCATCAACATCATTACAAATCTCTGCAACTCCAGGATTAACAGCTACACTACCATCATTACAATCATTACCTTGAGCCGCCATACAACCTGCAGGAATACAACCAAAAGTAGAACAGCTTCCACTTGGAACAGCACTAATGTAGGAATCAGAATCATCATCACAATAATAAGCAGTTGTAGGACAAACTCCACCCTCATCAATACCACCCACACAATTATCATCTACACCATTACAAACTTCAACAACCCCCGGCCTAATATCAACATTGTTATCATTACAATCAGTGTTGTCAGTTACATAACCTGTCGGAGCACTACAAGCCAAAGTAGTCTGAGACAAATCACCATATCCATCTCCATCACTATCTAAATAAAAAGTCAATTTTACACCTTCATCCACCTGAGAATCACAGTTATCATCAATCAAATTACAAATCTCAGTAACCCCTGGATTAATAGTAGCAACACCATCATTACAATCATTATTATCTGTCACATAACCTGTTGGAGCACTACAAGCCAAAGTAGTCTGAGACAAATCACCATAACTATCCCCATCAGCATCTAAATAAAAAGGAGATTTTACACCTTCATCCACCTGAGAATTACAATTATCATCAATCAAATTACAACTTTCAGTAACACTCCCCGCTAAAGGATTACATGTATTCCCTCCCCAAACCCCCGAAGTACAAGTTTCAATGCCAGTATTTCCCGCACAAGCCCCAACACCACAAGTTGTTGCTCGGGTTAATCCTTCTGTACAAACCTGCAATGCTCCAAAAAGTTTAATATCCTCACCCACAATATAATCATCTTTTTCCGCTGCAATAAAAATAACAATATCTTCACTACTATCTCTTGCCCCCATTAAACTTCCCAATTCTCCTTTTAGATTCTTATCACCAGTATCTCCCCCAAGACTAAAGAATTCATTAAACATTCTACCAACATTTCCAAAAACCATTGTCGTTGATTTCATTGTGCTCATTCCAGCGTTAGCAACAGTTATATCCCATACATCTTCAATAACTTCTCCCGCAACATCAAAACTTATGTAAACCCGATAATCTCCATCACCAACTGCACTAATATCAATAGCATTCCATCCATAATCAGTATCCCCACTTAAACTAAAAATATCTCCAGAATTAACAGTAATAGCATGATTAACAATCTCTGCTTCATCAACCCAATTACCGCCTTCACTTTTCTGCAAGGCCATTCTTAAAGTCCCTGCAACATCATCAGGACCTGTATTTGAAATCATAGATTCAGGTCTTTGACAGGTAGGATCTTGAGTATAAACACATCCTGAATTAATACTACAACTACCAACAAGACATCCAATATCCAGGCACAAACTATCATCAGGAATATTACTGCAAGTTTTATCAGCATTACAAGTATCAGCAGTACAAGAAAATCCATCTGTACACAAATTAGCATCAAAGCCATCTATTGGACAGTTCACAGAATTTCCTGTACAAGATTCAGAAGCATCACACCCTCCAACAGAAACCCTACAAACATCTGTAGAACTATTAAATGATCTAACGCATTGATGTATGGCTAGGTCACAAATACCAGACCCACAAACTTGGTCTAATAAATCACATTCATTATCATTATCACAAGGAGGAAGTACAACACACCCCCCATTAACACACATAAAATCAGACCCACATTCAGTTAAATTTTTCCTACTCAAACAATCAGTAGTAGCATTCCAACTACAATTATAAGGAACTTCCGCATCGCAAAATAACCCCTCAGAATCACATTCATTTTCACATAAACATTTTCCATCCAAACAACCATCTTCACAATTAATTGTTTCAGTTCTCACACTAAAACTAGCCACATTTAAACAATAATACTCCATTAAATTATTCCCACTACAATAATCCCAAAAAACACTCCCATTATAAACATAATCTTTTTCAAAATAATTTCTACCCAAATAATCTGTACAATTCAAAGAAGCATTTATACAGTATCCATTAGAGCACGAATAACCAACCGAACAACTTCCACAATTCACATCACTTCCACAATTATTTTGTTTTATACCGCAATTTGTATTTCCACAAGTTCTTGAACTTGATTCAGCTGTGCAAGGGCCCCCACTACTACTTCCGCTACTACTACTTCCGCCACTACTGCTCCCTCCACCACACAACCCTAAAGAACAAGTCTCCCCAGTACCACACTGAGTAACAACACTCCACTCTAAACAACTATCTGAATCATAATTTCCACAAATTTTAAAACCATTTCCTTGACAAGTTGTCTGACCATTTGGAGAACAACTATCTGTACATGTTCCAACAGGAGGATTCGGAGGATTAGGATTGTCTGGATCTGTAATATTATCTTCACCCCCCTCACTAAAAATAGAATATAAATTAAAAATAATAACCATAAGAACAAGCACAATCAAACAGCTAAGAACAACGACATAAATGGAGTATTGCTCTTCATTACTTTGCACATTACTACTTATACTACTTCTGCTACCAACAATAACAGGGCCTCTTTTTTCCATATATTTCTAAACAAAAAAGGGTTAATAAATTTAATTGATAACGGTTTTTAGATTAATCTATAAGAAATACAATTTATTCCCGAGCCTTTCTCCACTTTTTAATAAAAATACTAAAACCAATAACACGAGAAGTAAATTTAGCCCCTAAAAAATCAACAATTTCTTTAGCATATTTTTTAATATCCTCTCGATTCTCGCGGGCAGATTTCAAAACACTAATTTTAACATTCTCTAATTTTCTAACTTCAAATCTTTTCTGAAGATCTTCTAAAAATTCTTTTGTCAAACCATTCTTACCTAATTGAATATCTTGTTGTGATGTCATATTAAAACTAAAAAACCAGCATATTTAAATTATTCCTAAGCAGCATAAACAAAAGGGTCTTTTCAACTACGCAGATATTTTCCTAATGATGATTTCATATTTTTCCTACCCTTTCCAAACCGATAAACAATTGTTCCTTCTTTTTCCCCTAATCTTTCAGCAATTTCAGGGGTTAGCATGTCTCCCCAGAAGTACATAAAAATAACCTCTCTTTGGTCCGGACTTAACCTTTCAACATGTCTTCGAACATCTTCAGGTCCAATAAACCCTGCACTATAATCTTCATGAGGATTACACATACCCTCATTTTTATCAATATCCAAAGTACTTTCTATCTTACGCCGAACCCTTTTCCTTCTCAAATAATCCTTACAAGTATTTTTGAAACAAGTTCCAAACCATGTAGAAAATTTCCTTTTGGAATCATAAGCAGTAATACCTCCTCGAATAAGTCTTAAAACAGTTTCCTGAAAAATATCTTCCGCATCATCCGTCTGCAAACCATAGCATCGTCTGCCCCAAGAATACATAAAAGGTCTCAGCTTTTCTATTTGAGGAGCATAACCTCTCAATAAATCACCTCCCTCATCACTTGATTTAGGAACTTTCATTATCATATTTTTATAAATTAAAATCAGTATTTATATTTATTTTAAATCCTCACTTCACCATGATCTTCCCGCTAGGGATAGCTTGCATAATCTCTTCTTTAGAAACAGGAAAATCAAATTTATCCTTAATATTCTTAGCAATTTTTTCAGAAGCTTCTTCTTTTGAAAGCTTTCCAGGTTTAATCTCTCCTAAAATTTCAAATCCATTTTTTTTAACATCTTCAAATTTAGGAACCGCACGCAATTTACCTTTTTGAATAATCAAAATCAATCCAGGATTAATCTTAACAGTCTTTTTAGTACTCTTAACACCAAAACATCCCGTTTTCATAGATTTATCCTTGTAAATATCTTTGCCCTCAAAAATATCAATATCAATCTTACTCGAAGCTGACTTTAAATTCTTCCACTGTTTTGAAAAACATCCACAAAAAACCGCACATTCATCTAAATCTTTCTTAGAAGGATTACTATCTTGAATAATCATAAATCCACTTCCAGGTTTAGAAGTATGCATAACAGTATAACTGGGTTTTAAAAAGTTCTTCAACACTAACTCATTCTGCTCATCACTTTTCCCACCTACAACTAACTTGCCCTTAGAAGTATAGAACCATCTGTAATTTCTAGGATCTTTTGCACGATTGAATAATATATTTTTTAACATGAAAAGTTAAGAAACTAAGCGTTTTTAAGAGTTTGGGTAAGACCAAGAACTGTGCTCCCACGTGACATATGTCCCTTCTGAATACACTCCTAAGTTCCTTCTGAATATTTAAAACATGATCTCTTTTACTAAAGTCTCCACTATTAATATTAACCAAATGCCCCACCAATTCATAATCCTCCACATTCAAAAAAGCCACAAATTCAAAAACAAACTTTTTATCAATGATTCCAATCTTTCTTTTTGAGTCTCTGATGTTTAAAATCAGAACATCCTTTTTACGTTCTCCAAGAAAATCCAAATCAAAATTATCCATCAACAACCTCGCACTATCTTTCATAAAATATTTCAAAAGAAAAATCACAAAAACTTTTTCATTCTTAAATCTAAACTGGCAAAAATCATGCTCAAAATGTTCCAAGAAGTTTCCCATATAAACTCCTTCAAGATGTTCAATTATTTTCAAGTCCGCATCCTGAAAATACAAAAAAGAGGGAGGGAGAACAAAATAACTAAAAATATCTTTACCAACATTTTTTATTTTACCAACAGCACTTAACTCAAATAAATTTTTCATTAACCGATATCTTTTACTGTAACTAAATTCCTGATTCAATTTCACATCATTTTTTGTCAAAAGAAAATAATAAGCCCTACCTTCATCATAACCAAGTGCTTGACAAAGCACCTGTTCACAAGCTTTACCAAATATATCCAAATTCATTTTATTCTCTAGCCTCAAAATCTTTTTCAGTCATCCAAATAACAACCTCTTTACAATATGGACAAACATAACACCCTTCTTCAACATTAACACTCATATTATTTCTCTCTCCTTTTTTTAAACATTTTCTGCAATACATTTTAACTAATTAAAGATAAACTCAGATATATACTCTGTTTACAAAGAATCGCTGAATGCTTCAGTAAAACGCTGAAACAAGATTTTTTACAAAAATACTGAAACAGAAACATTTTTATAATGTTTTATCTCCTGAAAACTATGGAGAAAACAAAACACAGCATAATCTCCGTTTTTAAACTTAAGGGATGCGAACTTTCTACTAACAATCTAGCATCAACAATCTACTCAGAGTATTCAGAACTTGAAAAAAGTAACAACAAAGATTCTAAAAGAAAAATAGCAAAATTCAACAGAAGATTGCTCCACCACATAAACAAACTAATTGATGACGGAATATTAAGACTTTCTAAACACGGAGAAAAAGGTAAAAAATTTTATGTTCTAAATATTGGCGATGACGAAGAAATAACTGAGATATCTCCCAAATACAAAAAAAGAATAACCATAACAAAACCCGCTCTTCCCATTTTACCAATCGAAGGATATGAAGAACAAGGCATTGTATTAAAATATCAAGATTCATCTTGGGTTGAAAGACTAAACTCAATAATAATACTATGCAATAAAATAAAAAACAAAGACCAATTAGAAAATGCAATCCAAAGAACATTTTCAGTAGTTAATGATTGCATTTGTCTTGAAAACTTCGAAGAAATAATTAACAATGAAAAAACAGAGCCATTAATTAATTTTATCGAAAAATTAAATTCTCAATGCCAAGACTACGGAAAATTAATAAACTGTGCAGTCAATATATCTCGAATTAAAAAACAAAACTTAATTAAAATATTAGATAAAATATCTAGTCAAAAAATTAACAAAATAATTTTTATTTATGTTTTAGATAAAACAGACTTTAAGGAAAATTTCAATTTTTTAAAATCAATTGTTTCAGCTTATATAAAAAATAAAAAATTTATTTATATTCGAAATAATCAGCTGCTTAAAGCCCCTGCTTTTATCGGAAGTGCAGGACCGTATTATTTTTCTGAAAAAGAATGGAAAGAAAGAAGAAAAAATCCATTTTATGCCTGTTCACAATCATCCATAATTATTGATGTAAATAAATTTCATAGCATATATGGATTAGACATAGAAAAATTTTCCCAATTAATGATAAATATATCCAAATCTTTTTTATCCTCAAATTCAATTCAAAGAAGAAAGGCAGGATATTATTTTAGAGAGATGTTTAAAATAAAGGGTTCAGATAGAAGAGAATTATTAGAACTTTCAAGAAATTACATACGTCTTTGGAACTACGGAGTTTCAGAACCAAACATAGATCAGGAACTTGTGATTAATATGATTAGTGAAGCAAATAAAAAGATGATGGAATTTGCTAGAGCAGAAGAAACAATTTACAATAGCTGTGGAATGACTACTAGATTTAAATTAGCATTATCTTGCGCAAGCGTAACCTCTAGCGAAAAACTAACTCCACCAAAATATAAAAAAATAGAAATAAAAAATATCGAAGACATCTATCATTCAAAAATAAAAAAAGAAATACTTGATAGGGAAAAAATATCAAATTTATTTGAAGGAGGAAATGAAATAACTTTTAATAAAATTGGAAGCAACTTTGACACAGAGTCTATATTAAGAGACATATCTGTAATAATGGATAATCTCAATTTTCCATTATTTTCCTATAATTTTAAATATATAGCTGGAGACATGAAACTAACCTCATTTTTTAAATAACAAAATGGAATTCACCGGAAAAAACGCAGAAAAAGTATGGAAAAAGGTTTTAAAACATATACTTGAAAATGGAAACGAATTAGTTGATAATAAAAACATGCCTCATAAAGAATCTTTAAACATAATAGCAAAAATTGAATCAATGGAAGGAATAACAAAACCAATAGAAATACTAAGGGGTTTTGAAAAATGGGTTTATCCAAATCTTGAAGAAATAAAAGACTCAATCTTAGAGAAAAATCCATTCAATAGATACTATTATGATTACGGTTTAAGGGCGTTTAACTTTAACGGCGTTAATCAGGTAGACGATTATGTAGTTCCATTATTAAAAAAATCTCCAAACTCAAGAAGGGCTGTCGTTGTTTTTTATACTCCCAGCGATGGAGTTCCATTAAAGAAAGAAACACCCGGTTTAATAACAATGGCCTTTAATATCCGAAATAAAAAATTACACGCAACATCTGTTCTTCGAAGTAATGATTTTTTTTACGGATGGCCAGGAAATATTATCCAAACCTATGTTTTAGCAGATTACATAGCAAAAAAGCTTAATTGTCATGTTGGAACAATAACCACCCTTTCAATATCCGCTCACATTTTTGAAGAACAATTTAAAGATATTGAAAAAGTTTTAAAACACAAATAATCACCAACTCAAAAATTTAGGGCAAATAACCAATCTACTTCCGACCAAACTTCATAAATCTCTTTCTCTCTTTATTTTCTTCTTCCCTTTTTTCTTCAATTTTCTTTTCTTTATATTCATGCCCAAAAGCAGCATAATATTTTCCTTTAACCGAGTTAAACTTCTCATCACCAGGATTCGGACTCTGAGCCTTCCCCTCATCCCGAGTCCAAACAGTACGTTGTGGAAAAGGAATTCCAATCTTTTCTTCATATAATTTTCTATAAATACGAGTTATAGCTTCCTGATGGGCAGGCCATTTTTTATCAATATTATCAACCCAAAACATCGCCTTAAAATTCAAAGCACTATCTGCCATCTCAATAAATAAAACTCTAATTTCCTCGCTCTTATCAATAAAATCAATTTTTCCAATTTCTTTAATAACTATTTTTTTAATATATTCAGGGTCTACTCCATACTCTACACCAAACTCAACATTAACCCTTATTCTTGGGTCTGGTTGCAAAAAGTTTTGAAGAGTAGAATTTGCAATTTCACTGTTTGGAATTATAATCATGTCATTATCAAAACTTTTTATCCTAGTTGTCCTTAATCCAATTTTATAAACTTCCCCCATCTTACCATCCGCTAACTGAATAATGTCTCCAACTTTAAAAGTTCCATCAAGAATAAGTGCAACCCCTGAAAAAATATTAGATAAAGTCGGTTGTAATGCAAGAGCAACAGCCAATCCAGCAATACCCAATCCTGCTAAAAACGGAGCAATTTCAATTCCCCAGATATTTAAAATCATGATAATTATAATAAAGACAAGAACAATCCTCAAAACTTCCTGAACCAATTGTCCGATTGTATCATCAACATTACTCTCTGTCCTTTCAGAAAATTTTTTCCAAACTCTTGCTAAACTATTATTCACAATAACAAAAAATAAATAGCCAACAGAAATAGCTATCAAAGAATAGATAATCTTAAAAACTATTTCTTTAACATCTCCTGTAAAACTAATTTCATATAACGCAAAAACCAAGCTAATTAACAAAGCAATAAAACTTAATGGCCTCGAACTTTTCTTTAACAAAATATCATCAAGATCACTAGTCGTCTTAGAAGTTATTTTTAGTAATATACGTTCAGCAAAATACAAAAACATTCTCAATAAAACCAAAAGAACAAAAAATATGACCCCTGCCCTTGCATAGCTATTTAAACTCTCTAAATAAGGAATTCTTAATTCAACCATCTCTTAGGATATAAATTGAGGTTTATAAATATTACTCAATCAAAATCTAAACTAACACCATTGCTCCAACGCATCCCTTAATTCAACATGATCTTTTGCAAAATTATTCAATGGTAAAAGATGACCATAAAATTTATATATTTTACTGCATTAATAAAAAGATGAAAAAAGAGATTCACATTTGGGATTTACAAAAAATGAAAGCAAATATAGCCGTTGATATAGATGATTCTCTAAAAAATGAAATAAGTTGTAAAATAAGAAAAGACATATCCAAAATAGCAAATGATTTAGGAATTCAAACATCAAGGCTATTTGAATATTTTATTTGGAAAAAATCATTCATACCTTTAAAAATTTTATTTAAAATATCTACTAGATTGAAAATACCAAGAAAAGATATTGAAAAGTCAATAAAAATATATAAACAGTTAGGAGTTCCATCAAAAAATTCAATTAAAAATCCCAAATTTCCAATCAAAATAAACCCTTACTTTACATCAATCGTTGCAAATATTTTTTTTGATGGAAGTATGCCAAAAGACGGAAAAGGGACCTATTATAATCAAAAAAACAAGAAAATAATGGATGATTTTATAAAAAGAATGCAATATGTTTTTGGAGATGTTTCATACTCTCTAATGCTTGATCATAGAAATGTGTTAAAGTGTAGGATTCCAAGGTTAATTGGAGAGATATGCAAGTATGTTTATGATGTTGACTCTTTTGGCAGTTTTGACTCAAGAGTCCCAAAAATAATTTTTAGTCTAAATAAGAATCATAAGATTTCTTTTATTCTAACAGGGATACTTGATGAAGGATCCATAGCTTATGACGGAAGCATACAATTTGGAGTTTCAAATAAGATAATGATGGGGGATTTTAAGGAGCTCTGCAATCAATTAAGATTAGAAACTACTCCAATAATAAGCGGAACCTTCAATAGGCACCATTTATATATAAAATCCATAGAAAATTTTTATGAAGCCTATAAAGAATTTATAAAAAAATTCCCTTTATTCTCCTTAAACTATAAGGAAGAAAGAATAAAGAAAGTTCTTCAAATAAAAAAACAAAAATTTTTTTATACTAAGATATTTGCAAAAAAAAGAATGAATAAAATTATGAAAGAATTAAAACATAATGAAAGGAGTATTAATTATCTATCTTCAACTTTTTTAATTCCACCAAGAACAATAAGGAGATATATGTATAGATTCATAAAAGAAGGAAAAGTATCAAGAAAAAAGATTAGTAACGAATATGTCTACCATTTAAATTAACATATCCAAATCTCTTAAGGGTCTCTTTTAACTCTTGGTTTGTCTTTGCATACTCTTTTAAGGGTATATTTTGCATAACCGCATCAACAGCTTGTCTTGCAGCCATTGCTCCAAATTTTGTTCCTCGTGGATTCCAATGAATTCCTCCACCAAATTGTAAAACAAGATCTTTTCCTAAATGTTTCATTAAATAAGGAACATGACCTGGATGCAAACCACCAGACGAAACAGACAAAGTAGGCTTAACTTTACCCCAATTCTGTGCCAAACGACCGTGAGTTTCTTTTACAATTTTATTTTCAATTTCCTCACTAATCTCCGAGACCTCATTTAAACTACCTTCTAACTTTCCAACAACAGTTCCAATATGTAATTGATCAACACCAATCAACCGCGCAAGGTCCGCTAAAACCATCATTGAAATACCCTGTTTTTTATTTCTAGTAAAAGCAGCATGCATTGCACGATGAGCATGGATAGCTAATTTAAAATCACCTTCACGTAAAGTTTGTAAAGCAGAAAAACCAGCAGTAACAATATCAATCATAACATACTTTCCCCCTAATTCTTCAACTAACTGAGCACGTCTCATCATTTCACTTGTTTCAGCAGTAACATTAACCAGATAAGCTTTTTTTTCACCAGTTTGTTCTTCAGCTTTATTTGCTTTTTCAAGTGTTCTAGCTAATCTTTCCTCAAATTTATTAAAAGTTTGAGACGATAAATTTTCATCATCCTTAACAACATCACAACCACCCAACCAAGCATCATAAGCAACTTCAGCATGATCTTTAGTTTTAAGACCTAATTTAGGCTTAACAATAGTTCCAACCAAAGGACGATCTTTAACTTTAAGCATTTTACGAATTCCTTGAACCCCGTATTTTGGACCCTTAAAAGATTTTAAAATATCTGAAGGGAAATGAATATCTTCCAAACGAAGGTTCTTAACACATTTCATTCCAAAAATATTTCCAGCAATACTACTCAATATATTCGGAGCATTTCCTTTTTCAAACAATCCTACAGGATAAGCAATCTTAACCATATTTCTCCGAATATAAAAAACCTTAGCACCCAACTTACGAACATATTCTTTTTCATGAATATCTGTCCAAGTTCCAATACTACTTTCAAGAGCAACATTAGCACAAGCCTCTTTCATAGACATTTTATTAGGTTCAACTCTAAACAAACAAATCAAATCTGAGGATTTTGGTCTATATTTTAAATTAACAAACTCTTCCGGTTTCATAATCTCACCTTTTTATCAACATAATAACAATTAGTTCTTTTTATACTTTACCTCTCGCGAATCAAATAAAAAATTACTGCCAACAAAATTACATCTAAAAAGAAAATTAAAGTAAAAATAAAACTATTATTATAGGTTGCTATTTCATTAGCCCTAACACTACTAAAATTCATCATTCGAGAAATAAAACTATCAAGTGCGGTACTCAATCCAATACCCATTAACCCTACAGAAAACCAATTAATTTCAAAAAATATTAACAAAAGGGATGCAATTGTTATAAAAATTAAACCATAATGAAAGTGATGAATTGTCAATCCTGTAACCTCCCTTATCCAAGGAACTTCGTCATCACCAACAAAAAAGAAAACCTTGACCCTCCAGTAAAAGAATGTAATTAAAAAGGCACTTACAAATACAATTAACCTCGTTCTTAGTTTCATAAAAAATTGTCACATATCTACTTTATAAAGAAATATATTCCCCAAAATATTTATAGGAAAGTCTATGATATATTTTATCTAAAACATGCAGGCATTCCACCATGATTTTTATGATGCCTCACACACTCACAACATATTCCATGTCTTTCACAATCAACCTCTAAACACGCACAATCTTTTTCATTTTCCCCTTTGTTTGGACATTTTTTTCTTGACATTTTTTACCTAATCGGAAAAACTTTTATTGAATCAAATCCAGACCCATATTTCCCATAATCAATTCCAAGGATCTAATGCAATCTTCTTCTTACCTAATTTAACCTCTAAATACTGATGTTGAGCAATATACCACGTATTCGCCAATCTCAACCTTACATCTCTCTCATTAAACAACCCACTTTTAACAGCCATTACTCTCAAAAGAAAATTCATAGTTGTGCAATGCATATAGCCCTTATTATTAACAATGTAATTTAGATTATTTTTAAATAATTTATCAAACCTAAATATCAGATTAAATCTATTTCCACGATATTTTGAAACAATATATAAAAATGATTTTTTAAGGAATTTTTCTTTATTCTTCCCTCTTGAAAATTCTTTAATTTTTAAAGATAACTCTTTTGGAATTTCTTTTGGTATTAGCAATTTTTTAAATAAATTTGGAATCATTTTATATCTTCTCAACTACACTCTTTCCTTCAGAATCACCAACCCTAAATCCTCTCTTCTCAATATCTCCTCGCAAGGAATCCGCTCTAGACCAATCCTTCTCCGTCCGAGCCACTTCCCGAGCCATAACCAAATCCATAACATCCTTAGGGACAGAAACTTTTTCAACCTTCAACAAATCCAAACCAAAAACCTTATCCATCTCGCGAACAGCACTAAACTTACCTTTAGCCTTCTCATCACGAACCAAAGACCATAAAACTTGTAAGGCTTCAGGCATATTCAAATCATCATTAATTGCATTTTCAAATTTTTTCAAATACACCTCATTAACCTCACCATCATCCTTCAATTCACCAACAATCCTTTTCAATCGCTCCAAAGAATTCTGCGCATTCTTCAAATTATCTAAAGTGAAATTCAAATTCTTTCTATAATGCCCAGTTAAACAAAAATATCTAAAATCCAGAGGATCAAATCCTTTTTCTTCCAAATCTGAAAGTTGATAAACATTTCCTTGAGATTTTGACATCTTTCCTCCATCAATAATTAACCATCTTAAATGCATCCAATAATTAACCCACGGTTTTTTACCAAATCCACATTCACTTTGTGCAATCTCATTAGTATGATGAACTGGAATATGCTCTTCACCCCCTGTATGGACATCAAATTGTTCTCCTAGGTATTTAGAACTCATTGCAGAACACTCAATATGCCATCCAGGAAATCCCTTGCCCCACGGAGAATCCCATAACATTATGTGATTTGGTTGATTAGTTATCCACAACGCAAAATCAGATTTACTCTTTCTATCATCATCAACTTTAACTCTAGAGCCTGCCTTTAAATTTTCTAACTTCAACTGAGCAAGTTTTCCATAATCCTTAAATTTTGAAGAATCAAAAATCAACCCAACCGAAGTTTTATACGTATAACCTTTTTCCTCTAGTTTTTTAATCAGTTCTATTTGCTCTTTAATATGTTCAGTTGCTTTTGGCCAAACATCAGGCCCAATAATATTTAACTTCTTAATATCAGTCATAAAAACGTCAGTATATTTATCCGCAAGTTTTAACATAGAATCCTTGGTCAATTCAAGCCCCTCTCTTTTGAGGGCCTTAAGCATTTTATCTTCCCCCTCATCAGCATCAGAAGTCAAATGCCCAACATCAGTTATATTAATGACATGTTTAACTTTATAATTATTATAAAGAAAATTACGAACAATAATGTCCTCAAAAACATATCTATACAAATTACCAATATGTTGATACCAATATACCGTAGGCCCACACCCATATATTTTAACTTCACCCTCCTTCAAAGGTTTAAAAACTTCCTTCTTTCTACCTAGCGTGTTATACAACTTTAATACCATAAAATTACATAGAATTAGGATATAAAAATGTTAGCCTCTATGATTACATGCTGTTTTAATATATCTCTGCTCGGTGCTTAATGTAGCAACCATTCCATCAACACCATTAGGAGTACCTTCTCCAATTTTAACAGCTTCAAATGCAAGCAAAGCAGAAGACAACTCACTAATATTATAACCGACTAATGTTTCAAAAGGTTTTTGAACAGCTCCATTTTCCGGATTTAAAAATGCCTCTAAAGATTCATTTAAAAATCCTAAACCTACTTGATGACATAAAGGAATTCTAGCCTTTTCAAACGCCACTTGAACAGCCGCTATAAAATCTAGTCTCCCCTTTCTACCTTCCAGATATATATTTCCTAACACTTCCTGAGGATAATGGGACATATTAGCATCTAGATACTGCCGTCTAGAAGCAATACACATCAGCCCTATTGCAATATCATCCCCTTCAGAATCTGTAAACCCGCCATCATCAATCTTTCTAAGATACCCCTTAACTTTTTGAACGTCCATTCATTAAAACCTTAAAAAGACTATTTAAAGTTTTATTAATTAGAACATATGAATGAATCTTTTAACCAAAAAATCCTTTTCTTATAACATCAATTATAAAGAAACTACTTCCAACTAATTCTTGATCTTCATATACTTCCATATAAACTTTTTGAGAACATAAAGGGGTTCCTTCGGGAATTCTAATTTCCACTATTGCAAAGGCCGTATCTTGATTAATCTCATCAAAACGCAATCTCGTACCAACACTCTGCATTAAAAATTCTTCAACAGCTCTTTCCCTACCCCTAACTTCGGTCACACAATTTTCTCTTGCACTAGTATCTAGTTCTAATTTGTATTTAAAAGTTCTAGGATCAACAGGATCTCCATCAAGAGTTTTTGCACCAAATGCAACTCCAATCTTTTTATTATCTGCTTTTATTCGAGCAGTTTTACCTTTTCCTAATTTAACAACTATATTATCTGCTTCATCTGTAAACATATCTACAATAGAAGCTTGAACCTTATCATCCAAACTATCAACCGAAGCTGTAGCACTTTTAAAAATTGTCCTAACCAAAATCAAACCCAAAATTAACATACTCATCGCAAGAACTAGTATGACAATCGTACCAATAGAAAGCTCCAAGGCTGCTCTCTTATTTTTAAATCTAATCTTTTTTAATTGCACCATCTTTTATGTTAATTCTAAACAAAAGACATTTATAAATGTTATGTAGATTTTCTTCTAATGGTCCTCACACCTAATAACCAGACCGAGGCTACAACACCTACAAGCGCAACACTAAGGTCAGAAGTATTAAAACACGATGTATTCATAGTTTTAACAAATATATAAATATAGATAAGAAAACTAATAAAAACAATAGAGAACTTTGCATAAATGAGATTTCCGAAGGAAATTTCAGCAAAGTTCTTCTTTGAGAATTTTGAAAAGATATAATTTCAAAATTCTCAATAAACCAATCATAAAGTCTAGAATCCATTTTAAACTAAAGATTTTACTATAGCAACAACCAACACAACAACAGCTATTATACCTAT
>Ga0180007_10004064_pt1 | contig 15765 bp, 13 predicted proteins | sample MM_PC_MetaG_FD_121122 | JGI IMG/M metagenome (GOLD analysis project Ga0180007, IMG submission 121122) | Groundwater microbial communities from the Aspo Hard Rock Laboratory (HRL) deep subsurface site, Sweden - MM_PC_MetaG | ecosystem: Environmental > Aquatic > Deep subsurface > Groundwater... | reverse complement strand
GTTGACCATCGCCTCGATGCTGGGTCTGCAGACCTGGATGATCCTGTTCAACAACTTTGCCGTTGAGGTGGCCGGAGTCTCCGGCCAGCAGGTTGGCGCCATCCAGTCCGTGCGGGAAATCCCCGGCTTTCTTGCCCTGCTTGCCGTGTACATCATGCTCATCATCCCGGAACACCGCCTGTCAGCTCTGTCAATCGTCCTGCTCGGGGCAGGCACCGCGGCGGCCGGATTTTACCCGAGCTATGTCGGCCTGCTTGCCACCACCCTGATCATGAGTTTCGGCTTTCATTATTATGAAACCACCAATCAGTCCCTGACCCTGCAGTATTTTGACAAAACCACCTCCCCTGTGGTCTTCGGCCGACTCAGAAGCCTGGCCGCGGCCGCCAATATAGCGGCCGGGCTGGTGATTTTTCTACTGGGCGCCATCCTGGGATACAAGGCCATGTATCTCTGCATGGGAGGCGCGGTGGCCGTGGCCGGCCTCTGGGCGCTTTTTCAGGACCCGACGGACCGGAGTCTGGTGCCCCAGCATCGTAAAATGATCTTTCGCAGGCGTTACGGGCTGTACTATTTTCTCACCTTCATGGCCGGCGCCCGCCGCCAGATCTTTATCGCCTTTTCCGTCTTCCTGCTGGTAAAAATCTTCAACTTCTCCGTGCGGGAGGTAACGATTCTCTTTGTGGTCAACAACGTGGTCAACTACTTTCTCAGTCCGCTCATCGGCAAGGCCATCCTGCGCTTCGGCGAACGCCGGGTGCTGACCGTGGAGTATGCCGGACTGATCCTGATCTTTCTCACCTATGCCTTTACCAGCTCAAAAATAATCGTCACGGCGATGTACATCCTGGACCATGTGCTGTTCAATTTCGCCATCGCCATCCGCACCTATTTCCAGAAGGTGGCGGACCCCAAGGATATCGCGCCGAGCATGGCAATGGGCTTTACCATCAACCATATCGCGGCGGTGGTCATGCCGGTGCTGGGCGGTCTGGTATGGATGATCGACTATCGCATTCCCTTTGTGGCGGGCGCTTTTTTCAGCCTTATCTCCCTCTTTGCCGTACAGAAGATCCCCTTGTTTATATCTGAAGCCAAGCAGTGATCTTATTTTCCCTTCCCGCCCTTACCCATCCCCGTATTTTTTTTTGCTTTCCACTGCATTATTCCCCACTTAAAAAAAAATATTATTTGCTTTCCAGTAATCAAAATGTTAGATTATTAGCATTCTTGTGCAGTATCTGTTTGTAGTTATAAAATTACGAAAAAGTGAACCGCGCAATCTCATACAGAGCATGTGCGGTTTTTTTTTAATACAAACTTACTGCCAGCCGTTTTATCCGTCGATAATCCGGCAATATTATCTTAGGGTTCCCGCATGGGAACAAGTTCAGAAGGAGTAGTAAAATGGCAGAAGGTACAGTTAAATGGTTTAATGCTGCAAAGGGTTTCGGCTTTATCGCACAGGACGGAGGCAAAGACGTTTTCGTTCATCATTCCGCAATCAAAGCAGAAGGTTACAAAACCCTTGACGAGGGTGCACGGGTCAAATTCGACGTTGTCGAAGGCCCCAAAGGCCCTGCGGCTGAGAATGTCCGCCAGATCTAAAACCTGAAGTTTATTGTACGCAAAGCCCCGCTTGATGCGGGGCTTTTTTTTTCTAATTGTCACCCTTTTCAGCCAAACTGCAAAGAACCGAAACGCAAACGGCTGAAATTGACCGGTAATCATTTTTTACCTGAAAGACGCAAACCACAAGGGTTGTCCCCTGTGGTTTTTTATTTGCATAGAGGACATTCATACCCATGATACAAGCAGCAAACATTGCCCTTTCCTACGGCAAAAGAGTCATCTTCAAGGACGTCAACATCAAGTTCACCCCCGGCAACTGTTACGGCCTCATCGGCGCAAACGGCACCGGCAAATCCACCTTCCTCAGGATTCTGGCCGGACAGAAGGAACCGGACAAGGGGGATGTTATTGTTGCCCCAGGTGAAAGAATCGCCGTGCTGAGCCAGGACCAGTTCGCCTTTGACGAGGAAACCGTCTTCAACACCGTTATCATGGGCCATGTAAGACTTTATGAAGTAATGGCGGAAAGAGAGGCGATCTACGCCAAAGCGGAATTCACCGAAGAAGACGGTCTCCGCTCCGGTGAGCTGGAGGTCGAGTTCGGCGAGATGAACGGCTATGAAGCGGAAGCGGAAGCTGCCGTGCTGCTCAGCGGCCTGGGTATTGACGAGGAGCTCCGCCAGAAGAAGATGAAGGAACTCGAGGGCGGCGACAAGGTACGGGTGCTGCTGGCCCAGGCGTTGTTCGGCAACCCGGACATCCTGCTGCTGGACGAGCCGACCAACCATCTTGACCTGAAATCCATTGCCTGGCTTGAAGACTTTCTCTTCAAATTCCAGAATACGGTTATCATCGTCTCCCATGACCGCCATTTCCTGAACCAGGTCTGCACCCATGTGGCGGATATCGATTTCGGCAAGATCCAGGTCTATGTGGGTAACTATGATTTCTGGTACCAGGCGAGCCAACTCAACCTGAGGCAGAAACAGGATCAGAACAAAAAGGTGACGGCCAAGGCCAATGAGTTGAAGGAATTCATCCAGCGCTTTTCCTCCAATGCCTCCAAAGCCAAACAGGCCACCTCCCGCAAGAAACTGCTTGATAAGCTCACCATCGAAGACATGCCGGTTTCCTCCCGCAAGTATCCCTTCATCGTTTTCAAGGCGGATCGTCCCTGTGGTGAAGTCATCCTGGAGATCAAGGGGCTCGGCAAAGAGATTGAGGGCACTCCCGTTCTAAACAATTTCAGCCTGACGGTGAACAAGGGGGACAAGATCGCCTTTGTCGGCGGCAACACCCTGGCCAAGACCACCCTGTTTCAGATACTGGCCGGAGAAATCGAGCCGGACAGCGGCAGTTTCCGCTGGGGTGTCACCATCAGCTCCTCCTATTTTCCCAAGGAGAACAGTTCATACTTTGACAACAATATGAATCTGGTCGAATGGCTGCGCCAGTTTGCGCCGGCCAATGAAGGGGAGAGTTTTGCCAGGGGTTTCTTGGGCAAGATGCTTTTTTCCGGCGAAGAGGCCATGAAAAAGACCAGTGTGCTGTCCGGCGGGGAGCGGGTACGCTGCATGCTGTCCAGACTGATGCTCAGCGGCGCCAACGTTCTCGTGCTGGACGAACCCACCAATCATCTGGATCTCGAGTCAATCACCGCCTTAAACGACGGCCTCATCGCTTATCCGGAGGTGGTCCTTTTCACCTCCCACGACCACCAGTTTGTTGCCACCGTTTCCAACCGCATTGTGGAAATCACACCGGCAGGGATTATCGACAGGATGATGCCGTTTGACGAATACCTGATCAATGAGGATGTGGCTCGGTTGCGGGCCGAGCTGTACCATGGCGACACGGGCCTTAAACTGTAAAAGCCTGTTAAACGGCCAACAGGCTGTCACGCCACGAATGCGGCGAAAATCCCTTCCGGGAGATATGAGGAAACAGGACAGCGGCGTTACGGAGCGCCGACCTCACAGGTGTTGCAAAGCACCTGGCCCGCTTCGGTTGTGTGCCCGACGGCTGTGGTCCGCCGGGGGGAAAATCTTTCCCCCACCAGCTCCAGCCTGCGGGGCTGACTCCAGTCAACCTGGGCCGGGCAATGACATTGAATCTCCACCGGGCAGGAGGCAGCCATCCAGCAGGGGACGATCTGCAGTAGTTTCTTGAGACCGGGAATGCTTAATTTTTGGGTGTGGATCATTGACCGCAGGCACTCCATCCACATGATGTCCTTTTGGGAAAACTTCCAGCGCGAACCCTGGCGGACCGGCCTGATCAACCCTTCAGCCTGATATTTCCGCAGGGTCTGCGGATGCACGTTCAGCAGTTTTGCCGCCTCTCTCAGGGAATAGATCGGCAGCTCGGATGCGGAAGGTTTTGTTTTCAATTTGTTGATGTCCACGATTACTCCTTGGTATCCGACTGGTTTGGCTGATATCTGAGGCATAGCCCGATCTCCTTGCAATAAGATTGATTCCATGAACCCGCAGGCAATGGCTCGTTGCCAGGCAGTTTCCTCAAGATAAATCCTCTTCCCTGCGCAAGGTCCGCAACAGCGGCCTCACCTTGATGTCATAAAGGGTATGCAGTAACGCGCAACCAATCCACAAAACGAGAAACACTACTCTTTCCATGGCCTCCTCCCTGCCGGGCATGCTGTGCCGGCTCAACCGTGATGATTTTTTTGCAACCGCTGCGGAATGGCGGTTCCGCAGAGATTTTTTTCTGCTCTGTGCCTTCCTGATTCATCACCTGACAGATCAGGATTTTTTCATTTATGCATGTCTGTAATGTTGCAGAAAAGTATCAATTCAAATCTCTCATTTATCTTTATTCCATAGCACTCATTGTGCCACGACGTGGCATGGTGGCTTTTTTTAAAAAAAATCTAATGATACCGGGCAATTAGTTTTGACCAGAGGAAATGACCCACCGGCTGATTTCGGCTGAAATGGGTGAAATCACCATTTTCATACGGGCATTTGCCCCATTTTGGTGATATCGTTTACCAGCGGCAGGAAAGGGGAAAGTGAGGAAAGAGCTTTAGGGAATTTTCTGAGCAGGGCGTTTCTGATTTATACATATGGCCCTGGCACTTTTAATGATTATCGTATAGCCTAGAAACTAATACTCATTCTTAACTGAGGACGCGCATATGAAATCCATCATAATGATTTATACTCTCATTCTCTCGTCGTTTTTTTTGCTCCACCTCGCAGCCCAGTCCGTGCAGGCGGCTGAACAAGGCAGTGGCAAAACAGCCAAGGCGACATTCGCCGGCGGCTGTTTCTGGTGTATGGAAAAGCCTTTTGAAGGCCTGGAGGGGGTTGAAGCGGTCATCTCCGGCTATACCGCGGGCACCAGCAAGGACCCGAATTACGAAAATTACGTGGCAGGCGGCCATATTGAGGTGGTGGAAGTTATCTATGATCCGGCCAAAATCTCCTATGAAAAGCTGCTGGATGTCTTCTGGCACCAGATTGACCCCACCGACCCTGACGGCCAGTTCGTTGACCGCGGCCACGCTTATACCACCGCCATTTTCTACCATGACCAGCAGCAGAAAGAAGCGGCGGAAAAATCAAAGGCGGCCCTGGCGGCAAGCACTATTTTCAAGAAACCCATCGTCACCCCGATACTCTCGGCCACAACTTTTTACCCGGCTGAAGAGTATCACCAGGATTATTACCGGAAAAACCCCGTGCGTTATAAATTCTACCGCTATGGTGCGGGACGGGATCAGTTTCTTGATAAGGTCTGGGGTAAGGATCGGGAATAATGGCCTTTAAACAGCTTCCCGGCAACCAGGGAATGATCTATGTTCCGGACGGCAAAAAGGGTAAAAAAAAGAACCCCTGCCCGGACTGCTTTTCCTGCCAGTGGTGCGGCAATGAACGCTGCCGCACCTGCCGGGCCCATACCTGCTGCAAGAGTAAAAAACGAAAGTACACACCTGCCGACACAGGGGAGACCAGCCCTGTGCCGCAAGATAACCATGATAAAGCAACCGAATCAGGGGTTTCTTCCCTGTAACCAGATCATATAAACACTTGAGGTAAGCAGATGCCGGATTTGACATTCGCCCAGACCGTGCAGCACAACTGCCATATTTCCGATGCCAGGGACAACGGCATCTATTCCATCTGCACCCTGGTCCTGAAGCTGCGCAATCTCTATAAATGGGAACACGGCATCGAACCGTGGGAGGAACCCGAATCAGCTGATCTGCTTGACTGGATCGAGGCCCGGGAAAATTTCTGGCAGACCCTGGGCCAGGAGACCTATGACAATCTGCCCCTGGACAGTCGCGCCATCGGCCCCTGGGAGACAGCCGAGGTCAACAGCCTGCTTGCCGGCACCAGCCTTGTCTACGGCTCGGGATACGGCCGCTCCATGAAGGCCATCTTTTTCCTGGCGGAAAAAATGAGGGAAGAAAGCGCCGAGGGATGCCCGGTCATGATCCTGGGCAGGGAAAAGGCCAGAGAACTGTCCAGCCCCTTTGCCATGCTGCAGGACGGCATCATCTCCATCCGCCGCGAACCGCTGCGCTTTTTCTTCTGGGACCATATCCAGGACATCCGCGCCTCGGGCCGGTCCCCCATGCACCACGCCCTTGATCACTACGGACTGCTCACCCACGGCAGGCTCAACCAGCAGGCCTGCCGGGACAGGCTCGACACCATCGTGGATGCGGAAATACCCATGTTCATCTACCATGAGGTGGGGGAAAGAAAGCAGAGCACCCTGGACAGCGGCACACTGCAGAAGATCATCGGCAGCTTCCCGGATTCCGCCTTTGAATTCGTGGGCCGCACCATCAAAGATATCCTGGCCGATACCCATCCCCAGGGCATGATCAATTTCATCATCAAAGAGAAAAGAGAGGCGTCCCTGGGCTTTTATGTCGGATTTCTCGACGGTCTGCGCAAGGTGCTCTTTCCGGAGATCCATGAGGCCTTTCAGCAGTTCGTGCTTAATGGGGACTGGCAGCTGATTGACCAGGCCCGCAGCCTTTGCCGGGACAGGAACCGGCGTTTTGCGGAAAAGATAAAGGAGATCGCCCGGCTTATTGACCGGGAACCACTGGAACTGGTCAAGCAACGTTTCAACCGGGAAATCATGGAACCACTGGGGCTTGATGTGCCGGAACAGAATAACTGAAGCGCATCAACGTATTCGGCAGGGCGTGAATCAGGACCGTGGGCCACTCCCCTGCAAACCATGATAAACGTGCACCATCCACACCGTGGCGACTATGGGCATGAAAAGATTGATCACCGGCACCAGGGCCAGCAGGGTGATGACAAAACCGCCCCCATATACCGCCTTGCGGTGGCTGCGCACGAGACTGTCAGCCTGGGGCTTGCCGAGATGGTAGCCTGCGGCGGCGATAAAGAACTCCCGCCCCAGCAGATAGCTGTTTAAGATCACCGAGGCGATAAAGCCGATGCCGAAGAAGTACAGCGGCAGAATAAGCAGGTTCAGAAAAAGGGCCCACAAGGTGAATCTGATGTCATGGCCCACATCGGCCCAGAAACGGGGCTCGCCGCTCCGCATCTCATCAGGATAGGAGGCCTTCTCCACCCGGTGGATGATGGTTTCCTGAAAGATGCCGGCCACCAGCACAATCAGGACCGGCAGCATGAACCAGCCGCCGATGCCGCTAACAATACCCACCGCCCAGTTGACCAGGGTATCGAGCCAGCCGGTCTGCAGATTGACCAGTCGGTCGGTGAACCAGGTGATGCCGGCCGCGGTGAAAAACACCACTATTGCGGCCAGAGCGGCGCAGATAAACATCAGCGCCAGCAGATCGCCTTTTTTAATTGATGAGATGGTTTTGGCAAAGGGATACATGATAAGCCTATCAAGAACGCAGATGAAGAAAACAGATGGCCGGAATACCCGGAGGAAAAAAAATCAAATCCCGCGCTTCTTCTGGTTATGGTCGGTGCGGAAGGGTAAAGGCGACTTGGCGCCTTCCAGCATATTGCGCAGCAACCGCAGTTCTTCCTTTGCCTCGCGCAACTTCTCACTGATGGCATCCTGCTGATTAAAAGGCGCATCCGCCAGCTGCTTTTCCAGCTGGTGCACCATCGTCTGGGCGCGATAGAGATCCACGGCAAGTAGTTTGATCGACATGACAGCATTGTCCTCCTGCCCTTCAACTGAATGTTTTTCTTCTTATAATGCAACAAAAAAATTTCTGAAAGGATAGAGGACGGGCTGGCATGCTCCCTCTGTTGATTAACTATCCAGCACCTTGCGGATGAGTCTCACCATATGCTGTATGGAAATGGGCTTGAAAGCGAATTCTTTAATGCCAACCAATCTGGCCTCAGCTTCTGAAGTGGTCGAACTGTAACCGGTACAGAGAATAATGGGGAGGTCAGGACGGATCTTGAGCATCCGCCTGGCAAGTTCGGTTCCTGTCATGCGCGGCATTGTATGGTCAGTGATGACCAGATCAAATTTTTCAGGTTGATTAGAAAAAGTCTCAAGGGCCTCGAGACTGTTTTTTCTTACTGTGACGGCATAACCGAGTTTTTCAAGTAATTCCTTGGCTATGTCGGCGATCAGTGCCTCGTCATCAACAAAAAGGATCTGCTCATGACCTGCGGGGAAGCCGTCGAGTATTTCTTCTTTGTCCGGCATGTCCTGGGTGATCACCGGCAAGAACACCTTGAAAGTTGTCCCTTTGCCCGGTTCGCTTGCACAGGAGATAAAGCCACCGTAATTTTTCACGATGCCATGGATGATGGCTAATCCCATTCCAGTGCCTTTGCCAACCTCCTTGGTGGTGAAATAAGGATCAAAAATCCTGTCTTTTATCTCCGGATCGATGCCTGCCCCGCTGTCATGCACGGCTAACAGCACAAAAGTTCCGGCCTTGACTCCGGGTTCATTGGCCAGCATTTCCGTATCAAGCTTAACCTCATGCAAGGATATATCCAGCCTTCCGCCATTTTCCTCCATGGCATGGAAGGCATTGGTGCACAGGTTCATCAATATCTGATGAATCTGGGTGGGATCAGCCAGGATCACCCCGGTTCCCGGGTCAATATGCTCATGAATCTCAATGGTGGCCGGAATTGAGGACCTGAGCAGTTTGACCCCTTCCTTGATGATGCTTGCCGGCCGAAGATGGATCGGATCGATGTTTGCCTGGCGGCTGAAGGCAAGGATCTGTTTGACCAGATCCCGTGCCCTGAACCCGGCCTTGAGAACTTTACCAAGGTTTTCGGAAACTTTAGAATCTGGTGGAACGTCTTCTCGCGCCATCTCGCTGAAACCGATGATGGCGCTTAAAATATTGTTAAAATCGTGGGCGATTCCACCGGCCAGGGTGCCGATGGCCTCCATCTTCAGGGCCTGTCTGAGCTGCGCTTCCATCCTTGCCTTTTCTTCTTCCGCTTTTTTCCGTTCGGTAATATCCAGCCCTGAAAAAAGGATGCCTCTGATCAGCCCCTGATCATCAGTGAGAAGGGTATTATGGAAGGCGATGATCCGTTCACTGCCATCACCGGAGATTACGGAATTTTCATAATACTCCACCGATTCCGTTTCACCCGCCAACAACTTATTAAATACTTCCCCGACTTCATTTCCTTTTTTTAGCGGCACGTAATGGTCGAACCAGTTTTTACCGATCACCTTATCTGCCGTTACACCTAAAATCTGACACCCCTTTTGATTCATTAATATGATTTCGCCTTTGGTGTTGAGAACACCCATCATCACGCCGGCAATATCAAAATATTTCTGGGCTTTTTCCTTTTCTTCCTTTAATTCTTTTGTCCGCGCGGCAACCCGCAGTTCCAGTTCGTCATGGGCTTTCTGCAGGGCCTTTTCCGCTTCGATGCGGATGGCGATGTTTTTGTTTAATTGCCGGCTGAACTGCACCACGGAGTAATAACGCCAGCCGGCCATGGTGACGATGACTAGGAGCAACAGACCTGACATGGTGTAAAAGGTCTTCTGCAGAGTCCAGAAAGGCTCGGGTCTGCCATACCACTTGGCATAATCAGCCAGGTAATCCCCTGACCGGATATAAGCTTGAATGCCCTGATTTATTTTTTTGAGCAGGCCGCTATCCGCCTGACGGAGCAAAAATCCCCTCTTCAATTCCATCAGGGGCAAGCCAACGACCTTGATCTTATCCGCCACCCCGGCGTCCCGCGCCTTCTTCCAGAGCACAGGCTCAGGGAAGATAAAGGCATCCACATCACCGGTGAGAAGCTGGATTACGGCCGAGTCGATATTCGGAAAAGGCACCAGCTTGATATCACTTCGTCCCTTGAGCTTGGTCTCAGCCGCACTTTTTTCTATGACAGCAACCCGTTGACCGCCAAGAGAGGCGATGCCGGTAATTGTAAAATTCTTTGAGCGGACAAAACAGGAGACAGGAATTGTCTCAATTTCATCTGAAAAAACAAACTCCGCCGAACGAGTCTCACTGATGCCGATGCCCGGGATCAGATCTGCTTTTCCGGTACGGACCGCCTCCATGGCCGCGGCCCAGTTTTCCACTACCAGATAATGAACCTGCAATCCCGTTTTTTCGGCAACCCTGGTTAGGATATCAATGGCAAAACCTGCTGGTTTTCCTGCATTATCAAGGACATAGAGAGGAGGGAAATCGCTGAGAACCGCTGCGGTTACTTCATTTGTGCCGGAATGCTTTTCCTCCCCATACACCCCCGAAAGAGAGAGGCAAAGGGAAAAAAGAATGCCCAGCAAGAAGACTGAGTACTGATAATATAAGTTATGACTTCGACACGTCATACATTTTGCCTGACACATAGACAGAATAGCATTCTCATCCCCTTCATATCGTTGCGCCATAAATAAATGAAAATATCACAGAAGATGCCGGAGAAACAAAGTATCCCTTCCCGCAACCTCCAATTAGTTGATTTTATGGAAACCGCAACGCACTGTCAACATATGACTTTAAAACAATCGAAAAAGCGACTACATAACGCGCAAAAGCAGCATGCACCCTCTCCATTATCTCCTCCTCTGCCACCCGAGAAATTCCCTATTCATTACCCATTGATCACTGAAACCAGAAGCACAGCAGCACGGATCGAAACAAGGCTTGCAGGGAAGCTGTGTATATGCGGGGGGAATGATAATGGTTGTCGCGGGTGTTTATGGAATGCGGCCATGTGCCCTGCTATGCTAGCGCGGGAAAAGCAGGACCGCCAGACATCAAAGTGACATTAAAATGTCAGGCAAACAAAGAATAGTATTAAGGACTTTCTCTATAAGGAAAATAGTTTTTTGCTTAGGAAAAAACGAGGGAACATCAGCCACCAACCCACTTGACCACTCCCTTCCCCCTTCCACAGCTTGCCGCACATCTGCCTGCCACATAGTGGTGCGGCAATTCACCACGTTCCCAAATGGAATTTAAGCTGTTAATGTAATACTTATACAGCATCAAGAACATGTCAGTCACCATCATGAAAAGCTGCCAATGACAAATATATAAATTTACATTTTTTAATAATATTCACTTAAGGAGATCAAAATGAAGAATTGGAAAAATCTGATGATGTTGGGTCGGAGTATACTGGCTGGTCTGATGCTGGTTATGGCAACAGAAGGCTTGATGATGGCTGCGGCTGATGGTGCTGCAGCAAGTGCGGATGCGGCCACCGGCGTAAAGGGGAAGGAGAAAGCCTCCAATGTAACGACTGTGTCATTGCAGGAAACGAGCAGCAAACCTGATCACCTGATGCTGCTTCTGCAGAAATTGGAAGATGCCCCCTGTGATGGTTCCATGTGATGTGATGGGGTAACGAGGCGCGATATATCCTGTTTTCTTGTAACAGGAGAGGAATATCATTAAAAACATTTGCAAAAGCGATGTGTTGACCAAAGGCAGGATCAGCGATCCTGCCTTTTTTATGGTGCGGCACGCACTTGTCGGGTTGAGCAGGCTGATGTGAAGGGCTGCCTCCACATAACACCAAATTGTTTTCAAGCCGGACAGTTACTGCCGGACCAGCTCCACCCGCCGGTTCTGAGCCCGTCCCAGTTCCGTGGCGTTGTCGGCCACAGGTTTTGATTCCCCGAAACCCGTGGTGGCGAGCCTGGCCGCATCCACGCCGCCATCCACCAGGTAGGCTTTGACCGCTTCGGCCCGCTGCTGGGAGAGGGTCTGATTCCGGTCCTCGGAGCCGACGGCATCAGTATGCCCCTCGATGGTCAACTGCCAACCGGGTTCGCTGCGCAGCATCCCCAGCACCTCGTCCAGAACGGGTTTTGATTCGGGACGGATGACTGCGGAGTTGAAATCAAAAAGAATGCCGTACAGCCTGGCCCGCTTTTCAGAGCTGAGTTGCCTGCGCAGCTCTCCCCCCACCGAACCGGCCCAGTGAGGACAGCTCCCCACATCCCCGGCAATCTTTTTACCGTCCCAGTTGCCGGCAGGCTCTCCCTGACCGGCACCCTGGCGCCACCAGAAACCCCGGAACGATTTTCCGTCAGGGGCAAAAACCATCACCGCCGGTCCCCGGTTATCCTCCCCCTCCTCCTGCCAGGTGATCTTCATGACGCGGCCCTCGATAGCCCCGTTCAACAGGCCCTCATTGTACTCATAGCAACCGCCCAGGGCGGTTCCCTGCTGGCGGACATGAAAAAGCGAGTAGCTGGTTTCGTAAGTACCGGAAATGTTTGCCGGCGTTATCATGGCAGGCCTTTCACCGACCCCCCTGAAGGAAAAAAGCTCGGTCCATTCCGGGCTGCCCTGGTTGTTTTTGATGGTGAGCCGCACCCAGCGACCCGGCACCTTGGCCGCGGCGAGAAAGCTCTGCTGGTCGGTTTTGTCGGCCAGCGAGGCCTGGAGCACAGGCGCAAATCCGTCACTTGCCGAAGTGTCCGATACCTCCACCAGAATATCCTTGGCGCCGGCGTTCTCCGCGTCCACCGAGGTGTTGTCGAATTCGAACCGCTCCAGGGTTGTTGCTCCCACCAGTTCAAAAACAAAGACATTGTTTTGGATCTTGCCGGATTCACAGGCCCAGCCCGACTGGGGGCTGTCATCGAGAAGATTCTCAGGGTTCCATCCGCCATAGTTGGGCGGAACCGACACCGGCAGAGTCCCTTCCTGCAGGGAAAGCATATTGACAGGCTCCGCTTGGGCATGTGGCGCGACAGAGAACATCAAAACAAGAAGAAACAGGCTGCAGCAGATTTTTTGAAAGTTGTTCATCATATTTTCCTCCTCCTTTTTCGACACTCTATCATTCTCTGCTCAAGCATGTATAGAGGGGGAAGAAAATTTTTCCGCAGGCAATCCGGCCGGACTCGTAACAACTGAAAATTGACCACGGAGAGCACAGAGCACACAGAGCTAACGGATTGTAATGAAAAATATCCTCAGTGATCTTTGTGTGCTCTGTGGTGAAAAAAGGGTTCTGCAAAGAGTTCATCAGGATTTGTCTTCCCCGCAACAGACCTGTGCTGACGAGGAGGACTTGCCTGACTGTCAAGCAAACTTTTTGGGCAGGGAAATGTAAAAGCTCACCCCGGGAGTTGGGTCGGACTCAACCCACACCCTGCCCCGGTGTTTTTCGACGATTTCCCGGATAATGGCCAGCCCAAGCCCGGTTCCATCGATTCCCCTGGCATTTTCATGGCGGCCAAACACCTCGAAAATTTTTCCCGTGTCCTCTTTTTTAATGCCCACTCCGTCATCAAAAAAGGAAATCAGATGATGATCGCCTTCATCCCGGTAAGCCACGGCGATTGTACTCAGATTCTCGCCCCCGTACTTGACGGCATTATCCGCCAAGTTGCGGAAAACCCGAATCATGGACATGCGGTCCATGATCATGGGCGGCAAAGAATCCGGCTCGGCCCAGGAAATGCCGTGCAGACTCAGCAGCGGGGCGAATTCGTCCCGCACCGTGTGGAGAATGTCCAGGAGATCAACCGGCTCGAAATGAAAAACAGACTCCTTTGCCTTGATATAGGCATTGATTTCCTCCACAAGGGCGGACATCTGTTCAGCGCTTTTCAGAATCTGCTCGCAGAATTTTTTCCCTTTGGCGTCAAGTTGATCAGCATAGCGCTTATGCAGAAGACGGATAAGCCCCAGAATGCCAACCATTGGGCTTTTGAGATCATGGGACACGGCATAGGCGAACAGCTTGATCTTCTCCGCATTGTCCCGCAGCTGCTGTTCCATCTTTTTGCGCTCGGCGATATCCAGCGAATATTCGAGCATCTGGATCACATTGCCTTCCCGGTCGAAGATAGGGTAACCGTGCACCTCGACGTTACGGGGATTGCCCTGCCGGTCGTAATGGACATGTTCAAGGGTGACCGGTTTTCTCGTTTCCTTGACTATCTGCAGCGGGCAGCCATGCTCGATGCCGTCACAGGGGGCATCCCGATGATGGGTGAGGGCGTAACAGGTGATCCCGGGGGTCAGCTCACCTTTGATGGCAGCCGAGTTGGCCATCTTGATACTGTAATCATTGGCGTCAAGCACATAAAAGGGGTGGGTGAGGGATTCGAGCACATGGTTGAGAAACTCATTCTGCTGTTGGATCTGCTCTTCGTCCTTCCGGTGTTCCAGCATCTCCTGTTTGAGATTTTCGTTTGCCCTGGAAAGTTGCTCACTTCTTTCCCGCACCCTCGCCTCAATCTCAGCCCGGGCCTGGGCCAGCTCCTCTTCCGCCCGCTCCGCCCGGGCCCTGGCCTCCTGCAGTTTCCGGCCCAGCACCTGACTTTCCGCCCGCAGGGCCAGCAGTTCACTGCCCGAGGACAATTGGGGCCTTTCTTTGTCCCTGGGCGGTAATTTCCCCGGCAACGGGCCATCCTCCGGATATAATCCAACCTTCTGCTTTGTTTTCATCATTTGCCTCCGGCTAACCGCCATCTCCGCAAGTGGGAACAACCAAACATGAAAGTCTCGCGGAGGAGCGGGCCATGCCCGCGATCTTTGGTGGCGAAAACCCCGTTATCGCGGGCATGGCCCGCTCCTACTGCAGAATAACACGACCTGGCGGCCCAGACTTTCTTACAAACGCCTTATTTTTACGCCTGGTAAAGGGACACTGAGTCTGATACGGCTCGTACCCTACTCCACAAATGTTTCCCGCACCGAAGCAGTTTTTTTATTAATTTTTTTTGGAAAAGATTCTTAATACTAAGACAGCTGGAGGAAATGGAAAGTTTCTGGATCACGCAGAGATTTTACCGAAATACTGTTTGCAGTTTTTTGATCATGAACAAAAATTTTCATCTCAAACTTGAGTGAGCTGGTGAAATTCCTGCAAAGATGAGCGATGAGCACCGGAATAGCCGGCGCTCATCACTTTTGTAAACTATTTTTTGAAATGATGATGAATTCCTACGGGCAGCCCAATCGCCCGAAATTGGCGGCGAATTCCTCTGTGGTCATGCTGCTGCTATGCGCATCGACAAAAAGAAAGAGATCCCATCCGTCCACATCGCCGTCGTGATCGAAGTCGCCGGGACAGCCGAAGCCGACCAGAAAGATATCCGAGCCGCCTGCACTGATCAGCGTCCCACCGCCGAAATTCACGGAACCGGCAAAGTCTCCGGCGGCAAGCACGTCGTCTGCAGGACTTGCTGCCACAACGGTTCCCTGCTGATCGTCAGCATCGCCGAAGGCCTGGCTGAGAAGGTGGGCGCCATGGGGATCGAATTCGGCGAGGAAGATGTCCCGTAATCCTGAACTGGCCAGCGGGCCACCGCCAAAATCAACCAACCCTTCAAAAAAACCGGTAGCGACGATACTCCCGCTACAATTTACGGCAACGCTTGCGCCGCTCTGATCCGCGGCATCTCCGAACGCCATGCTCCACAGATGATTGCCCAAGGCATCAAAGCGTGCCAGAAACATGTCCTGGCCGCCGTTGCTGGTCAAAAGGCCGCCGCCGAAATCCATTGATCCGGCAAAAGATCCGGTTACCACCACATCGCCTGCGTCATCGACGGCGATGGCCTGTCCCGCCTGGTCAAACTTGCGGCCAAAGCCCTGCGACCAGCGATGCATGCCGTAAGTGCTGAAACTTGCCAGAAACATATCCTGATCGCCGTTGCTGGAAAGTGTGCCGCCGCCGAAATCCATCGCCCCTGCAAAAGTTCCCGTGATCAGAATGTTGCTGGCGCCATCAACGGCCACATGGCGGCCGATCTGATCCGCGC
>Ga0180007_10004063_pt1 | contig 15765 bp, 14 predicted proteins | sample MM_PC_MetaG_FD_121122 | JGI IMG/M metagenome (GOLD analysis project Ga0180007, IMG submission 121122) | Groundwater microbial communities from the Aspo Hard Rock Laboratory (HRL) deep subsurface site, Sweden - MM_PC_MetaG | ecosystem: Environmental > Aquatic > Deep subsurface > Groundwater... | reverse complement strand
AATGACGACCATTGCCTTAGTTCTCGAATCCCATTTTCTCCGTTTCATGATTGCCCTCCTTCTGAGCAGGACAACCATATTTTACTCCCTTAACTTGGCTTTATGCTAATGGGGAGCAGTATAATATCGACAGATCAGTTTGGAGTATGTATAATTAAACACATAAAATAAGTAAGAGGGGGTGAAGGGAAATGGGACATTTTGCGATAACAGCAGAGAAGAAGAAACTTTCGGAATTAAAAGCGGCAAAAAAGAAAACAGCAGCTAAAAAGAGCGGCAAAAAAAAGGCAAAAAGATAAATTCGATCATAACGAAGTCGCCTTAAAATTTGAGGCCGTTTACAATCACACGAGTATGAAAAAAAGGGATGCTTTATCTAGTATCCCTTTTTTATATAGATTGATTTGATAAACTGATGTAGTTTATGAGAAGAGGGGGTTTACTTGTATAGGGATGCGGTTAGTCTTCTTTCTCCGCTGATATTTTTACATCCGATTTTATAGTGTTCGAATTTAGAAGCTTTGCAGATAGCTAAGAGGCTTTTTCGGTCATGGAAGTAATAGACACCTTTTACGAAACTGTTCTTTTTATAGAACCTAATTTTTGCCAAGCGTTTTTCGGGTCCATAGCCTTCCTGTTTTAAATGTTCTTTTAGGGGCTTTGCCTCACCATTAAACGTTTCAATAAAAGCCAGACCATGAGATCGTAAAATACGAAATATTTCATTAAGCGCTTTTATTTGTTCTATTTTTGTTAAAAGATGGTTAAAGCTGGTCCAAAAGCATATTACTTTATCAAAACTATTATTCTTATATGGTAAGCGTAACATATTGCCGAGATCAAATTGGGTTTTTATGTTTTTATTCTTTGCTTTACGTTTTGCTGCTTTGATGAGCGTTGGGGAAAGGTCCATGCCCAATATGTTATATCCTAACTTAGAGAGGGAAATTGTCAGGCGTCCATAACCGCAAGCTAAATCTAGTATTTTATCGGATTTTTTGCATAGCTTTTTTATTAGTTTAAGGTCTTCTGTTTGTTTGCCTGCAGGTAATGATTGTTCTAGGCCATCGGCGCCATATTGTTTAAAAGTTCGGTTTGATGTTTTTTCGCTAGACAATTATTTATCCTGTTGTTAGCAGAAACTCGAATTAATTACTGCCGCTTTTTTTAATAGTTTTTGACAATAAAAATTGCATTTCTTGCAATTTAGATCACATTTGCTGGTTTTATCGAAAAAGTTACTTTTTTTAAGAAGATCATAATCAATCGAATTAAAATATGTAAGACAGGGACTGTCTAATATGTCCAAAAGGTCGCCTGAAAATGATTGATTGATATAAGCATCCAGGCATAATTTTATGCGTTCGGTTGAAAAGGATCGGGTTGATAATTTATTGTAATCAACGATTTTTGAATACTTTTTTAATTTTTCAGGGGGGATAAACGGGACGCGAAAAACATCGGCAGGGCTTTTCTGAAAAACACTAATGCACAATCTTTCAGGGTAGAGGCCTTTTATGGTTTGTTGGGACCTTTGTGCCCGATGAGAGATAAGATTATAGTGTAAATGTCTGAAAGGGCAGTATCTAATACAGCCTTCGTTAAGCAACATTCTGATTTTAAGTTTTGTTTGCTTTTTAATTTCGTTGATCAAGGGGATATTTCTGTTTATGGTTCGATCAATGGTTAAAACGTCAATTCCAAATTGTTTAAGATATAATGCCTGTTCAACCGTTCTTACGTAACAATTGATGGACGATTCAATAAGGATGTCTTTAAAAGCTTCTCTGATTTTCTGAATATAAACAGGATTGGTGATAACAATGCTTTTTAGCCCAAGTTTTTTTAGTCGCCGAATATAATTGATGAGCTTTGCAAAAAACTCCTTTTTTAGGCTCGGTTTGCCTTCGCAGGTTTCATTTAATAAAAGTTGAGATTTGATTTTTAATGAATTGCATTTTTTGATTATGATGGGGATTTCTTTGGGGTAAGATTTTTTTTGTTTAAAGCCTCTTCCCGTTCCTAAATATTGGTTGGGGATGGGAAAATAGAGCGCCTCGATGTTTTCTTTGTAATCATCCAGTAGGTCTAGTAATTTTGGGTCGTGATTGTATCCTATTGAGAATTTCATTTTGTTAAAACCTTTTAAAAGTATAGCATAATAGTAATTTTCTGATAAGAATAAATTAGGGGTGTTAACCCATACGTTGATAAAAAATAGTCGAATAAAGTGAAATTTATTGTGGTATTTTTCGAAGATTAGATGGATAGAATTATTAATCAATAAACAGAGGAGTAGTAAGCATGCCAGTGCGAAAGATGACCTCATCTAAACCTCCGGTTGCAGTGAAAGCTGCGACAAGGCGGAGAGCTGAGGCCACAAATTTAACGATTAGGGCTAAGGATGTTTTATCTCACGTATTTTCTTTAAGAAAAGGGCAAAGAATTTTAATTGTTTGTGATAGGGATAAGCTATCTATTGCACGGGCTTTTACGGAAGGGGCTGAAACACTGGGCGCAACGGTTGATGATTTTTTACTTAGCGAAAATCGTTTTGTTTCTGGAGGGATAGGAGAGATAGAGGCTGTTGTTCGGAGTGGATATGATATTTGCCTTAATTTTTTTGATGGTATTCCGGAAGAGACTGCGAGTAGGGTAAGGTTAGTAAAAGCAGAAATAGCAAGTGGTGCAAAAATTTGTCATTCTCCGGCGATTACAGAAGAAATGCTTAAAATCAAGGTAGATTATGCTGTACTTAAAGAAACGAGTTTTAGAATCAGCCAGGCTTTCCAACATGCCGAAAAGGTTAAAATAACTTCAAACCTTGGTACCAACGTAGAAATCCAAATTGCTGGAAGACCATGGCAGGATGATTTAATTGCCAGGCCGGGAGATGTAACAAATATTCCTAACGGAGAGATTTATTGTGCGCCGGTGGAGGATGGGGCAAATGGGATATTAGTAGTTGATGGGGCAATCGGTGACTTTGGTTTTGTCCCTTCTCCGCTAATAATCGAAATTAACAATGGCAAGATTAGAAGGGTAAAAAATGATTTAGTCGGCATTCGGTGGCGAGATCCTCAGTTTATGGATCAAAGCAATTTTTTAGGAAGATTAAAAGAAAAACTTTTATTGGATGAAATGGCTTCAGTAATTGGTGAGCTTGGGATTGGATTGGGGCCTTATAATCTGATTGGTAGCCTTTTGCAAGACGAAAAAGCAATCGAGACTATTCATGTTGCTTTTGGACACAATGCCACGTTTGGTGGAAAAAACATTTCAAAAACTCACCGCGATTTTTTAGTTATTCATCCGACGATCGAGGTTTTCTATCGTAGGCCTCAAATGCCATCCAAAATATTAATGCGAAATGGTAATTTGTTGATTTAGTGTTTTATCTTGGTTTAAATAATTGACAAGGGTAACTTTATTGTATATATTTTCTTTATGAACTTATACCTGAAAGGGAGGTGAAGAATTATGCCTAAGAAAGCAAAAAAAGCAGAAAGTATGAAAGAAGTTAAGCTTGCTGGCTCGAATGTTCCTGTATATGTTAAACAATCAGATGTAAAGAAATTAGCTAGCCACAAATTGATTAAAGTTCAAAAAGGAATTGCTAGATCAGTAGCATATTGGATTTAATAGGATTTTGTAGTTGTCGTTTATGGTCAAAAGTAAAAAAAAGCGTAATTATTTAAGTGCTCCGGTCCGGGTTTTTTTTCATCTGACCAAGCGATGTAATTTTAAGTGTAAATATTGTTTTGTTGATGCGCATGCGCTTCCCTCCAGGGATGAGCTTACGGTAAAAGATATCAAGAAAGTTTTTGATCAATGCCAAGAGCTCAATGTTTTATTGGTTAAGATTTCTGGAGGGGAGCCATTAATCAGAAAAGATATTCTTCAGGTTATCTCCCTTTTAAAACGTTACGATTTTTCCGCAACCCTCAACACCAATGGTTTTTTTATTACTAATGAGATTGCAAAAGAATTAGTCAAATCTGATATTGAATTAGTGAACGTTAGCTTGGATGGGCCCAAAATAATTCAAGAGCAAATTTGTGGGGTGCCGCAAAGTTTTCAGAAAGTCATTAGTGGAATTGAAAAGTTAAAAAGAAAAAACATTAAGGTCGCTTTAGAATTTGTACTTACTAAATTAAATTGTAGTTATTTTTATGATCTTTTAAGTATTGCGCGTGAATTAAAGGTGGATTTGGTTAAGATATTTCCTCTTTCTTTGGCAGGTAGGGCAGTGGACCAAGCAAAAGACTATGCATTATCTTATGAAAAATGGAAAGATTTTTATCTTGAATTAACAAAGAAAAAAATTAGTAATGATCTGGTTTATAAAAATATTCAGATAGTGCCTTTTAATTGTAATTTTTGTTCGTGGGAGTTGTATTATCCATTACCGGCAAAAGAAAGAAAGAACATTTTGAAAAAAGTATGGAAGATTGACCTTGAGCATGCGATTGTACCTACGGGAGACTTTCACTGTACAGCCGCGATTAATTGTTGTGCAATCTCTGCCAATGGAGATATTTATCCGTGTGAGCAGATGATGGGAATTGAGGAGCTTAAGGCAGGTAATATAAAGGAAAATGATCTGAGCAGAGTATGGAATGGATCTGAAGTGTTTAGTAAGCTGCGTGGACTAACCAGAAAAAATTTAATTGGTTTTTGTCGCAATTGTGAAAATCCTTATTGTTCGGGGGCCTGTCCGGGAGAAGCCCATTTTCTATCAGGTAATATGCTTGTTTCAGATTCGAGATGCGTGAGGGATTAAAAGATTATGAAAATTGGAGAAGTTTTTAAATATAAAGTTAATGGTAGGACTCAAATCATTAGAAAGGAAAAGGATTATTATATTGCTCATAATTCCGATGAAATGGCTACTTTTCTTTTAGATGAAATTTCTTTTCAGGTATTAAAACATACAATTAATAATTCGGTTGAGCGTTGCAAAGCAAGCTTAGCCAAAAAAATGCGCATTTCTTTGAAGATGGCAGGAGAAAGGATTAAACGATCTCAACAAGAGTTGCGAGCATCTAGTTTTTTGGGAAAATAATATACTGCTAATTGACACAGTAATTATCTAAAGTAGATGATTGACAAAAGAAGAATACTTTAATATAGTATTTTTGTTAGGTAAAAGGAGGTGAGGAGACATGAAAAAGAAGATAAAGAAATCAATGAAAATGAAAAAAGTTAAACTTGCTGGCACAAATGTTCCGGTATACGTAAAAGCAGCAGATGCTAAGAAACTAGCTGGTCAAAAATTGATTAAAGTCCAAAAAGGAATTGCAAGATCCGTAGCATATTGGATTTAATGTAAATGTTGTTGGTTGATGCTAATATGCTTCCCTCTAGGAATGGAAAACAGCAATACGATGTTTGGTTAGTGTCAGAAAGATAGTGTTTTTTGTATAAAGTTTCTGGAGGGAAGCTGACGGTTGTGAAAAGTATATCTTAATTGTTCTCTTCAAGATGAAAACCCTCATCACCTTTGTTATAATTAGTCTATGAAGATTCTTCTCTTAAACCCCGTGTGGTCTTATACTTGTGCCTCCCTGCCGGTTAATTTAGCCGAGCTAGCTGGATTTATTCGAAAAAAAGGGTATCGCGATATCCATATTCTCGATCTCAATGCAGAAGTGTTTGAGATAATTGATCCTGAAAAAAAGTTTCATAAGGCTTTGGAAAAGGTGGAAAAGTATTCCCCTGATGTCATCGGAATAACCTGCCAAACTATTCATGTTCCCTTTTGTGTAAAATTTACAAAAATGTTGAAGCAAAAATTAAACATACCGATTGTATTGGGGGGAATACATCCAACCTTTAGACCCAAGGAACTATTTGAATTATGTCACATTGATTATATTATCCGTGGCGAAGGAGAGGAAACTTTTACGGAATTGTTAGATTTTTTATCAGGCCGTGGAAAGCAGGTTGATTTGCAAAATATTTTGGGGTTGTCCTATAAAAAGAATGGGATAGTGCAACATAACCCTGAAAGACCTCTCATAAAGAATTTATCATCGCTGCCGTTCCCAGCTTATGATTTATTAAAACAAATTCGTCATGATAAAAGAATAAAATTAAGGCCCGCTCATTTTCAATTTTATCAAAGACCGCAGCTGAAGAAAAATGGTCGGGTGATTGCCAGTAGGGGATGTCCATATAAGTGTTTATTTTGTTCTTCAAATCGCATGTGGAAATATCAAAGACGGAAACCGGTGAAGATGATCCTTAAAGAAGTAGATTATCAGATAAAGAATTTAAAAACAGATTTTATTGGGTTTGAGGATGACTGTTTAACATTAAATCGAAGCTGGGCGTCAAAGCTTATTCGAGGGCTGAAGAAAAGAAATATCTCTTGGTCATGTTTAACACGTATTGATCAGGTGGATTATAATTTGCTGAAAAAAATGCGGGATTCAGGATGCGTGAGTATTTACCATGGTATTGAATCTGGGAATATGAAAATGCGCGGTATTCTAAGTAAAAAAAATAGCCCCTCCATTACTAATGAATACATTAAGAAAATTATCATCATCGAAAACAGTTTAAACATAACCTCTACTTGTTCGTTTATGGTTGGTATACCTGGGGAAACTGAAAAGGATTTTTGGGATACGGTTTCATTAGCTGCGGAACTAAAAAACCTGGGAGCAGCAATTCAATTTTGGATAATGACGCCATACCCGGATACCCCGGCGGTTAACGTGTTTAGAAATTACTTGAAAAAGTTAGACCGTTGGGCGGTTTTGAGGCAGGGAGATGTTTTTCTAGATGAACAAATGTTTTTATTTCAAGATACCTTGAATTTAATCCGTGATGAAAATCCAGATAAATTTGTATTTATTCCGGAAATTGGAATTAATAAATTTCTGTCTAATTATGAAAAGGCAAGAGACATGCTTGGGTTAGAAAATGTTTCGGGAAAAAGCTATTTTGTGTTCAATTACTTTCTTTATCGAGAAAAAAGTATATATTTTGTTGATTTTGAAAACAAAACAAAGCTTGCGAGTACAGATGTAAAGCGAAAATCGCCAACCAAAAGTTTAGTGGTAATTAATTCAATGGATTTCGATCTTTCATTAAATATTAGTAAGATTGATTTAATCAAACCCAAGTTTTGTTATCTTTCCGTGAGAATTACTCAGCATTGCAAAATTAATGAATTTATAAGAAATTTCCGTTTGTTTTTAAAATACTTGGTTGAAAATGGTATTGATTTTGTGCTTACTAAACCCTTCCCCCCAAATTTTCATGACAAACAAATCAACCAATTACTTAATAAGGCTATATTTATACCTCAGGGCTGCCAAGATTGTTTGGAGTTGTTTAAGGTTGAAAGAAATAAAGTAATAATTTGTGGAGAGAGAGATATCGGGAGGATGGATGCATTTAACGGCAGGAAACAGATATATTCGCTTTTTGATGAACTTATCGAAAAGGATAATGATTTTCAAGAAAGGCACCTTTGCTTTTCTGATAGCCAAAAGAAAAAGAGAGTTTCTGCAATTTCAATGGATAATATATATTTAATTTCTCCTGATGTGATTTTTGCCGAGAGAAATAATAAAAAAGATACCCTCCCGTTTATTAATCGAATATTGAGCAATCAGAAACGTGGGAAGAGATTTAAGGGGATTAAATTTGTACAATTAAATGATCTTGTAGTTAGCAGAAAAGAGTCACAGGTGCAAATTGGACAAGTCCTAATATTTAATAAGAATAGTGAAGAGATATATTATGATGATTCTGTAATTCTTTCTTTTTTGTGCCATTTTAATGGGAAAAAATCATTGAGTGATATTATGGGAACCTTAACAAAAAAAGAGATGAAAGCCTATCTAAAATTGGCAAAACAATTGTTGTCAGATGGGATAATCATTCCTGCTGATAAGCAGATAATGAAGTAGGATTATAATGAATAATGACCCAGATAAAAATTTGACAGTAAAAAAGAACCGCATAGCGTTGGTTCAGCCTCCGGATAGCGATGTTGATTTCTACGTTCCTTTTGGACTATTGTGTTTAGCTCAATATTTGAAGCAATTTAGTTTTGATCCGATTATTGTTGATTTGAATCTACATTTTAAAAGTGGTAAATTGGCCTCCAATTTTTTCAAGAGCGCGGCAAGGAAAATATTAAATTCGCGGCCGAGTGTAATTGGATTTACGGTGGTTTGTTCTACTTTGCCAGAAACACTCTTAATTGCAAAAGAATGTAAAAAAATTGAACCTGCGCTTCCAATTATTTTAGGGGGACCCGATGTTTCTTTTGAAGGCGTTGAACTACTAAACACGTTTAAATTTATTGATATTATCGTTAGGGGGGAAGGCGAGCTAACTTTTACGGAGGTTCTATCAAATTTTTCAAAGGGTGAGCCTCTCTCGAATGTTGCGGGAATTACTTATAGACAAAAAGGCAAAGTTATTCAAAATCCTGATCGGCCTTTTATTGAAGATTTAGATAGTTTGCCTCCCTTAGATTTTTCGATTCTTCCTCATCTGGATAAATACAAAATTGGACAAATTGAAGCTGGTCGGGGATGCCCGAATCAATGTACTTTTTGTTCGACCTGTAAAATGTGGAGAAAAACCTTTAGAATTAAATCCCCCCAGCGATTAGCCAGGGAAATCATGCTGGTAGATTCACTTTTTAATAAAACCGAGGATTCGTGTATAAATGTTATTCATGATCATTTTTTAACTTCGCGCGAAACCGCAGACGAATTTTTATCTTTAATTGCTCATAAGAATATCGCCTGGGCTTGTTCTTCACGTTTAGAGGCTTTGGATGAGCCCTTAATTAAGAAATTAAAAAAAGCCGGGTGTCGTGGTATGCTGATCGGAGTTGAATCAGCTTCTCCTCAAATTCAGAGACAAATTAAAAAAAACCTACCACTTTCCATGCTTCCTAAAGTTGTAAAGTTGCTAAGTCAGCATGAGATTCAATCTACACTCTCCTTTATTATTGGATTTCCAAATGAAAAGGCGTCCCAAATTGATAAAACGTTGAATATGGCTTTAAGTGCAAAATTATATGGATTTTTGGCGAATGTTTGGATTCGTCCGGCAACTTTTCTTAAGGGCAGCGAGATGTTTAATAAGGTTAAAGATGATTTTAAGAATGTAGAATTTTGGCATTCGGCAATTTCTCCAATGCTAACTGGTTTGTCAGAAGAGTTTGATTTAATTAAAAAATACCCTCGAATTTTCCCTTCTTTTTATTCTTTGAAAAGAAAGGATTTTCAGCCAATATTTTTAGCCAGAACCTGTTTGCTATTTAGTTTCCTGATAGAATTTTTCCCGATAACTACATCTTTGTTGCTCAAGTCCTTTTCGATGTCCCCGTTAGCATTGGATCGTAGATTAATTTCGTTTTTTAATTCCTTGGAAATAGAGTGGAAGGTAAAAAAACCCGGAAAATCCTTATTTTGTTATTATTTGCCATTTTTCAAGAAATTCGTTAAACACTATGCTGCGGATTTAATCAAAGAAGTTTTTGCTTACGAAGAATTGTTTCATAGAACCGACTTTTTTGTTGATCCTGGCCTATCTAATAGGAATAAAATCCACCTAACTTCTCGCCCTAAAATCACTAGGGGAGTGCAAATTAAAACATATAATTATAACGTTTCTTCAATTATTAAAAACTTGAGATCAGGAATAGCAATAAAAGTGAAAAGAGTCCAAAGTTTTATGGCTGTTGTTCCGGGAGTAACCGCTGAGTCTTTTGCTTTAACCCCGCATTTATATCGTATCCTTTCGCTTTGTAATGGCAGAAGAACAGCCGGCGAAATAATTAGCAATATTTTAGGTGTAGAGAATGATAAATTATCGAGAAAAGCATTGTTGAAATTATTAAAAGTTTTGCAGAAGCAGAACATAATTTATATTCCTAAGATATTTTCAAAGAAACCGAAAGGGAAATAATAAGATGCGCATTTCTCTTATTCAGGCTCCACAATCAGCTCCACATACGCAGGATGATTGTTTTATCCCGATGGGTTTACTATGTCTGGCCTCTAGTCTTAAACAGGAAAATCATCATCCTCATATAATTGATTTAAACTTACTTTTTACCAAGAAAAAGTTTCCGTCAAATTATTTTAAACGAACAGCCAAAGAAATTATGGGAAGTAATCCACAGGTTTTAGGCTTTAGCGTGATGTGTCTGACGCTGCCGACAATTTTGCTGTTGGCAAAAGAGTGTAAAAAAATTGATCCCAAAGTTCCAATAATCTTGGGAGGCCCAGAAGTTACTTTTGATGATGTAGAACTTTTAAAGGCATTTGTGCAAATTGATATAATTGTGCGTGGTGAAGGGGATGTCACCACAGGAGAGGTCTTAGCTGCTTTAGAGAAAAACGAGTCTCTTGCGGAGATTTTAGGGATTACTTATAGGAATAATTCTCGGGTTTCCAAAAATCCTGACCGCCCTTTAATAAAAGACTTAAATACACTTGTTTTTCCGGATTTTTCTTTGATCCCGCATTTAAAAAAATATAGAGCTGCTGAGATTGAGGCGGGAAGGGGCTGTCCCCACCAATGTACATTTTGTTCAAATTGTAGGATGTGGAAAAGAACCTTCAGAATAAAGTCCGCCGAGCGGTTGGCCCAAGAAATGAAAAGGATTCAGGAAATTTACAAAGAAAAAGAAGATTTTCTTGTCATGATTATGCATGATCATTTCTTGGTTTCTCGAAAAATTGTTGAAGGATTTTTTGATCTTATTTCAAATGATAATTTTCAGTGGATATGTTTTTCACGTTTAGATGCGTTAGATGGAGATATTATCAAGAAATTAAAAAAATCGGGTTGCAGAAGAATTTTTATTGGCATTGAGTCTGGTTCTCCAGGAATGCAAAGGAAAATCAAGAAAAATTTACCCCTTTCAAAATTGCCCCAAATTCTTAAATTGCTTACCGAAAATGGCATTCAAACGAGTTTATCTTATATTATAGGTTTCCCTGGCGAAAAAACCGCTCAGATTAATCAAACACTATATTCAATATTGCAGTCAAAGCTTTATAGTTTTGCTCCGGTGATTCAAGTTTTCCCGTTTTTATATCTGAAGGGTAGTGAATTATACGTTAATGCCAAAAGCCAATTTAAACAGGCTGATTTATGGCAAACGGATAAATTACAAACATTGACTAAGCTTCCAGAGGAAGTCGCTCTAATAAACAAGTACCTGCATATTTTCCCGACCTTTTATTATAAAAGGGAGTCAAATTACCAATTCCGATTTCTTGAGAAAATTTGTGATCTTTTTGTCTTTTTAAGTGAATCTTTTCCGCTGACCACTTTATTATTAATGAAACATTTATCAATGACTCCTATGCAGCTTGGCAAGAAAACGATTGCAGTGTTCGATTCTTCAAAAGCTGGTTGGGCCAGGATCATAAAATCAAAGCCCTATACAAATTACTATTTTCCTTATGTCAAAACATTTATTGATGGAATTTCTTCGCAATTGATTAAAGAAGTATTTATGCACGAAGATCTGTTCTTTAAAACTAGTTTTAAACAAAGCCAAAAAGCTAAAAAAATTCGGTCGGTACGATTGAATTCTCGACCAAAATTGATCAAAGGTGTAAAGATTAAAGAATATGCATATGATATCTTGGGGATAACCGATTATTTGCGAGGAAAAAAAAGAGAGCATATCCCCAAATCTAAATGTTATGTTTTATATGTTCCGGGGGAGATGATGGAGGCGTATTCTATAACACCATTTTTATATCAATTACTTATAAATAGTAACGGAAAACAGACAATTAACGAAATTGTTAACTTATTTTCGGTTAATAGTAAGAAAATTAAGCAAGATATTCTTAATACATTTAAATCATTTCAAAAGCAGGGGATAATTTCTTGTATTTAATTGGTCAGGTGTTATTTGACTTCTTTTTGTGGACTATTTATACTCACCATAATGAGTAATATCTGGCAATTCGTTAATAAAAAGCATAGTGTTTCTTTGACAATAATGTTTCTTTTGTTGATGATTACCAGTGCTTTAGCTGATACAGATGTATTTAAAACAACTCTTCCCAACGGCCTCACTGTTTTAATCAAAGAAAACCACACTTTGCCCATCGTGGCGACCACGGTCCTCTATAAAGTGGGTTCCAGAAATGAAATTTCGGGAAAAAGCGGGAAAGCACACTTAGTGGAACATATGATGTTTAAAGGAACAGAAAAATTTAAAAAGGGTGAAATATATTCAAGCGTACAGAAACATGGAGGAATGTTAGATGCCTATACTTCAGAGGACTATACCTATTATTCTTTAAGTCTTCCTGCTAAGTATTTAAAGATAGCCTTAGCGATAGAAGCGGATCGTATGCGAAATTGTGTTTTTGATCCGATGGAATTTGTTTCGGAAAAAAAAGTAATTATTGAAGAAAGAAAAATGGACCTAGATTCTCCCTTTGTAAGTTTTAGGGATGAAAATCTTAAAAAGGCCTTTAAGGTGCATCCGTATCGGAATTCTATTACCGGTTCTATAGAAGAGATCGAAGGTTTTACCAGGGAAGGGATTTTAAATTTTTATAATACATATTATCAGCCCAATAATGCTATTTTGGTGGTGGTAGGGGATATTCAAACGGATTCGACTCTTAAATTAATCAAAAAGTTATTTGGCCAAATTCCCGAAGGGCCAGATCCTCCTCAGGTAACAATAATTGAACCAGAGCAAAAACAAGAACAAAGACTCGAATTAAAACAAAGAGTAACTCATCCAATAATACAGGTATTGTTCCATGTTCCTCCAAACGATACTAAAGATAGTTATGCCCTTCAAGTATTGGACTACATTTTGACCGGCGGAGAGAATTCTCGATTAATCAAAAAGTTGGTGAAGGAGCAGCCCATTTTTACATTCATTGGTTCTTCTTATTATGAAAGTTTGGATCCTTATATTTATTCAATTACTGCAGAATTAAAAGAAGGAGTAAGTAGCCAAAAAGCCGAAGCTGACCTTTTCAACGAAATTGATAGTTTAAAGCAAGACCCGCCTTTAAAGCACGAAATTAAAGGAGCTAAAAATCAGCTGGAGATGGGGGCTCTTTTTTTGCAGGAATCAATAAATGACCAGGCAGAATTGTTAGCAACGACAGAGTTTTTTTATGGTATTGAACAACTTCAAAAATATGCACAAGAGATAGAATCTATTACTAGAGAAGATGTGCAAAGAGTAGCTCAAAAGTATTTAGTTAAAAAAAATAGAACAGTTGGCTGGCTTTTGCCGAGGGATAAGTAGTTAATATGTTTGAATTTAAAAAAATATATTTGATAGCTCTGATAATTTTGTCCTTTATGGCGCTGGGTTTTAGTGCTCCGCCCCAACCACCGGCGAGCATATCTAAAGTAGTTTTAGATAATGGCTTAACCGTTCTAATTTACGAAAATCATGCTTTACCTTTAGTTTGTTTAATCGCCCACGTTAAGGCGGGTTCCCAATATGAACCGGATGAGAAGGCAGGATTGTCTTATTTGGTAAGCGCAATGCTTACTAAAGGTACTCAAGCAAAAAGTGCTGAAGAGGTTGTTTCTCAAATTGAATTTGCGGGTGGTTATATTATTTCGAGTGGGAGCCAGACCGGCAGTTTTGTGCAATGTGAAGCATCAAAAAATGATTTGGATTTAGCGCTGGAAATGATTAGCGACGTTTTGATTAATCCTTCTTTTGACTATCAAGAAATGGAAAGGCAAAAGGAATATTTTCTTTCCGGCATAAAATCACGAGGAGATGATCCAGAAACAGTAGGTAAATTAGAATTCAATAAATATGTATATGGGAAACATCCATATCATCGGCCGTTGTCCGGGTATGAGGAAACAATTGAGAATATTACTCGAGAGGATTTAATCCAATTTCACCAAAAATATTATGTGCCAAACAATACCGTATTAGCCATTGCTGGAGATATAGATTCCCAAAAAATAATTCCCAAGATAAAAAAGGAGTTCGGTGGATGGCCCAGAAAATCGGTTAAGCTTCCTGAACTTCCTGAGATTTCAAGCCAGAAGGAAATAATAGCAAAAACAGTAAATATGCAGGGAGAACAGACTCACGTTTTTCTGGGGCATTTGGGAATAAAATACAAAAATCCTGATTATTATACCCTAGAAGTTTTAGATATCATTTTAGGTGCGGGCGGGCTTTCCTCGCGTATTGCTTATAACCTTAGGGATGTCAAAGGATTAGCCTATACAGCTTATAGTGACATTACTGGCTCTGCAGGGATGGAACCTGGTCGCTTTTTGGCATATATGGCTGTTTCTCCTGAAAACAAGGAAGCGGCGATTACGGGTTTACTAAATGAACTCCAAAAGATTAGAAATGAACCGGTTTTAACTGAGGAGCTTGAGGATGCTAAATCCTATCTAATTGGCAGCAGTTACTTTGGTTTGCAGGGAAACGAAGCCTTGGCAAATTATTTGATTCTTTGTGAAGTTTTCGATTTGGGATTTGATTTTATTGATAAATATCCAGAATATATCAACCATGTTACAAAAGAAGATATTCAAAGGGCTGCTAGAAAATACTTGCATCCGGAAGCATATACGTTAGTGATAGTGGGCCAGTAAAAATAAGGTTTGTTTTCCTTGAAAACCAAACATCTGAGGCTTATAATAAATTCATTGTTAAAATGTTATGAGAATAAGGAGGTGAGTTAAATGGCGGGAAGAGGTACATTAGGTTACAGCAGAGGTACGGTCGGTTATAGCAGAGGCACAGTGGGTGTTAGTAGAGGAACCGTAGGCGTTAGCAGAGGAACGGTTGGTGTTTCTAGAAGAGTTGTTGGCGACATACAAAGATTGAAAGCAGACATAAAAGCAATCAGAGCAGATATTAATGCTATTAAGAAAAATATCTAATAGGTAAATTTAAATACTGACAGGGATGAATAATTATTCATCCCTGTTTGTTTATTGCAGCTATACGGATATTATTGATAATAAAATGGGAAATTACAAATATAAAACATTTAAAAAGTCAGTAGTAAAAGAACCATGCTTTTATTTTCAAATATTGTCATCACTATTTGCTGCTCCAATGGCCTTTATTTCACATAAAATTGGATTTACTGCAAATCAATTAACCATGAGTGGCATTTTTTTGCTTTTCCCTGCACTTTTTTTTAATCTTAATGCACATTATGTTGCTGCAATAATTGTTTTTCATTTGTTTTATCTAATAGATGCTGCAGATGGGGTTTTAGCAAGAGCAACAAGAACTACTTCCTTGCTTGGTTCATATTTAGATGATTTGTCTCATTATCTATTTCATCCAATATTTTTCCTTTCGTTTGCGTTTAGTGTTTATTATGATGGTTACGTCGAGTTGTCATTTTTTGTAGCATTATTTGCCTTGGCCGATATTTTATTTAGAGCTAATCTCGACCTAATTTATGATAAATATGCAATTAATCAAGAAGGACTTACTTTTAAAACCTTTCCATCTAGCGGGAGGGTACCTATTGACGAACGATTAAGAATTTTTTTTATTAGTTCTTTTACTCTGCCTAACGTGTTGGTGGTTATGACCGTATTGTTTTGGAACTTTAAGTTGTTGGCAATTTATTTTGCCTATGCTGCAATTTGTTCATTGGGCTTATATATTTATTCAGTGATAAGGGCAGTTCGAAAGGGTTTTGAGTAGGACTACTTATTAAGATATACAGCCAGCCTTCTTCCCCCATACATATTTTTAAAGCCTACTATAAAATGCTTAAATTT
>Ga0180007_10004062_pt1 | contig 15765 bp, 10 predicted proteins | sample MM_PC_MetaG_FD_121122 | JGI IMG/M metagenome (GOLD analysis project Ga0180007, IMG submission 121122) | Groundwater microbial communities from the Aspo Hard Rock Laboratory (HRL) deep subsurface site, Sweden - MM_PC_MetaG | ecosystem: Environmental > Aquatic > Deep subsurface > Groundwater... | reverse complement strand
TGAATATTTCAAACAATATTCTTCGAGCGTAGCCCCAAGCTTTATGTTCTCGACAAGCTCGAACAATATTGTCAGGGGCGAAGTCGAGAAGTTTCAAAGTCAGCAGAGTTTGTTGCAATATCTATCTAATCTCTTCCTTGAATTAAGCCCACTTTTGGTGTACAATACTATTAACTGTATATATTAAAGACCCTTCCAAGCAAGGGTTATTTTTTGCCTACATTATTATGAATATTAGAAAAGGTTATAATTTAATCATCCTGTGCGCGTTGGCAGTGGCGCTATTTGCCTTATGTGATGACTCATATTCTGCTGAGGTGATGCTTAGGCCTATGTCTTTATCTCAGGACAAAGATAGGACTGCCCAGATCGCGCGTTATATGTATGGTGAAGGTAATGATCCCGGCAAAGGTGTTATAGTTTATAAAAAATATACGCCCGGAGAAAAAAGCGCTCAGGTGACCTTACCTGTTTATGAAATATCATGGATGATAGAAAACTTTAGCGATAAAGAAATACAGGCAGTGATTGATTCTCTTGGACGATGGACAAAGCCGGTGCATAGAAGATTGTTAACTGAAATAATAGATATTTTAGTTTTTAGGCGAGCTTCTGCCGCAAAGGTTAGTAAAGAGATAGGCGCTGCTAATCTTTCGTATCTATCAAAGATTGCGGCCAAGATGGCAGAAAAAGCCCCATATAGAGTTTATTTTGCTGTTAGTGAATCAGGAGTAGGCGATGCCGGAAAAATAGAAGTCGAAAGTTTTATTTACGTGTATGACCCTTATTATGCTACTACTCCTACGATACAAACCCTGGAGAATAAAGGAGCGTGGGAACGCAAAGAAAGATTCGCGGGACTTGGACGACAAATGCTTCGTTATGTAATATGGAAAGAGTTGCAACTGGGAAGCGAAAAAATAAAGTTTGGGCTTGGAGGTATTTTTGATAAGTTGTTGAAAAATGAAGGGATCAATGTCAGAAAGGTTTATACGCGGGAAGGACTTAAAGAGCTGGAAGAGATTGTTTTAAAAGGGGCGGAAAAGACTGCAGGCATATTAGAGAAATCCGGAGAAAATTTGGATGATTTTACCGCTGATCCTGTCATGGAAGCCGGTAAGGAATTTGACCGGGCCATGGCTGAGACGCACCATATCTTAGCAGAAGCTGAAAAGGTCATCTCCGGGGAAAAAGATGAAGTAGTGGTCGAGCTTTTGCTTGGCGAACTTGAAACAAAGACTATAGGCATAATAAACAGACTTCACGATTCAGGTGATTCACGAAGTATTCTCAAGGATCTAAATGTGTTTACTAAAGGGTCATCTAATGTATTTCGCGATCGTTATTATGATATGCTGGCTTCCGCGGCGCTCTCTTTTCCTCAAAAAATAGGGGATATGAGTTATCATAATAGCAGTATCCATTCTATTATTGAGGATGAGTTTTTTGATATGGATAAAGAATATGTATGGGGTATTTTCTCCGGACACACGACAGCCCCGGACAAAAAATCGTTGAAAAGGGTACGCTTCGGTATACCTATAATAACGCAACCGTTACTTACATTAAAAAAGGTAAAATCCCTGCAGGAGATGATGGGGGATACGGAAGTTAATTTTTCTGTCATATATCCGCAAAAAGCCACTTATCCGCTGGTAGTAATAATAGGCGGAGGAGAAGACAGGGCAAGGCATTTTTTATTCGATTATCTTTTAAGTGATGGGCATACTCATGGCTTTTCCACTCCTCTTGAATCTTCCCCGCAGGATCGTGAGATTGCCGGAAAACATTATAATAACAATAAGGCAATATCTTTTATTCTCGCGTTAGACCGAGGCGGAGATTTTGAATTAGCCGTTTATAATCCTAAATCCGAGGATTTTATATACGAATGTGAAGATCAATCTAAGATAACCGAAACTCTGCGCGAATTACATCTCTTGGCCTCAAAAACAAACCCCCTTAATGAAAAAGTGAACAAGGCTTCAGGGAGCACGAGGTATTTTCAATAATGTTCGAGGCTTAGCCTTGACAAACCTTAAAGCGCGGTGTAAACTTTAATCACAATTAAACATTGTCCTGTGTTTTGAAGGGGGTCTGCCAGAGGCAGATCCGCCAAGGAATTATGGCGGAAAACCTGGACGTTAAAAAAGTAAAACCTTCAGAGGCTATAACCTTTGGAGGTTTTTTGTTTATACAGAAGCAACTCTCAATAGCGGAAAAACTTTCGTTATTATCGCGCGGCTCTCAGCACGACTTCGCTTGCGTGTGCGCTACTTCCAAAAATGAACACAGAAAAAAGTCCAAAGCCGGAGGATGGATCTATCCTGTCACTCTGCTCCCTGGATGAAGATCCACAGGATACGTAAACTTTTAAGCGATGCAGTCGTATGTTCGAAGGGGTTCACTGCGACTATAATTTCCGCCATAGGCGGATCCGCCTCTGGCGGAAATTAAAACCTTCTTTTGTTGAAGGCTGACAGCTGATAGCTGAAAGCTCAAAAAAAAGGAGGTTTTATGTTTTTGGTCAAAATTTTCCGCATTATCTTGATAACAATGGTGTTTATCAGCGCTTACCTGCCGATAACGATAAATATCGATGTTTTTGCAAATTTAGAAATCAGGCAGGACTTGTTCAAGATACTCGCTGATAAATAATATAAATCTCTTTCTTAATATTTGCTATAATGAATAATTAGTGATATAATTATGACCATATTATTTTATGGGCAGCTAAAACAAAGGAGGTAACATCAATGCCGTACGATGCCGGGTTAGACAAGGAAGTCTTCAGCAAATCTGTTGAGAATGAAATGGGAAGATTGACAGTAAAAGTCATGTCTTACAATGACGGGGCAAAGAAACTTCAGATAAGCAGGGAAAAACGCGGAGCTGAGGAGATATACAAATTCTCTAAATTGGGCAGGCTCGCGAAAGATGAACTGGAAAGCATCCTTCCTTTAATACAGGAAGCGAAAGAGCAGATGTAACTTAAGCGTTTAGGTATATCCGCAGGAGGATCGCGTGATCAAGAATTTAACAAGGATGAAAGAACTTGCCGTGGGGACCAAGAACGAGATCGGGGCTTTGGCTAACATGATGTCGTTTTTGGTCAATCACGGGATAAATATTGAGACAATAGCCGGATATTCTAACAGCACCGGCACGCAGGGCACGCTCGCGTTCATAACTGACGATAACCGAAAGACTATCATCGAACTGATGAATCACGGGTATGACGCTATTGAGGAGCTTGATGTCATTGTCGCCGAGCTTGAGAACAGGCCGGGAACATTAAAGAACATTTCCGAGATGCTTGCCAACAATAAAATAAATATAGATTATATTTATTGCACAACTTGTTCAAGCGGCTGTCCTGCCAAGATAGTCATAGCCACTTCGGATAATGAAAGGGCGTTCAATATCCTGAATTCCGCGCGGTAATTTTATTTATGCAATATACCAAAGGGCAGCTAAAAAGAGTAATTGTGGCGCGATTTGATGATGGTGATGTATTGATCGATGAGATCAAGCGCCTTGCAGTGAAAGAGCGTATCTCCGCGGGGCTGATAGTTATGATAGGCGCTTTGCGCAAGGGTCATATCGTGACAGGTCCTAAAAAGCCCAAAATTCCGCCGGATCCTAACTGGGAAACCTTTAAGGACGCATGGGAGATAGCAGGGCTTGGCACTATATTTAAAGGCAAAAAAGGCCCTGAAATACATATTCATGGGGCATTGGGTAAGGGTAAAAAAACCCTTGCAGGCTGTATCAGGAAAGATTCCAAAGTGTTTTTGTTGATAGAGGCCGTAATATTTGAACTAAAGGGTATTAAAGCCGAAAAAAAATTAGATCCAAAAACAGGCCTGAAATTGCTAAGCTTTTTATCATACCTTTGAGCATTCCTGATCTACTTGACTTATAGGCCATAATAAGATATACTACAATATATAAGACCATGAGGAGGAAAGGGTCTTTTTTTGTCTATTGATAACTGATACTTTTTAAAGGAGTTTAGTTAATTGAGCAGAGCATAAAGTGGCTACCTATAGAAAAATAATAATCTACAACTTAATATTTATATGTATTTTCTGCGGCATGAGTTATGCGGAAAATGCGCAGTTACGGACGCCTATAGGCAGTTACTCGCGTTTAGGCGGTGCTTTGAGTTCGGACGAGGGTACAGATACCCTGGTAGAAACCCGCTTTAAGGAAGTAATGGGACCCGAATTCGGCGAGATCAGGGATTTTTATATAGACAAAAGGACAGGCAGGTATGTATTTCAGAAAGAATTGAAGAATAAAAAGGAAGCATGGATAACTTATTCCTACGAAAATTCATTACCTGTCGGAGTGGATGGGAAAGTGGACGATCTTATGGCGCTTTATGACGAGTCTTCCGGAGACGACGAAGACAACGTACAGACCAGGTACCTGGTGTTTAAAAGGCTGGCCAGATACAGAGAAACCGCTTTTCATGTGAAATCAATCATAGAGCAATTGTCAAAAAAAGAGATGTCGAAAAAAGTTTTAGATGAAATTGAAGTCGCGTTGAATATGATTTCCGGGAAAAACATTGATGGCAGACAGAGACTGAACGTAGTATATACATTTTACGAACTTTCTCCTTTTGTCGGGAGAGGCGGGGTCAAAGACGTGGCAAAAGAGCTTCCCAGGGTTTTTCGCAATAAACGCGGAAATAACGCCAGCGTCTTTATTCCTTACTGGCATGAGATCATAGACAAATCTATAGAAAAAAATAATGAAGGTATCAGGATAGAAGAGGTAAAGAATAGCTCTTTTAAACTGGATGGAGAGGATGTACGCGTCTATTCCATCGTCGTTTTAAATAAAGTTACGGGTAAATTCGAGCCCATAGACGAAGTCCCCATATATCTGTTAAAATGCGACAGGTATTTTTCCAACGTGGAAAAAGGGGATATCTACAGGCAGGAACTCGACAGGTTTATGCCTCATGGACTTACTCATCCCGAAAATGCCCTGACAGCGGTTTTTTTCTCGAAGGCCGTTTTAGAGGCGATGAAGACAATGAAATTAAGGCCCGATATTATAAACGCGGCCGATTGGCAAGCCGGTCAGATTTTTACGTTGCTGAAAAAAACAAGGCATCCTGAGGCGTATAAATTTTTCAGAAACACAAAGACGGCATATACCGTGCACAATATAGGGCCTAAAGGGCTTACTGAGGCGTATCCTTATGCGCCCAGCGGCAGTTATTCAAGAGGAATGTGGGATTTCATGGAGATCGCAGACGATGCGTATCAGCCTCCTGATCAGAACGGACTCGAGTTTTACACCAGGACGTCTTTACAGAAAGGCGGCCTTATTTTTTCGGATATGGCAATCACTGTAGGCGAAAGTTATTCCGGTGAACTAAAAACAGAAAAATTCGGCTTAGGGTTTGACGGTATAATCAGGGCTATGGGAATTATAGGAATTCCTAACGGCACAGCTTTAAGAGAATGGAATTCAGCCACTAGTCATGCTATAGATTACAGATTCATGAATAATCCTTCTGAAAGAGACAGAAAATTAGGGGTCATGGACACCGGAGACGGAAAAAGGGAAAATAAGAAATCTCTGGATGCGATGATAAATAAAGACAGGAGGCAAAAATCAGACCTGCGGGATTTTATTTGTAACGAATATACGCCTGTTTTTTGTTTCTTGGGTAGATTTGATGACCAAAAAGGTCTCAATGTATTATTGTCCGTATTGGAACATGATCAAAGAATCAAAGGTTTATTGACTGGAGGCCGGATAAAAATGGTTTTTGCGGGAACAGGGAACCCTTATTACATGAATAAGGTGAAAGAGATCGAGAGGGCGCATCCTGAAAGCGTAGCGTATCTGGGTTGGGTGAATGAAACGACCGCAAAGAGGCTGTTTGCGGGGGGAGATGTAAATATAATGCCGTCTTTGTTTGAGCCAAAAGGCATAGTCCAGATGCAGGCAGCGCTTTTTGGGGCCGTGAATCTTGTAAACAAGGTAGGCGGCCTAAAGGACGATATAATAGATTTTTCGGAAGGGAAAAAAGGGAATGGTTATGTTGTAGATTTCTCTCAGGGTGATCCTTTTTGGTTATTAAGGGATGCAATGCTCAGGATAATAGAAGATTTTGACGGAAAAAACAAGATAGATTGGAATGTTAAGGTCAGGCAAGCTTTGGCTGATTCCAAGAAATTCGGATGGGATCTCTCAGCTCTTAAATATGAGATATTATACAATGTGTTACTTTCTAATTTTGACGGACTTTCCATGAAGCACAGGCTGGATATCGAAGTTGAACCGGAAGTCATTAAGAACTATATAAAAATGTGCAAAGAAGCGCTTTATTATAAGGAAAGGTTATTTATTGATTGGAAAGAACTTGAGGTAGGCTTTGAGCTAAATGAGTTAGGAAAGGCTGTAGCGCGCGCTATTATAGAAAAAAGACATGTGGAAAGGCCTCTTAATATATTATTTTTAGGGGAACTCAGCCATCTGAAATCCGATATAATAAAGATAGTTAAGGAGATACTGGAGGGGGCGGAAATAGAAGCTGGAGTCGTGGATATAATTGATATAGGCATATTTGCCGCAAAAGAGGATTCATTTGAGGAGATTGACAGGAATAGCCCCCATAAAGACGTTCTCCTGATAGGGAGTGCGAACAAGATGCCTATAGACGCGGCGGAGCGTATGGATTTATTTATAAAATTGGGGCAGGATCCGGTAAGCGGGGAATATGATACAGCGAGCCCGGACGTTACACTCAATATGAACAATATATCGATGAATTTCATAGAGCAGGGCCGCATGACAGATTTTATCAAACGCGGGATCCTAGAGGTTTTTGATGAGTCTAGAAGCAAAGGCATATTACCTAACATCGCCAACCTTGCAGATAGCAGGTCAGATATCTAAGTTCAGAAATAATGAGTATAATAATAGAAATCCTCGGAAACATGCCATATGAAGGCAAGCCGCTTAAGGGGAATTATAAAGGTAATGCACCGCAGAGAAGCCTACCGGTAATAAATAAACGAGAAACAGGCATAATAGACAAATAAAGGCCTATGAGTAGAGTTTGAACCTTATAAAAGGGGTTCCTTTGTGATTAACCCTAACCGCCTATAATGTATCTTATGTTAACTTGGGTATAGAGAGAAAATAGCCATAAGTATATATGGCTCAATGAGTTACGTCAATATGTGTAAATGCTGTGGATAACAAAAAATCCCGCCATTGCGAGCAAGGCGCGTGCCCCGTACCTGAGCGAAGCGAATGGTTCGGGAAAACAATCTCCTCCCCAATATTGCTCAAGCGAGCTCGCCACGCACCAATATTGTTCGAGCGAGCCCTTCGACTGCGCTCAGGGTAAACTTCGCGAGTCGAGAACTTACTGGATATACCTTATTTATGGTCTGAAATAGCCCATTACAGCCCTTTACGGACCGGATTATTATAATGATAGAGTAACTTACCTCTCCCTCGACGTCTGTCATTTCCGCGCAAGCGGGAATCTCTCTTATGAGGCTGTCTTATGCAGAATTGCCAGATTATGCGACCACGTTAATTCTGCAACCAGCGGTTGCAGTTTTTTATCACCAGTTTGGGTCCGGACGAAAGCCTATCTGGGGTTTTCTTTTTGGTTTAGGTTGAGCTATAAGCAGTTTTATTGCCTCAAAGATTTCCTGTATTTCAACATCATGCTTAGCATTTTTTTTCTCAAGTTCTTTTAATTTCTTAGCAAGATCCTTATGTGTAGAAAGAAATTGCCTTATCTTAACAAACGCCCTCATGATGGCTATATTGACATAGATAGCGCGCTTGCTTCGCAAGACACTAGATAACATCGCGATGCCTTGTTCTGTAAAAGCATAAACGCTTTTTGAGTACTTTAAGGATATCACAAATTGTGATATCCTTGTTATCTCTTTTCTGGTCAGTTTAAACATAAAATCATCCGGAAATCTGTCTGCGTTGCGCTTTACCGCTTGCATTAAGGCGCTTGTCGTAACGCCATATAATTCGGCAAGATGTGTACCTATTATCACCTTTTGCCCCCGAATCACAAATATCCTGCGTTCTATCCGCTCCCGCGGCATTAGATCCTTCATAATATACCTCCCTCCTGTTCAAGACCACAAAATGCGGCCTTGAAAGCCCCAAAGCCCGTCATTCCCGCGAAACTTGTCCCCGTGGAAACGGGGAGCGGGAATCTATGGCACATAAGTTTAGGTAGTCGCATATTGTGACCACCTATATATAAGACACGCAAGGTGGCTATTTTCTTTCAATTATTTTAATTATTTTTTAGAGGATTTAAGCGGGGACACTTTGGAGCGTGATTCTGGGACAGATTAGTGAGGAAAATCGCAAACGGTACAAAACTTGCAAAGTACGATTTATTACAATGAGTTGGAAATATTGTCAGAGAGTGAGTGATCTTTAATTAAATCGTGGATTGTGTCAGGGGCTGGATTGCTTTTTTCATTAATGAGGCGCGTAACCATGCCGAGGCCGAGTTGTTCGGCTATTTTAATGGCGTTAGATGGCTCGTGTCCTTTTTTTATGGCATAGTCAAAGGCGATTTTGCCCTCTTTTGTTTCACGGGTCTTAAAGTGGTATATGCCCGCATGGTCTTTATTCGCGTCGTGAAACGCGTCAAGGAAATCGTGATTATGTGATGCCATGGCAAGCATATTGCCTAGCGCCAGCATTTCATTCGCAATAGCATAGGAAAGAGCTGATTGATATTTCGGTGAAGTGGTTGAACCTGCTTCATCGACAGCGCCAAAGACAAGCCCTGCCTGTGACGCATGTTCGAAGAACTTTTGCCAGTATTTTACCTCAAGGCCAAAAGCGCTGATATTGCGGTCGCTCTCAGCCTTAACCCGATCAATGTATAAAACTTGATCAAATATAGGTGACGTCATTGCGTCGCACGGAGCAAAACCTGTTGCTTGAGCTGCCAGTATAGCCCAGATAAGCTGTTTTAGATGAAATGTTTTTCCCGACATGTTTGAGCCGCTGTAAAACCGTGCCATTTCAGCAGGGTCAAACCTTGCGGAATTGCGCACTTGGTCTTTTTTTGTTTTAACGATGCTCCACGCATTTGTAATATCCAGTGTTGGTGTATCCGCGAACGTAACTTCGTGCCATCCGTTATTTTTTATAATAAAAGCCAGCGCGAAAATCTGGGTTAATTTTGAAAACTCTGCTCTGATTTGCATTGCGTTAAAACTGCGGCGCTGTTCTCCGCTATGATATTTCGCGTTGTATTCTGCCTGTTCGATACTGCGTCCAAAATCTTCTATAAGAAAATCCTCTATTGCTTCTTCCAGAAGTGTATTATTAACAGCGCTTACCCCGTCTTTAGATGCTTTAAGGAGGACATCTGTATACATTATCTTTGTGTTGATGTTAGTGAAGTAAGAATTTCTTTTCAGGGTCTCCTGAAGGCGTTTTTGACTTTTTTTCAGGTGCTCAGATGACATTGTGAGCATTGCTGTATAGTTACGTGATTTGACAAGCTCTTCCCATTGCGCCTTTTTCTCCCTTGCCCTATCAATGTTGGTTTTGACCTTTTTGATCTCTGATAGATATTCCCTGCCGTTCTTAATATTGCCGATCATCGGCCTTAAAATGTATTCAAAGTAGTTCGCTATTTGGTGGAGATGAACAGAGTCATAGCTTTTGAGCCATGTTGTAAGCTCTGTAAGGGCATCACCTTTATATAAAAGGCCTTGCAGTTGTTCGCAAAATATAACATAATCAGGAGGAAAGAGACCGCCGCTATCCCGCATCTCTTTTTCGATTACAGACATTAGTTCTTCAAGTAGATTGCTAATGGTATCCCAGTTTTTCGGTTCAAGGGCGGAAACAGCTTTTAAATTGCCGATGCTTTTCTTTTTTTTAAAAGACTCTGTAAAAAACTCTATCGGCGCGTCTTTATGTATATGAGTGCCGGTTGCTTTTTCGAATATTTTAAAAAGGATCGGTGTCACTATTTCGCCCGCGCCATACTCAATATAAATAGTGTTATCCTTTCCCGTGAAACGTTTTGTTTCCGCGCGCAAGCGTTTAGCTTTTTTGGCAAAGTCAGGGTCTTTTTTGTCAGGCTTGAACCATAGTTCCTGAGAGAATGCTTTTATTTCTTTTTGCAATTTCCAGATTTCAGCTATTTCTGCGAGATCGTCTTCAACGCCGACATTTTTCAGCGATGTTCCGTTGAGGGCAAGATTAACGTCTAGGATTTTCAGGAAAAGTTCAGAGCGGGTCTTAGTTGTCTTATCTTGCCCTATATCCTTTAATGCATCAAGTAAGATATAAAGATTAAATCTGTCAAGTTGAGATCCTGCGCCCAGTTGAAGCCCTTTAAGGTAAACGTTAAGCTGACCAAGCATCTCGGAAATCTTCCAATATTCTTCGCCGAAAGCGGTTTTGTCGTTTGATATTGCCCTGAACATTTGCTGACGCTCAAGAATCTCCCGCGGATCGCGAGAAGGCGACACCATGATGAGCCGATGCACCCCCTCCAATATATCCTGGTTTTTTAGGACGCCATAGTCAACATAGTCGATAGACCATGGGCTAAAATCACGGTCTTTGCTGAAAAGCGCGAATACGGGTTCAAATTCAAATTTTGGACGTTGTTCATTGCCATAATACTGCGTATTTTCGTGGCCGCCGGCAGCATATTTCCATTCGAGCGGCAACGATTCTCTTTCCGAAACAGGAACATCTTTTCGCTCTTCAAGTGCATTATTATATGGAAAGAACGGAAGAAAACTGCCTCTTTTTTTCTTGAGGCGGCTGCGTTCCTCTTTGGAATAGGCTGTTATTTTTGGTAAAATCTTAGAGCCCGGAGAAACCGCGGGCATAAATTTTTCCGCAAGGAATTCCCCTGATCGTGTAATAAGGTTTTGTTGCAAACCTATCTGCGCCGCGACCTCAAGCGCTTTTGAATCGTCAAAGCCGTCTTTGATCTTGTGCGTAAAAGTAATAGGTTCTTTTTTGTCGTAATCGTAGCGTTCCTGATCATTGTCTTGCTGTCGCAGAATATCTTTATTAATGATTGTCTCGAAATGATAAGTAACGACGTCAGGCTTCTGCTGCTCGCTTGTTATGAAATTTTCGTTATGGGTAGCAAGTATGGCATGGGCGTTATTGTGGCGAAGAAAATTGGATGTGCCGGTAAGAAGCATAGATTGATCGTCAGGGGAAGTCGTTGAAAAACCTTCATCTACTAGATAGAGCGATTTTTTTCCTATAGTTTCAAACGGGTCCTTCCACTTTTTGACTTCGCTCCCGAAAGCACTCAGGTTTATCATCGTCTCAGTGCCGGCGCGGTCGATAAAAACTATCTGGTCGTAGATGCGTAGATTGCCGGATGCGGCAGGGATAAAACCGAGTGATTGTCCGACAATCTGCATAAAAAGATTTTGGATGAGAAAAAAACTTTTTCCTGACATATTTGAGCCTGTGATAAGTTTAATAGCCGCATCCTTGCCTGACGGATTTTTTACCTGTCCTTCTTTTTCTCGCATGAAATTCCAGCCGTCATCATAGACGGCAGGCATATTATCATTAAAAGTCGCCATAGCATATCCGTCATTTTCAGCAAACTGCGCAAACTCGATGAGCATGCCGATCTTAGTCACTATGTTTAAAATACCTGCGGCTTCCTTGGAGAGATCGGAAAGCGCGTTAAGATGTCCTTCCTTCAAAGATAAAAGGATGTCTTGCGTGTCAGGCGCCCTGAATTTATCTGATTTATTCCTTAACTCAGCAAGCAAGGCTTTGGCTAAAGGGTCAGTGATTTTCTCAAATTTTTTTATGAAGGACGATATACTGTCCTTATGTTTTTCTATACCGATTATGCCCTCGCGAATCTCGCTGATTGAATCGTTATCACCCGTTTTATACCCCTTGCCTAAAAATTTCGCAAGCTTTTCGGCGCCATATCCGTTTTTATCCGCAAGCGAAACAAGGGTTTCTCTATTGTTAATATCGAGCAAATTAGTAATGCTTATAAGTAATTTATAAAGAGCGTTTTTACTTTCAGAAAGTATTTTTCGTTCATCGTTTGTAAGATTTTTAAGTGCTCCTATCATTTTTTGGCGTGTTTTTATTTCCTTACCGGATTTTGAAGGGTGATGAATTAATCTTAATAATGCTCTGCCTTCATAGGCATTAAAAAGGGAACTTAAGTCATCGCTTAAGTTTTTTATAGCGTGATCATCTGTCTGCAGGGAAAGAATTGCGGCGTCCGACGAATCTTCTTTAAGTATTGATTGTGCATATTTGTTGATTTCTATCTGACTGGGCATTGCGTTATCTGCAGATTTTATTTTCGCGGAATCAAAAATCAGAGGAGCTCTGAGAGTATAGCCGGGATCAGGATATAAAAATATCCCTATTAGGACGAATATTAAAGCTATCTTAGTTATTTTATGTATTTTGTTCATTTTACTTTGTCTTTCTGTCTTAATCTCGCATCGGGTATCGCGGTGTCCGATGCGGGTTTGGACAGGTTAAATTTCTTTTAAAAGCTTTTTGTATTGCAGGACAAAAAAAGACCATTTTTCCCATGGCCTTCTGCTATCTTAATTTTAACCTATTATACTAAATTACGGGCAATAAGTCAATGGTTTTGCGGGTTTTAGGTGGTTTTTGGGACAGATTGGTAAGTTGTCCACAACGTAGGGCACCTTTAAGGGTGCCCTACGGCTCCCTCCTGTCCATGGTATCACATTTTGCGATACCATGTTTCTTAGGTAGTTGCATATTGCGTTCACCTATATATAAGACACGCAAGGGGGCTGTTTTCTTTCAATTATTTTAATTATTTTTTTAGAGGATTTAAGCGGGGATACTTTGGGGTATGATTCTGGGACAGGTTGGTAGGGTGTCCCCAAATGGGACGTCCCCTTATGCTCGTATCACAAATATCCTGCGTTCATCCGATTTCTTGCACCATTGGTGCAAGTTTTTGATTATTGCAGTAAGATTTATATCTTTTAGAGCTCCGTCCCTCATTTTTACCTCATTTTTAATACCCTGGGTTTTGTGAAGAATGACTGTATTATATGTCCATGGTAATTCTCTCACCAGTGGCGCGAGTTTTGTAATCCCAGTGCTGGCAAACTATGCAATTTTTGCTCCAGAAGCTTTTTATCAATTCTCTCAACATTGTTGAGAGAATTTTATAATCTTTGTAAGTCTCGTATATTTGCTTCATTCTTTACCTTAGTTTGGGCTAAAGTCTATAGGATCTTTTGGTTTCGGCAACGGCATCAAGAGTTTCTTGATATCTTTAAATACAATGCTAAAAGGTAAGTATTTAGAGTATTTGCCTCTGCTTTTAATATTTTCTAAGATCACAAATTGTGATCTTAAAGATTTTGCCTCTTTTTGTGTCAATTGGAATAATCTCTTTCATCGAATATATCTTCTTTCTTTTTAAGGTCGCAAATTGCGACCTTAAAAAGCCCGTCATTCCCGTGCGTGCCCCGTACCTGAGCAGAGCGAATGGCATGGGGCAAGCGGGAATCTACAGCAACCCTTTAAAATCAACCTTCATAGCCGTGCCATTATGCCAGCTTTCGCATTCTTCCAGTGCCATCTGGGCAAATACCTCCAGGCCTTTATTGGGCCGCATATTGTAGAGTTTTAATGCGTCCAGCGCCGCGTCTGAACCGTTATGAGCAAGGATCATCATAATAGCTTCCCTGGTCCTGCTCTGAAGCCCTCCCTCAAGAAGAAGCTTACCCATAGAAAGTATGAACTCCATCGGGATCTTGTCACAATCCTTAGGTAATAGCGTATGGCTCATCAGATAATGACCTACTGCCTGCAACTGCGGATCAGAAGGACAATCCATGCTACCGGCCATCATAGATTCCCTCCCATGCACCTGCCATAAAAACCCCTCCAAAAACTTCCAAAACTGTGCTTCTGTCATAACGCACCTCCCTTGTTTGTCATCGCAAGGCAAGTCATCCCGGCATGCCAAAGCAATCACATCTTCTGCATATAAGACAGTGAAGGTGGTTGTTTTCTTTCAAGTATTTTCAATTATTTTTTGAGAAATTTAAGCGGGGATATTTTGAAGGGTGATTTTGGGACAGGTTGGTGGGATGTTCCCCTGATATACAGTTAGCCTCAGTATAGTTTTCCTACTTTATATCCAATTAAGAATATTAATAAGCCTAAGGTTGTGTAGCCACATAAAGATTCTACCAAAACAAAAACTTTTGCCCATCCTGTTATAGGAGAAATGTTTGAACCCGAACCTAAAGAAGTGAAATTTATAAAGCTATAATAGAATGAATCTATAAAATTATTATTTAAACTATCACTAAATGCACTTGCGTGGAGGCAATAAAACAATAATGAAAAAAATAGAATTACTAGAAAAGCGTTACAAATCAGTACAAAATAAGAGTCCCAATGTTTTGTTGCTAGTAAGGATAACGTAAAACCTATTTTTTCTCTCAGCGTCAGTTTCTCAAACTCTACTATCTTGGTTTCTACGTACTGATACCATTTTATATATTCTTTCAATGACCTTATTTCAGATTTACTCATTTCTTCAACATCGTTGACGTGAAACTTCGTATGTTGCCCTTCTCGTATAAAATGATCCTTTCGTCCTATTATTTTTTTAAAAGTTTGCTTCAATAACCATAAATAAGATACTTTTTTGAATTTAAATGGAATAGCTAGTGTTTTATTATTTAATCCTCGAACGGCATTTATGAAGGCCCCTGTCATATCGGTATTGCTAAGAGATGAGTTATCGTCAAAAGAAACCCCTACAAAGGAAGAATTTTTAAAAGAAGAATGAGTAAAGTTCACATTTGCAAAGTCTATCATAGTAAAAGACGAATTATAAAAATTAGCATAGACAAAATTTGCATTTTTTATGATAGCAGTTGAAAGTCTGATGCCAGACAAATCTATTCCTCTTAGATCCCGCTGCCCTCCTACATAAGAAGTTTTGAAGGACCCCGCAAAATCTTCCAGGGAATACAGTTTATCTTTATAAGAAAAGGAAAATTGATCAAAATCTATAATTGGTTTAGAGGCTAATATGGATAAATCATATTTTGATAAATGTGCATCTGGGAGAGGATTCTTGCGTAAAAAATCTTCTACGGTTTTTTTATGCTCTTGGAGATTTCTTGAGATAAAATCTTTAATGCTTTCCTTGCAATGCTTACCAAGTTCTGATTTCCATCTTATTTGAAGAGAAAACTTGTCTTTTAAATTATGATCTATTTCGTTTATTTTTTCTTTATTTTTAAACCAAAAATCGGAAATATTCTTTTCCGGAGAGCAGCCTTTTTTTGTTAAAATTCGCTCTATTTTTTTTATTTCTTTTGATTTCATAAAATCTTCCTCCGACTCTATTGTACTACCTATTAACAGAGCAACGATGCCATAAACTAAAGCAATCGTTCCAGAAAATTGTAAAAGATTCATTTTGTTAACCCCTTACCAAATTACTCTTACGGTTCTCGATTTAAATCCAAGCCTGCCCCATCTTCAAAACCTAAAATGCACGAAAATCCTTCCGAAATTCTTGCTATCCTTCTCTACTCTATGATAGAGCTTTTTGATCTCTTTGTTCTGCAAGAAGCGCAAAACGTGCTTTTTTAGCTGCCCACTCCCCTTCCCTGGTATGATTTCTACTAAAGAAATCCTCTTATCCACAGCCTCTCGAATAACCCGATTAAGCTCACCCTCAATCGA
>Ga0180007_10004061_pt1 | contig 15778 bp, 21 predicted proteins | sample MM_PC_MetaG_FD_121122 | JGI IMG/M metagenome (GOLD analysis project Ga0180007, IMG submission 121122) | Groundwater microbial communities from the Aspo Hard Rock Laboratory (HRL) deep subsurface site, Sweden - MM_PC_MetaG | ecosystem: Environmental > Aquatic > Deep subsurface > Groundwater... | reverse complement strand
GTCGATGGCTTTTATGTAACTTAAAGTTATTATGAGTTGTTTTAGCCAGAGAATTACTTCTTCAGATGTTTTGAAGTCTGGTTCTGTTACGATTTCTATTAATGGCGAGCCAGAGCGGTTGTAGTCTATCTCTCCTGTTTTTGGGTTCCATGCTGCAGGGTCTTCTTCAATGTGTGCTTCTGTGATCCCTATTCCGAGGAATTTGCCTTTTTCTCCGACAGGGGTTGCATAAGGTCCAGAGATTGTGTTTTGATAACCCTTGGGCAAATCAGGCCAATCATAATGTTTTCTTTGCCAGACTAATTTCTCATTTATTTTACATCCAAGAATTAAAGAAATTTGAATTGCTTTGTCGACGGCGTTTTTATTTGGAAGCATTGGTTTTGAACCTAGTTGAGCTGTGCAGATTGGGCAAATATTTGTGTTAGGTTTTGAGTGTTTTAGTCCGTGTTCTGATTTGCAAGTGCAAAAAAGTTTTTCATTAGTAGAAAGATATCCATGAATTTCTAAACCTATTTTTACCATATAAGTAAATAGAAAACATATTTATTAAAGTTTGGACTCATCGCAGATGCGTTTTGGAAGAGTGATTGGATAACCTTCTTGAATATTTTGATAGTCGCGATTTAACATCTTTAAACCTGTTTCTATTCTTTCAAGAGGAAGATGTTCTAAATGAGTATAAGTTCTTTTTAATCTCATTGCAACATCGAGAAAACTATTTTCTCCTTTTGCTACAAATCCTTGTTCAGTTCCACATCTAATTAATTGATTATAAGTTTTTTCATTAGGATTACTTCTTACAAAAAGAGGAATTGTTAATGCTGAAGTAATTACTGTTACTGCTACTAAACTTTTTATTAATCCTTTTAGGGGAAAATTAATTTTTTTAGAGTTTCTTCTTAGTTGACTTTTTCTAAAACTGCTTTGTATATTTGTATAATCTATAACCATAATTTTAATAAATTTTTTTCTTTTATAAACTTTTCTGTTTATTACTCTTACGAAGTGATGACTATTTTATTCATTATCTTTTTATACTTTAATGTTCTTTTTTTTTATGGTAAATATAGGAGATTATGTTAAAGTTGTTTTGGTGAAAAAAAAATATGAAGGCATTCTTTTGGAAAATCCTGAATCAGGGATTGTTTTGTTGAAACTGGATTCTGGTTATAATATTGGTTTTAATAAAAAAGATATTTTGGAAATTAAGACGATTAAGAAGTTTTTAGAAAAAGAAGAGAGTATTAAAATCAAGAAATCTGAGGGGAAATCGAATGTTGCGATGATTATTACTGGGGGGACAATTGCTGCTCGGTTGAATCCAAAAAAGGGTGGTGTTGATTGGCTTGATACTCCAGAGAGTTTGTTTAAATTTTATCCGGGGGTTTTTGATAAAGTTAATATTGTGAAAGTTGAAGTGCCTTTTATGAAAGCGTCTGAGGATATGGACTTTAAGGACTGGCAGAAAATTGCGCGTGTTGCTGAAAAACTTTTGAATGATTCGAATATTAAAGGTGTGATTGTGACGCATGGAACTGATTTTTTGCATTACACTTCTGCGGCTTTGAGTTTTTTTTTGAAGGATTTGAACAAGCCAGTTGTTTTGACTTATAGTCAGAGGAGCATTGACAGGGCTTCGTCTGATGCGAACTTGAATTTGCAATGTGCTGCGTTGGCGGCGATTTCAGATATTGCAGAAGTTATGCTTGTTGGGCACGCGAACAGCGACGATGATTTTTGTTATGCGATGCCTGGGACAAAAGTTCGGAAGTTGCACACTTCAAAAAGGGATGCGTTTAAAGTTGTGAATGCAAAACCTTATGCGAAAATTTATCCAACTAGAATTGAACCAATTTCAGAATATAAATTACGGAATAAAAGTAGAGTTAAATTAGATTTGAAGTTTGAAGAGAAAGTTGCTTTGGTGAAAGTTTATCCTGGGCAGAATCCTGAGATTTTGGATTTTTATTTGAAGAAAAAATATAAGGGGATTGTTTTGGAGATGAGTGGTTTGGGTCATGCTCCGACAATGCGTGCTCGTATGGGTTGGACAAAAAAATTGAAAGAGGTTCAAGATAAAGGATTAATTGTTTGTGCAACTTCGCAGTGTATTTATGGAAGAGTTGATCCTTTGGTTTATTCAAATGGAAGAGAGTTAATGAAAACAGGAGTTATTTATTTGGAGGATATGTTGAGTGAAACAGCATTGGTGAAGCTGGGTTGGGTTTTAGGGAAAACCCAAAATAAAGAAGAAGTTAAGAAGTTGATGTTGAAAAATATTGCTGGAGAGTTTAGGGAGAGATTGGAATAATTATTTCTTCCTATGTTTTTGTATTAACAAGTTTTTAATTTCTCTGACTTCCTTTTCTGTCTTTTTATTAATTTGGTAATCATAATCTGCTTTTATTCTGTCTCTTTGTGCCTCGCGATTTTGCGACATTAAAATTATCGGAGCCTGAATTGCTGCAAGGCAAGACAATGCTAAATTAAGTAAGATAAATGGATAGGGGTCTGTTAAATTCCCTTCTAGATATTGAAGAATGAAATAACCGTTGGTAGTCATCCAGATTCCAATAAAAATAAAGAAGAGAATTATGAATATCCAGCTTCCTGCCCACTTTGTCATAAAATCTGCGGCTTTTTGTCCAAGTGTTTTTGGAACTCGGAAAATTGGGTGAAGGGATTTAGGATGAACCTCTTTTTTCATATAATTAAATGAGAAATGTTTTTTATAAAGTTTTGTAAATTTTAGGAGTAAAAGTTACTTTTGAATAGGGGTTACAGAATGGAAAGGTTTTTAATCTATAAAATCTTAAGTAATTTATGAGATTTGAAACAAATCTTCCATGTGATTATACTAGAGAATTGATGGGGATGCCTCCTTTTGATAGGCAAGGTAACCTTACCCAGAGAGTTTTGTGCGGATTAGAAAATTCTTTATATTTATATTCTTCTCTTTCTAAGAAATATGCAAAGGATACTGAAAATAATTCAAAAAATTTTTTAGTAAAGGGAATAATGCTCGTCGGAAGTGGTGCTAAAAATAATGAAGTCCTTTCTGATTTGGATATTTTATTGCTTTGTCCAGATATAGATGAGAAAAGTGCGGGTGTTCTAAAACATATGATTTCTTATGTTTTGTTTTGTGATAGGGATAAAAATGAGGCGGTTGATGTTTTTATTCGTCCTAAAGATAAATATCCTGAAAGAAGTTCAGTTAATATAACTTCTCAAGTTAATGCTTTAATTGAAAGGTATAATAACAATCTTAGATAACTTTTATTAATCCTTTTTCTTTCTTTATCTTATGGATTATGAAAAATTAGGTTTTAAATGTGGATTAGAAATTCATCAACAACTTGATACTAAAAAATTGTTTTGTAATTGTGTTTCTGTTTTGAGAAAAGATGAACCTGATTTTATTATTAGAAGAAAACTTCATGCTGTTGCAGGAGAATCTGGGGAAATTGACGAGGCTGCACAGTATCAGGCGTCGTTAGATAAGGAATTTGTTTATCAAGGTTATGATACAACTTGTTTAGTTGAACTGGATGAGGAGCCGCCTCATGAAATTAATAAAAATGCTTTGAAGATTGCTTTGGAAATTTCTCTTTTGTTGAATTGTAAAATTGTTCCATTGACACAGATTATGCGAAAGACAGTTATTGATGGTTCTAATACTTCTGGTTTTCAGAGGACGGTTTTGATTGCAGAGGATGGTTATATTGAAACAGAGGAGGGAAGAGTTGGGATTGATGCGGTGATTCTTGAGGAGGATGCAGCGAGGATTGTTGAGCGGGCAGATAATAAAACAATTTACAGACTTGATAGATTAGGAATTCCGTTGGTGGAAGTTGTTACTGCTCCTGATGTTAAGAATGCTGAACAGGCGAAGAAAGTTGGTTTGAAAATTGGTGAGATTTTGAGGAGTTGCAAAGTTCGTCGAGGAATTGGGACGATTAGACAGGATGTTAGTGTTTCTATTGAGGGTGGAGAAAGAGTTGAGATGAAAGGGTTGCAGAAACCTGAGTTGATTGTTCCTACAATTGATAATGAAATTAAGAGACAGGTTGAGTTGGTTGAGAAAAAGAAATCTGTTGCAGAAGTTCGTCGGGGAAATCTAGATTCAACGACGAGTTTTTTGAGACCTTTGCCTGGTTCAGCGAGAATGTATCCTGAAACAGATTTACCAATGTTGAAAATTTCAAGAAAGATGATTGATGAAGCTAAGAAAACTTTGCCGAAGTTAAGAGGAGAAGTTGAAGAAGAGTTGAGAAGTAGAGGGCTGAATCAGGAAATGATTAAATTAATTTTTAAACAAAATAAACTCGAAGATTTTAAAGAATTGTTGGAGATTGTTGATAATCCAAACTTGGTTGCCAAGACGCTTTTGATTTTTCCAAAGGAGATTGGGAGTAAAATAAAAATTACACGCCAAGGGTGTACCCCAAGGAGGGGCGAGAACCTGCTAAAGCAGGCCCCGAAAGATTTTAAGAAAAAATCTTTACAAGGGGCAAAAAAACTAACTAAGGATATTTTGATTTTTGTTTTGGAGAATTTTAAGAAAGGAAAAATTAAAGAGAGTCAGATAAAAGAGAGTTTGGAGAGAATTGCCAAAGGAGAAGAAATTCATAATGCGATTAAGTTTCATAAAACTGATATGCGAGATGTTGAAGAGAAGATTTTAAAATTGATTAAGTCAAAGCCAGGGCTTTCTGAGAAGGCGTACATGGGTTTGGTTATGAAAGAGTTTGCAGGGAAAGTTGATGGGAAGACTGCGATGGAAATTATTAAAAAGTATGTTAATTAATTTTTAATATGGTTGATTTAAAAAAATTAAATGAGAAGAGAATTTTGGTGAATGATGTTTTTGATTCTAAATCTAAAAACGTTGAAGTTGCAGGATGGGTTTCGATTACAAGAGGATTGGGTAAAATAAGGTTTCTCATGTTGAGGGATATTTCGGGGGTTATTCAGATTACTGCTGTTAAAGGAAAAGTTAATGATGAGATTTTTGATGCGATTGATAAAGTTTCAAAAGAATCTGCGGTTTATGTTAAGGGTTCTGTGAAAGAATCAAAACAGGCTCCGGGAGGAAAAGAAATTATTCCTGAGGAATTTGAGATTATTGCTAAGGCAGAAGATTTGCCAATTGATGTTTCTGAACATTCAAAGACAGAGTTGCCGAAGAGGTTGGATTATCGGTTTTTGGATTTGCATAGGCAGAGAACGCAGGCGATTTTTAAAATTCAATCGCGGATTATGATTGCGTTTAGAGAATATTTTGTTCAAAAGAATTTTATTGAAGTTCAGACTCCGTCGATTATTGGTTCTAGTTCAGAAGGTGGGACAGAATTGTTTGAGGCGAAGTATTTTGATAAGAAAGTTTATCTTGCTCAGTCGCCTCAGTTGTATAAGCAGATGCTTGCGTGTTCTATTGAGAATGTTTTTTTGATTACTCCTGTTTGGAGAGCAGAGAAGCACAATACTGTTCGGCATTTGAATGAAGCGAGGCAGATGGATATTGAAATGGCTTTTGCAGATGCAGGAATTGTTATGAAAGAAATGGGAGGAGTGATTAAATATATTATTGGAGAACTTCTTAAGAAAAATAAGAAAGAGTTGGATTTGCTTGAGGTTAAATTGAAAGTTCCGAAGGAGAGGTATATGACTTTTGGCGAGGTTGCAGATTTGATGAAGAAGGAGAAGATTAAAATTGGAGAGGATGATTTGACTGGTGAGGCAGAGAAGAAGTTGGGGGAGTTGTTTCCTGATACAATTGTTTTTGTTTATGATTGGTCGATGAAAGGGAAGCCGTTTTATATTATGCCGAAAAACGAGAAAGCAGATGCGAAACTCAGCGAGGGTTTTGATGCGATTTACAAAGGAATGGAAATTAGTTCAGGTGGACAGAGAATTCACATCCCTGAACTTTTGGAAAAGAGATTGAAGGCAAAGGGTTTGAATCCTAAAGATTTCAAAAGTTATATTGATAGTTTTAGATTTGGTGCACCACCTCATGCAGGATGGAGTATTGGAATTGAAAGATTTACGTATGCACTTCTTGGATTGCCTAATATTAGGGAAGCGTGTTTGTTTCCGAGGGATAGAGACCGACTTACTCCATAGATTTTTAAATTTGTTTTTGTTTTAGGGGTTATGAGAATATTAGTTGTTGGAGACCCGCACGGAATTTTGCCGAAGAAGATTCCGAAGAATGTTGATTTGATTTTAATTATTGGGGATTTACCTAAATCAGATATTGCAAGAGAAATTTATTTAGGAAAAAAGAAAGAAGAAATTGAATTTTCAAAAAAGGATTCTATGTTATGGAAGAAAATGCATGATGAAATATCTAGTTCTTTATTGAATGTTGCAAGATTTTTTTCGAGAATTGCTCCAACTTATTCTCTTTTAGGTAATGTAGGGAATACTCTTGATTCAAGAACTAAGAGAGAAGGAAAAAAATTGAGAGTAAAATTAACATATATTCGTGAAGAATTGAAGAAAATAAAAAATTTTCATATTGTTAAAAATAGAATTAGAAAAATAGAAAATTTACGAATTGGTTTTTTAGAATATTTTCTTGATGAATGTTGGGAGAAAGAATTTGAAGGCAATCGTAGGGGGAGGGCTAGTCGTGCTGTGAAAGAAACAATAAAAGCTAAAAAAGTTTTAGAGAAGTTTTCGGAAGTTGATATTCTAATTTGTCATCAGCCACCTTATGGATATTTGGATAAAGTGAATTCTAAATTTGTTCCTAAAGACTGGGTTGGGAAACATGCAGGAAGCAAAGTTGTTTTGGATTATATAAAAAAGAAACAACCTCGATATGTTTTATGTGGACATATTCATGAAGGAAAGGGGAAAGCAAAGATTGGAAAAACAGAAGTTTATAATGTAGGTTCTGAAGGAGATTATGTTTTATTGAAGATTGATTAATTCCCTACCTTTTAGTTTATAGAAATATTTAAAAATATTAAGTTTTAATAGGATTATCTAAATTGGAGGTAAAAACATGTCAGACGATGAATTTGAAGATGATGAAGGAGAAGATGAAGACGAAGATGAATTTGATTAAGATTGAATAATCTTAATTATTTTATTTTATATAATTTTATAAACATTATTTGTTATTGGTATTTATGGCTGATTTTTTATGGCACAAGGTTTCTGAGAAAGAGAAAGAAGAGATTGAGAAGCAAGCGAAAGAGATAATGGATAGTTTTTCAGTAAAACTTTCTAAGATTGATAAGGGTATTTCTGAATCAGTTATTGAGAGAGAAGAATGTGAACGGATTGAGAGTTCTGGTATTGGTTTAGAATTAGACAGAGAAATTATGTTTGAGAATGCGCCGGAGAAAAATAAGGATTTTATTATTGGGGAGAAAAAATCATGGTGAGCGAAATGAAATATATTGTTGCTTCTGGACCAGTGATAATTGAAAATGGAAAATTATTAGTTAATAAGGATAATAAGGATGATTTTTATAAATTGCCTGGAGGAACTATTGAGGAAGGTGTTGAAAGTTTAGAAGAAGCTTGTCATAGAGAAACTAAAGAAGAAAATAATGGTTTGATAAAAATAATTAAGCCCTTGCACCCGATGGTTTTGTGGAAAAATCCTCAAACAAAAGAAAGAATGTGTGTTTTATTGATCCATTATAAAGCAAAACTTTTGAATAAAGAAGAGTTAAAACCTAATCATCCTGTTCAAGAAGTTAAGTGGTTGGATATTGAAGAGATTAAACAAGGTAAATATGCTGTTGCTCCGAATATTAAATTCTTGATTGAGAAAGGAGATATAAAATGAATCTTCAAGAAATAAAAAAACAAGATAAGAAGATAAATGCGATTTTGGAATTTAATCCAAATGTTTCTAAAGAAGGAGGGAAAGGAAAACTTTCTGGAAAAGTTATTGTTGTGAAATCTAATATTAATGTTAAGGGTTTGCATGCGTCGTGTGGTTCAAAGGTTTTGGAAAATTATAAATCTCCTTATAATGCAGAAGTGATTAAGAGAATTAAAGACGAAGGAGGAATTATTTTGGGAATGGCGAATTGTGATGAGTTTGCTTGTGGTTGGAGTGGAGAGACAAGTGCGTTTGGGTCGACGAGAAATCCTGTTAAAACAGATTTGGTTGCAGGGGGTTCAAGTTCTGGAAGTGCAGCGGCAGTGGCTGCGGGTTTTTGTGATATGGCCTTGGGTTCTGACACAGGAGGGAGCATAAGAGTTCCTGCTTCGCATTGCGGTGTCGTCGGTGTAAAGCCGACTTATTCAAGTGTTTCAAGATATGGTTTAATTGATATGTGTATGAGTTTTGACCAGATTGGACCTATTGCAAAAAATGTTTCTGATGCTGCTTTGTTATTGAGTGTGATTGCAGGTAAAGATGAGAAGGATTCTATTTCTCAGAATAGCAAGGGAATTGATTTGAAAAAGATAGAAGAGGTTCCGAAAAATTTAGTTGTGGGAGTTTTAGATTATGAAATTAAAGATAAAAAAATTCAAAAATTAATTGATGAGAAAATTAAAGAAGCAGTTGATAAATATGGATGGAAAATTAAGAAGATAAAAATTCCTTATATTGAACTTGCGATTGCGACTTATTTTCCGATTGTTTATGTTGAGTTTTTTTCTGCGACGCGGAGGTTGGATGGTCGGAGATATGGGAAGAAAATTGAAGATGCTTGTGGTCCTGAAGTTATGAGGAGAATTTTAGGAGGAAGTGAAATTTCAAAAGCAGAACATAAAGGAAGATATTATCATCAGGCGTTGAAAGTTAGAGGATTGTTGCAGAAAGAATTTGAAAAAGTTTTTAAACAAGTTGATTGTATTGTTTCTCCGACTATTCCTCGGTTGCCTCATAAAATTGGAGAGAAAATTTCTTCAGAAGAAATGTTTCAGTATGATGCTTTAACTTGTCCAATGAATATTGTTGGGAATTGTGCTTTGAGTTTGCCTGTTGGAAAGATTGATGGAATTCCCGTCGGTATGCAGATTGCTTGTGATAAATTTGAAGACGAGAAGATGTTGAGGATTGGACGAGCAATAGAAAAATTGCAGTAAATTTGCTCGTGCTCACCCAATAAAGACTTCGTGGAAGCGTCCACGTCGTGTGGTTGAGCGAGAGGGGGATTAAGAAACTGAATCACAATAATCCTTAAAAAATAAGTTCTACTTTGTTGTTTATGGGATGTGATAAAAATCTTGTTCATTATGTTACTGCGACGGTGATTCTTGTAAAAGATGGAAAATTTTTAATTGCGAAAAGAGCAAATTGGGAAAAGGCGTTTCCTGGAAAATGGACTGTGCCTGGAGGGAAGTTGGAGGTTTTGGATTATGCTTTGAGAGAAAAAGACACTTCTGCTCATTGGTATAATGTATTGGAAGATTTGAGCAAAAGAGAAGTTAGAGAAGAAGTTGGTTTGGAAATTAAGAATCTTAATTATGTTACAAGTTTGGTTTATATCAGATCTGATAATATTCCTTCTTTGATAATTAGTTTGTGGGCAGAACCAGTTAGAGAACAAGTAAAACTTTGTTCTGCTTTGACAGAATACAAGTGGGTTACTTTGGAAGAAGCAAAGAATTATGATTTAATTGAGGGGATTTATGAGGAACTGGAAATTCTAGATAAGAAGTTGCACCACGGGCGTACCCCGAAAGATTTTCTTGGAAAATCTTTACTAGGGGCAAAGACTGATGAAAATCAGGAATTGAAAAAACCTTACTAAAACCTTAAAAACTCCTCGCTGTTTTTTCTTTCATGCAAAGGGGTTTTTCTTTTAGAAAAAGTCACAAACAAGTTGTGTCATGTTTCCCTCTCGGGAAAAAGAAAAGCTACCATGTAAAAGAAAACTACAATAGTATTTTGTGAACAAAATGATAATCGACGGGATTGAAATTAAATGGTTGGGGCATTCGGGATTTTTAATAAAAAACCCTGCACCACAGGCGTACACCAAGGAGGCGCAAGAACCTCTTCGAGGCCCCAATAAATCTTCTACGAAGATTTTTACTAAGGGCATGATTTATATTGATCCTTATAATATTAAAGATGATTCTGAAAAGGCGGATTTAATTTTGTTGACACATAGTCATCATGACCATTGCAGTGTTGTAGATATTAAGAAAATTATTAAAGAAGGGACAAGAATTGTTTTGACTGCTGATTGTCAGAGCAAGATTGTGCGGTTTGACACGCCGATTAAAATAGATGTTGTTGAACCTGGACAGGAGATTACTTTTGGAAGTATAAAAATTTCTGTTCTTCCTGCTTATAATGTGGATAAACATTTTCATCCTAAAGACGAATCTTGGGTGGGTTATTTTTTGAAGATAAATGGTTTGTTGATTTATCATGCAGGAGATACAGATGTTATTCCTGAAATGCAGAAGTTGACAGGATATAAACAGCAAGGTAAGAAATTAATTGTTTTGCTTCCGGTTGGAGGAAGATTTACAATGAGTGTAGAGGAAGCTGTTGAGGCAGCGAAGCTGATAAAGCCGGATTTAGCAATTCCAATGCATTATGGAAGTCTTGTTGGAACTGAAGAAGATGCTAAAGAATTTAAAGAACTTTGTGAAGAAGAGAGAATTAATTGTGAGATATTGGAGAAAGAATGAAAACAGAATTTAATTTATCTAGAGGGATAATTTGTTTTAATGGAAAATATTTGATTATTCAAAGAGAGAAAAATGATGTTCCTTATGAATCTGAAAAATGGGAGATTCCTGGAGGAAGAATAAAAGAGGGAGAGAATCCAGAGAAAGCACTTTTTAGAACAGTTGAAGAAGAAACGGGATTGGAAGTTAAATTAATTAGAGAACTTTCTTTATTAGAAAAGGAAGACAATGAATTTAAGAGTCGGTGTCATGTTTATCTTCTTGAATCTTCTTCTGATGATGTTAAATTGGATGAAGGACATATTGATTATAAGTGGATTAATCCCGAAGAATTTGGAAATTATCCTTTAGCATTGTTTGCTAAACTTTTAGGGAAATATTTTAATAATCCTGATGAATATCTTAATTAATGGAATCATTTAATAAAAGAAAAAAAGATACTTTGTCTAAATTAGATAAATCTTCTAAAAAGAGTTGGGATAAGAAAGTTGTTGATTTGTGTGAGAAGATAAATTCTTTGGAGAATTTTTATACAACTTCGTCGTGCTCTGGAAGAATTGTTTTAATTGTTGATAATGCGAAGAAAGGTCCTGGGCTTTTTGTAAAAGTTTGGTATGAAGAAATTTCTTTTGAGGAATTAATTGCCTCGCTTCGCTCGGTTATGGATAATTCTGCGCGCAAGACAATAATGTTTAAATCTGAACCTTGTATTCTTCATGTTGCTTGTGAAAATTTAAAAGGTGCTTTGAATTTTTTGAAAAAAGCAAGAAGTGTTGGATTTAAAAGAGGAGGAATTATTTCAGGAGGGAGTAGATTTGTTTTGGAATTAATTGGAACAGAGAAATTAGAGTTTCCAATTATTGAAAATGGAAAGATTTTAGTTGATGATGAATTTTTGAAATTAATTGTTAAAAAATCTAATGAGAATTTGAAAAAAAGTTGGGAGAGGATTGAGAAGTTGAAAAATATCTTATAGGTTTTAGCACATATAATTATTTAAATGAGAATTATTTTATTTTTTATAATATTAATTTACTTGGCGGTTGATTAATGTTATACTGTATGCATACGGGGTGTTCCCTCTTAGTTCTTTTGATATTAGTTGGAAGTATGCCAACTATTTAAGCTTTTCGTGAAAGAGTTTGCGAGAAGAATACAGATATAAGGAGGTAAAAATAAATATGGTGTTAGATTTTGCAAGAGAAGCAATCGAAAATACAAGTACACATAGTATTAACTTTGATGAGTTGCGAGCGGGAAAAGCAAATATAAAAGTTATTGGTGTTGGTGGCTGTGGTTGTAATGCAATAACATGGCTTTTCAATAAGGGTGTTAGTGGTGCGACAATTTATGCAGCAAATACTGATGCACTTCATTTAAGTGTTTCAAAGTCTGATGAGAAACTTCTTATTGGTAAGGAATTGACAAGAGGTTTAGGCGCAGGTGGGCGTCCTCAAACAGGAAGAGAGGCAGCTAAAGAAGCGATTGTGGATATTAAGAAAGCAGTAGGTCAGGCAGATATGGTTTTTGTTGTTGCTGGTTTGGGCGGTGGAACAGGAACAGGCGCAGCGCCGGTGATTGCGCAGTTGGCTAAAGAAACTGGTGCAGTTGTGATTGGGGTTGTGACAATGCCGTTTGAATCAGAGAAGGCGAGAATTGACAAGGCAGAATTTGGATTGCAAGAACTTAGAGACGTGACAGATACATGCATTGTTCTTGATAATAATCGGCTTGTTGATATTGCAGGGCAGTTGCCGATTGAACAAGCTTTTGCTGTTGCTAATGAATTGGTCAGTACTATGATTAAAGGAATTGTTGAAACAATTACTTTACCAAGTTTGATTAATTTAGATTACGCTGATGTCTCTTCTATTATGAAGGGTGGCGGTGTTGCAGTAATTGGAATTGGTGAATCAAATACACAAGATCGTGTTAATGACGCTGTGCAGCAAGCTTTGACTCATCCTCTACTTGATGTGGATTATCAGGGCGCGACTGGAGCTTTAATACACATAACTTGTGGACCAGATTTAAAGCTTGAAGAATTTGATTTGATTGGTAGAATAGTTTCTGAGAACTTAAGTCAAGATGCACAAGTTATTATTGGTGCAAGAATCAGCAAAGATTTTGTTGGTAAAGTGCGAGTGATAACTATTATGACTGGTGTTAAGTCACCTTATGTATTAGGGAAATCTTCAGAAGAGCAATCACAAGTGATATCTAGAGAAATGTCTGATTTAGGAATAGAATTCATGAGATAAATTTTTATTAAAGCCCCGAAGGAATTCGGGGTTTTTTGTTTTTATTATGATGTTTAATTTTCCAATGTTTTAATCTTGTTCATTTTTGAATTTCCGTATTTGTGGAAATAAATAATTTTTTCAAAATCTGATTTTCTTTTTGATTGAGTTTTTCCAAGTTCATAACCAATTGGAAACATTGCTTCAACTTCAATGTTATCTGGAATTTTTAAAGTTTGTTTTACCATGTGATCGACGAAATGTCCTACCCAACAAGTTGCAAGTTTTGATTCTTGGATTTTTAAAAGAAAGTTTTGAATTGCTGCACCTGCTTGTTGTTTACCATATTTTTCTCCTCTTTCTTCGTAACAATCAACTATCTTTTTTGAATTTGTACATGCCACTATAACATAATGTGCTTGAGCAATAAAAGGTTGTTGGGCTGCGTCTGCGAGTTTTTGGATTTTTTCCTTGTCGCTGACTACGATGAATTTTAAGCTGAATATATTTCCTGCCATTGGAGCATATCTTGCAGCGTCAAGACATTCTAGGATTTCTCGCCAGTCTGGTTTTTTAGAAGTGAATCTTCTTACGCTGTGGCGGTTTTGAATTGTTTTGTCTAAGTTCATAATTAAAAGAAGAAATAGATATTAATAAATGTTTTTGATTAGTAAACTTTAAAAGTAAAACTCTTTTAATTTTGTTAGGTCTCCGTAGCTCAGCTGGTGGAGCGATCGGCTGTTAGTAAATTAAACAGACACCGATAGGTCGTAGGTTCGAGCCCTACCGGAGACGTCTACTTTTTTAATCCCAAATCCACTGGTTCTTTAACTTGATGTTTTTCTAAGAAATTATAAACATTGATTTGCTTTGAACCTTTGATTATTGAGATTATTGCTTGTTGTGCATTTTCAATATATTCTGGTTCGCCGATAATTCCAACAAAATTATCATTTAATTCAAAATAACATTTTGTTAATTGATGTAGTGTTTGTAAGGTTTTTCCTTTTGTGCCGATTATTCTTGCTCTTATTCTTTTGAAGTCTGTTCTTTTTGTGTGGTCTTTTATGCTGAGAATTTCAAAAGTGCAATCTTTTTCTTTTATTTGAATTGCGTTTGAAAAAGGGAATCCGAAATTCAAAGCGTCAATTACTTTTTCTGCGGTGTATTCGTCTTCTGGTTTTCCTTCAATAGAAACTTCTTTACCACGATTTGTTATTTTTACATTCAATAGTTTTTCAAGTCGTTTTTTGTTTTTAGTTATTCTTGGGAGTTTTTCACAGAGGATAGTTTTCATGATATAAATAATGAATATAAATCTTTATAAAATTGTCTTTTTATTAAAATTATATGGGTGATAAAAACAGGCTCAATGTTGAGGAAGTATTGAAGGATGGACAAAATTTATATCTCTATCAAGAGAAGGCTACGATGTTTATTAAAGATATGCAGAGTTTAATTGAGGGTAGTGCAGATGAACTTGTTATAGAATATTTTCCTATTGATAGATGTTCTGAAAATGTGAGGGGTTATTTAGGAGAAATAAAAAAAATTATTGAGAAATATCCTAATGCAAAAGATCCTAAGAAAACATTTAAGCATGTTTTAAATATGATTGGGATTTGTGGTGTTGAAGATTATTTTAAAGGTTTGGAAAAAATTTCTATTGTTTAATTAAAACTCTTCTTTCTCTGTTTTCAGATAACCTTCTCTTTTTAGCCAGGCAATTTGGTTTGGTTTGTATTTGAGAAGTAGGTCGCCTTTTGTGTTGTCAAGTTCCCAAGGTTCTATTATTACAACATCATCTGGACGAAGCCAAAGTCTTCTTTTTAATCTTCCTGGGACTCTGCAGTTTCTTTGTTTACCATCAACGCAGTTCACCATCATCTTGTTTCCTCCGAGCCGTTGTTCAATTATCCCAATTACTTCTCTGCCTTTTGGAAGAGGGGCTCTCATAATTTTTGGCTCATCTGGATTTGGAAGAAATTTTTTGGGTTTCATGATTATGGAAGAGGGAAGTGTTTTATAAAATGTTCTCAAAACCAAAAAACTTAAAAACATTATAATCCATTATAAATTATAATAAAAAGTAAATCAGAGATTTTCATTATCTCATTTTTACAAAATAAGAAAATGGTTCAAAGTATAATTGATGTTAATGAAAGAGAAGATAGGATTTTAAATATAGTAAAAGCTCAGCATGGTCTGAAAAACAAAAGCCAGGCTGTCGAACTCGTTATTAATATTTACGCAGATAGTTTTTTAGAAACTGAATTAAGACCAGAATTTGTAGAAAAAATAAACAAACTAAGTAAAGAAAGAGGAATTCCTTTTAAAAATATTGAAGAGTTAAGGAAACTTACTGGAGAGTAAAATGCATAATTATGAGATTCATCCAAATCTCCAGAAAATTATGACAAAACTTTTCAAAAAAGACCCTTTAACAAGAGAGAGAATAATCAAGAAAATAGAAGAGGTAATTAATTCTTATAATGTTGAGCATTACAAAAATCTTAGACATGATTTAAAAGAACTTAAACGAATTCATATTAGAGAAAAAGTTTTGGTATTTAAGTTTGATAAAAAACATAATTTAATCATTTTTTTAGATTTTGACCATCATGATAAAATATACCTAAAAAAGTTTTAACGCCTTACAATAAAACAAAAGCAAGACAAAGTTTTTCAAACTTTAACTCGCACTTCTACAAAAGTACAAGCGCGAACGGAATTCCCTGAACTTTCTTAATCCCTTCTTGAGAAATAATCCCTGTCTCTAAAGCACAATTTACTGCTTCTTCTCCGACAATGTTAAAAGTTGAATCTTCTCTTGATAAATCCTGCATTATCTGAATTACTTCTTGTTTTGTTTTTTCTTCGCCTTTGTAAAAAGATTCTTTTACATC
>Ga0180007_10004060_pt1 | contig 15778 bp, 30 predicted proteins | sample MM_PC_MetaG_FD_121122 | JGI IMG/M metagenome (GOLD analysis project Ga0180007, IMG submission 121122) | Groundwater microbial communities from the Aspo Hard Rock Laboratory (HRL) deep subsurface site, Sweden - MM_PC_MetaG | ecosystem: Environmental > Aquatic > Deep subsurface > Groundwater... | reverse complement strand
GTGACCGAGGAATTGCTGGACAAACGCCGGCGACATGTTTTTCCGCAGGAGGTCCACCGCTCGGGAGTGCCTTAGCATATGGGGCGATATGTGGTCTATGCCTACCTTAGCCGCCAGTTCGTTCAACTGTCTATAGTAGTAAGAGTATTTCTCAGGAAATATCAGACCCTTTTTCTTGCCCGCATACTTGCGGAGCAGCGTGATAAACTCCGGTAGAGCTGGCTTGAGACGGTAACTTCCGCCTTTGGTGAGAACAAGAACACCTTGGTCAATAATGTCTTCTGGCCTGATACCCATGAACTCACTTATCCGGCAGCCCAGGGTGAAGAGTGTCCATACATACATATAGTCGTCTTTATCACCGGCAAGAGCAATGCCTTCTACTAGATCGGGGTTGATATACCTAGGTACCCGGCGATGAACCGCCTTGAACTGCCGCCTGCCAAAAGGCCAGGCCAGCTCGGGCCAGCGGTATTCCCAGTAATCCTTGATGGCTGCTTTGTGGCGTTGGAGAGAGGATGCCTCATAGTGGTCAAGGAACTTTCTTATCTCCTCTGGTGTGGGCTCGCCACCATGGGTTTGCTGGTCTACCTGGTAGAGAGTCTGCTGGTAGGCCCGCTGCGTCTGCGGCGAGAGCCCCCGGATGGTCTGCATGAACTCCTTAATTTTCATGGCTTCGTTTTCACCTTTTAACCTCCTTTCCTACTTCTCATATCAGGGGCTCTACGGCTATGTAGCCAGCTTTGACAACGGCATCCATAAGCTCAATAAAGGTGGTTTTGTTATCTATGTGGGCGTCAATTGCTTTGTGAAGTTTGGATTTTATGGCTTCAGTTTCACTTGTAGTATTAATTAAATCCCTCTCCACCTTTACCATTACACCTTGGGAGTCCTGCTTCTTCGTTATCTTGTTTATAAGCTCCTCGACATACTCTTGCCAGCAATCCATACACCTTTTATGCTTCTTACCCCCAGAACGCATAAGAGCGACATGCCCATTCCCTTGGTCCATCGTATTACAATCCTCTAGGCAAGACCTTCCAGGAGGAGCATGTTCGTGTGTGCTGTTAGTGTTAATTAAATCCTCACTAAGTACCTCCCTCATTCCTTCCCTTATCTCTTCCTGCTGAGTCATTTCAATCTCCTTTCCACATTCGGTAGATTTCATACCAGATAGCAGCAGCAACCAGTACCACCAAAATGAGTAATACCAGATTCATGATTTCTACGATGACCATGAGTCTAAGATAACATACATTATATTGGCTCATCACATTTTGAGCATCTGCCAGAAATTAAATCTTCAGTGCTCAACTTTCCGGTACAATTAGGACATTTCGCTGCACCTTGACTTGATATAGCTCTTGCAAGGATTTTCTCGCTTAGAGAGGGCTGTTCAGGAGCAACCTCTGTACGTGAAAACGGAAAGTGAATGCTTTTGGTAGGTAAGGGTAACCAATTACCTATGATATATCGGATTGCCTCTTCTTCTGCCAAGCCGCAATTTGTAGCCCATTCATCAAGTCTCTGTTTTATTTCAGACTCAATTAGAAATGTTATTTTTATTCTCATTTTTCACACCCTTTCACTTATTCCGCCATCGGCGGTAATGCTCATGTCTCTAAAATAGCACTTCTTCAATTGTTTGTCAAGAGATAATTATCTTTATCTTGACAAACGTGCTATAATAGGCTCATGGTAGAATTCCAAACGAAAAGCATTTGCGGAGCTGTAGATTTAGTGTCCGCAATCTTTGGTGAGAACCCAAATATAGCCCGCCGCCGGTTAGGTCTGCCGTTGAAAGGCTATTATTGCCTGAACTGCAAGGTAAAAAGAACAAAAGGTCTGAAGCACCCCTTTTGCTCACAAAAATGTAGTTCGGAGTATCATCGTCCCCTCATTGAGTGCACGTACTGTCACACCCTTTTCCGTCGAGAAGCCAGTGACCTTTACCAAAACCGCACTGGTTTCTTTTGCTCAAAACATTGCTTCGGTAAATGGATAGCACAACACTATGGTTTTGGGGCTTTCCCTGAACATTCTGGGAGTACGAAGGGTAAGACAAAATGGGATTACGATATGGTCTGGCTTAAACATCTTGAGACTGGACTAGGTGCCGGGCGGCTATCTGGGATTCTAAATATTCCCAAGGGAACTATATCATATATACTGTGGTTAAAGAGGCGACAAGAGCAGGAAAAGTAATGTTCTTTACCTCGCTTCCGAAGGTGACATGTGATAGATTATGAAGCAGAAGCCTAAGAAGATGGTGAAAGGAGGGGATATGAAACTTGGCATACCCCGGTTCGGGATTTACTCAAATGTCCTCAGGTCTTTTCTGGAGGACTTGGGTATTGGGGTAATTATGCCTACCAAGATTACCCGTGAAATGATTAAACTGGGGGTAGCCAACAGTTCAGATATGATGTGCTTCCCGTTTAAGGTTACTCTTGGTCAGGAAATCTGGGCGTTGGAGAATGGAGCCACTGACCTACTTATGTTTAATAGCTGTGGCGTTTGCCGAATGAAGCATTATTACCAGATACAGGAACATGCCCTCAGGAATTTAGGCTACCAATTCAATATGAATGTTATCACCAAAAAGGGGTTCAAAAGGGAGATAAAGCGGTTATTTGGTATCTCATTCCTCAACACTTACAAGATTTTCAAAAGGCTCTACCCTACCATAGAGAGAATAGAGAAAACAGCCTATCCCTTATCACCAATAAAAACCCTCAAGATTGGTATTGTTGGTGAGGTATATACTTGTTGGGAACCAGATATAAACTTCGATATAGTAAAAAAGCTCCAACGAATGGGAGCCAATGTTGATATGTCAATAACTGTTACCGACTACATTAACGGGCATACATATTTGGGCAAGGATGAGGAGAAAGAGACCAAAAATCTCATTAGCCAAGAGCTTGGCGGGCATGGTCTTGAAAGTATCTGCAATACTATCTGGTATGGCAAGAATGGCTTTGATGGGGTTATACATCTTACACCTTTGTCCTGTATGCCAGAGTCCACAGTTGAATCCATAATTGACCATGTAGCTGAAAAGTATGCGATACCTTTATATAGGTTCTCAATAGATGAGAATAATTTTGAGGCGGGGGTAAATACGAGGCTTGAGACATTTATTAGTATGCTGAGGAGAAGGAATCACGCAGAACTGCTATCTAGGGGTTGATTGTGGTAGTGTATCCATCAAATTTGCCTTAATCCAAGATGGACACACCCAGAGTAAAGTCTATCTAAAAAATAGTGGCTTAATTTCTACTATCAAGGAAGGGCTAAAACAATTACCGGAGACTAATATCTCCGGTGTTGGTATTACTGGTAGCGGCAAGGAGTTCGTTAAAAGCCTTGTAGGTGCTGATTATATTGACTCTGAAATCATAGCCCACATGGTTTCTTGCCTAAAAGAATATCCTGATGTTAGAACAATATTAGATATTGGTGGAGAGGATAGCAAGCTGATGCTGGTCAAGAACGATACTTTATCAGGTTTCCAGATGAATAAGGATTGTGGTGGTGGGACAGGTGCTATGATTGAGTCTATCGCATCCAGGCTCCAAATCAGGATTGAGGATGTAGGAAGAGTTGCTTTAGAAAGCCAAAACCCAGCTAACCTGCCGGGCAAATGTGGTATATTTGCCCAGAGCGCTGCTGTATCTGAATTAAGTAAAGGTAGGCCTGTCAAGGATATTCTTATGGGTATTTGCTGCGCTCTCGTTGGTAACTACCTGGCAGTTCTAGCGAAAGGGAAGAAGCTCTACAAACCAATAGTCTTTCAAGGCGCCACCGCTCTAAACCCCGCACTGGTTAAATGTTTTGAAGATGCCCTTAAAAGTGAAATCCTTGTTCCCCAGGACTGTAGCTATATGGGGGCAATAGGTATAGCTGAATTAACCAGAGAAAATATGAATGGGCAGCCAACCAAGTTTAGGGGGCTAAAAAATATAGTAAATGCCGATTATAAGACCGAGATAACCTACTGTGAGGATTGTGAGAATAGGTGCGAACTGCTTTCCCTTTACTGTGATGGTGAGCTTGTTGGGAGAAGTGGTAGCCGCTGTGAGAAAAACAATTTATGACCTATGGCAAAGATATTCGCAAATCTCGTCTCCTTCATCTTGGGTGAAGACAGACCTCAAACAATCTCACGTCGCAACGAGAACAACGATACCAGGCCCCACCCGTTGTTTTCTCCTGTCTCCTTCTCCAACCACGACACTCAGGGCAAGGCTGTCGCTTTGGCATGTTCGGACCGCCGCGTGAGGTTTTAATTACCCGGTACTTAGCTTCTTTCCTCTTTTCTTCTACAATTGGAGCCGGGATGCTTTGAGGGACCTCACTATTCTTACCAAGGAGTCGTTTTAACATCCTTACAATCCAGCTCCATATTTTCACTAGCTTACTCCTGCCGGCGTGTAATACTTCTGTACTCTATCCATGACCAAATGGCAAACCTTCAAAGGGTGATTGCCCTTTATTCATTTGCGGTCCTACCTGTTTCATTTGAACAGCTTGATTGATTACTGTAATACTAGTTGCGTAGATGGTGAAGCATACACCGCAGACATCAAAATCTATTGTTAAAATGGGGATTTCCGCCTTCGGTGACACGATAGGGCCAGTTAATACCTGCATTATGGGTAAACGCAATTGGCACCCATGGGTCAATGAATCTTTAGGTATCTTTCCTTTGCTCTCTAGTTCACTGAAGTATTGACGCGCTATTTGTTCCTCAGAGCCACAGTTTGGACAACTTGCTCTACCTTGAATGGGGAAATTAAGGCTTTTTTCTTCAGTCATTAGCGCCCTCCTTTTTTCTAATAGCAAGTAGGTAGGCGTGTGCCGACGCCTCGTTTTATATTCCCACTCCTGTGTTAACTCACGACCTTGGCTAATGTCAGTTACTCTTGAAGGTATCTGAAGGAGTAGGTTTTCCCCAGCGGCAACCTGTGGGAATCCTACTTGCCGACTCTAAGATAATCATATTTATCTTACTTTGTCAAGAAGGATAGGTTGTTAAGGCTTTACACCTGGTATATAATAGGGTTAATCGCGTGTCAAGGAGAGCAAAAATGGTGACTATTTGGCAAGGCAAAAATGGTGAGCGAGTTAGTGTTGAATGTTGGAATATAAATAAATTACTCGAATTTACCGATGAGCGCTTTTGGTCGCTATTTAACTGTGATTGTTCTCCTCGGTTTCTCCAAGAACGCTCACAGCGGATTAAGGATGCAATGGAAGGGGAAAAATGTCTTCCCTTACCGGAAATAGCTTGTAATTTTAACGGCAGTGTCTGCTCTATACAAGATGGTCAAAGAAGAATAGCGGTAGCAAAAGAGTTAAAACGAGAATCAATCCCTGTAATAGTCTATTATTCCGCAGAGGAGGAGGAATTAGAACATATAGCTATGAGTTGTGAAGAGTTTGAAAAAAAGGCGAGGGCAGAAAAATAACTTATGGAGGGCAATATGGCAGAGAGCGAGGTTTCAAAAAAGATAACCCAAACTATCCGTACGGTCGATAAGTTAGCCCAGGCCATAAAGCTGGGCTGGCAACAATTGCAGACACAGATAGAAGAATTAAATAAATTAAGCCAGAGCCAGAAGGATGAGGACGAGGACCCAGAGCCAAAGGAGGAATCTCATGGGTAAGGTTACTATTTATGTCTCAGAGCATTGCGAGCCATGCAAGGAAGTGAAGGAATTGCTTGAGAAGGGACAATTCCTAGTTGATGGCGAGGAAAGCGAAATCGACCTGGTTGATATTGAAACGGAAGAGGGGTTCCCTCATATTCAGGCCCATGATTTATCTGGCATACCAAAAGCCTTCTCGGAGGGTCGGCAGTGTAACATCCGGGTTGATGATGCGACACAGACTTTACTAATCGAGTGCGGCGATGGAGAATCAGACTCAAGCTCTCAAGACATTCCTAGCCCGTAGGCATCCCAGCCCCTATCCCCTGACTCCGCAAAGCCAACGGAGGCTTATGATAAGGTTTAAGAAGGCTTCTGAGATACTTCGTGTTGTAGATCCCGACCTTAATTTAATTGATAGGGGGAAGCGACGTCGTTGGAAGGTTACTGGTTTAGATTGGGCTAGGGCAGGCGCAGCGGAGTGCCCAAGTTGTAAAAAAGAGACACTCAGATTTCGGGATGGAGTCTGTATTGAATGCACCCAGCAACTCGACGAAAAGCACGACAGGGATAAAAAGAGGAAGGCAAAGTTACAACGACAGATTAAGGCACATAATTTACGTATTAAAAAAAGGGCCACCTAATAGGTGGCCCTTTTTTACGACCAGGGAAATTACTTACAGCCTTTGCTGGCCGCTGTGAAGCGTTGCCTCACACCAGATTGTCCCCCGCCTGTTTGCCCAGATAGCTTTGCCCCGACGCAAATTGCGTGGGAATTAGTCTTGGGAACCCAGCGGCCGAACGGAGTGATCTTGCTCCTCATTGCATGAGCGAGATATCTACCTTTACCCATAATGCACTCCTTTCTTAAGATTTAATCAAATCTTAACATGGATTTATACACGGGCAAACTAAAACGCTTAAACGGGCATTATAAGTTTATTGTGGCAGTCTAGTAAAATGAGAGAAGGGATGAGGTCAATATCATTTTCCTTTGCAATCGTTAATCCCTCGGGCGAGTTAATATTTATCTTTTGCACAATTCCCTTGGCGATATCAGTTGCGTGCAGGGCTGTTTCTTCCTTACAGGGAAGGCAATTGTCTTGAACCAGGAGAACTAGTTTAGGCTGACAGATGTCGCTACTAGAATATTGAGCTACAACCTTTTTCAGGCAATCGAGTGCCGCCATGTCTTCTTCTATGGCCAGACAATCCTGGGTATCCTTCTCATGTGGTTGCATCTTCTTCCTCCTCGATTTCTCCAAAGGTCTCCAGCAGAGCGAACAGGTCTAAGGTCTGTTGCCCTGAAGCCCGGGGTAGGACGACCTTATGGTCACCATGACAGACGTGGACTTCTTGATTTTCAGTCCGGCGGAAATCAATGGCCGAGCCATCTTTTAACCGGAGCCTGATTAGGTGTTCTATTTCATTCACTTTCATCTACCTTAATCATAGAATCTAACGCCTGGGAGAAGGCAATAAGCTGAGCCCTGTCATCCAAGTGCAATTTGATTCGCAGTTCCCTAAGGTGTGCTCTGACTGTCGTAGGGCTGATAGATAAAGAATCGGCTATTTCTTTTGTATTGCAGCCAGCGGATAGTAGAGGCACTATCCGCTTTTCAATTTCAGTGAGAAGTGATACAAAATCAATTGATTCTCGCCCAGCCAGGGTGTCTACGGTCGCATCGTAGGCGATCTTGCTTTCTCCTTCTTCATACAAGCTAATAGTTAAAATAAATCCTTTCTCGCGGACATCCTCTATGTAGCCATATCGGTAATTGCCGTCTACCCCCACAATTTTGACAAAATCGTCTTTCTTCACGCTCCCCCCTGTTCTTTTCAGGCGTTGGAGTACATGGTTCTCAACTAATTGTACCGCCATTAATTTACCCTTCTTTACGCGTACGGTACTCAGCGGCGCATTCACGCATGTACTGGGCTGCCGCGCCGAACGGTTTTCCCTTGATGGGCTTACTTTTCATACATTCGCCGATGAAGAGAGCATACGGACCGGCCTTTCTCTTGCCTGACTTCCCCCCACACAATTCCAGTATTTCCCCACCAGTACAAACCGGTATGGAATCAATCTGCCTCAGGGTATCGGGGTCGCGTGTAAAATCACGGATTGTCTCTTTAAGTGATTCTGACATGCAGGGCGTACATTTCTTAGGCATAACGCCTCTTTATATCCACCTTACCCACTTTCTTACTTATTTGTTTGTTAAGTTGAGTAATGAGCAAGCTGGCACAGCCGATAACTAACCCGACAATTAATGCTCGTTGGATATCCTCTGTAGTCATTTCGTAGTCCCCTCCCTATCTAATTCTCCCGGCTACTTTACACAACTCCGCCGTATAATCCTCCTCAGGTACATATTCGACTCTGGGACCGAAAACAGTATGGTTCCAAATCCAGCCCCAGAAGGTCATATTTTTTCTCCCCCCGCTACGCCAGACAGGGACTAGGCTGGCTGCACCTAAAATTACTATTGTTCCCTTCATACTATTGTCCCCTTCTGCCTATCCGATAGCATTCGCAGTATGCCTCATTTGCCCTCACTACGGCTTCTTCGTAAGGAATATGGGGGTGACCAAAGGGTTCATATCCCTTTTGGCTAATATCAGCCACATATTCCCACAGATTCCTGCCTTCCTTTCGGCTATGCACACCGCTTCGCCAAATGGGAAAGAGACTGAAAACAAGACCTGCAATAAGCCAGTTCACCGCTAACAATACACCTCAACTGCCCAATTCTGTCGAATAAAATTAATATCTCCAAAACTGAAATGTTGTTTATGTTCACTATGAATCCAACCACCGATTGATAGTGGATTAGGTAAGACTATAATTGCATGGTCAGCAATACGTGTCCAATCGTTGAGCGCCTCCTGCCAGTGGTCTAGGTGTTCTAAGACATGACTAGCAAAGGCCACATCAAACTCCCCGTCGGCAAAGGGTAGTCTTTCCTGAAGATTATGTATCTCTGCTTTGGGTCCCCAAGTGGTCAGGTCAACATTAACCACCACCTCCGGTAAATTACAGGTTGATTCCGAGAAACCCATCCGACTACAACCCGCTCCCAGATTTATGATTCCTTTTTCCCCAGACAGACTGCGAGCTCTAGTAAGTGCCTGATTCTTCTTACTAACGAAGTTTATAGACATAAATATACCATACAGTGAACCGGCTAGGCTGATGAAATTCACCTATCGCCCCTTCCCTCAAACTCCTTTTTCAACTCACTCTGCAACCGGATAGCAAAGTGGGGGTCGTAATCAAGCTCCTTACTCTCCTTTTCCTCCTCTACGACCACCTCAATCTTCTCGCTGGGGTGCTTAGTGGCATATTTAGTCTTTCTCTTTTCAGCTTGTGTCCTTTGTTTATCAGTAATCTTGGGAAGCATTTCCCCTTTCTCCTCCTCTACGGCTGCCTCAATCTTTTCGCTGATTTTTTCATTCAGTTGCTGCTTCTCCTCCGGATTTTGGGTCTTTAACTTCTCCCCAAACCATCTTTGTGCGACCTCTCGCCTGACCTGCTGTGTATGGGCTGCTACCTGGTTTAACTGGTCTGTTGAAGTCAACTGCTCAAGCTCATGGCGGGTATTGCGGCTAATGGATAAAGCATCCTGGGCAATATCCCTCTCCCACTTGGGAAGGGATTCTATCATCTCCGGCCTCAAGTCAACACGCTCAAGAGCATTCAGCTCGTCCAAACACATACCCACGCGGTCAATGACTTCAGGAGAGCCAATTCCCTCCTTTTTGGCAAAGCGTATGGCTTCGTTAAGCAGACCACTGCATGTGCCAAGGTGACCGATGGAACAAGGGATACAACCAGTAGCTATCTCTGAAGCCTTTGCCTTGGTCTGCTCCGTGCTTTCCTCGGTAATTTCTTCCGCAATATCCAGTAGCGGTAATTCTGTCTGAACTGGTAAGGCTTTAGTGCGCAGGTGCAGGTACTGAGAAAGGAAATGGCTACCTTCCGAGATAAGGATAGCGATGACTTTAGTTTTCATGCACTCCTCCTCTATTTTCTTTTTATCACAGATAACCTATTAAGTCAATACCGTGGCGGTATTGACTTCTGCACAACTGTATGGTACAAAGTTAGTAGTGGTGACGTTAGAGACGAAGGAACACCTTATTTTACGAAGGAACACCAGTGCGGTAACGTAGATAGGAACCACCATTTTACGAGTGAACGATAAAGCGGGAGAGAGATATGGCCAGTGACCTCGAAATCGAAATTGCCAAGGCTCTGAATCAGCATAACGGCTCACAAGCTACTGTTAGAAAGCTCGGTGGGTACAGTAAAACTGCGGTATCCAGGGTTTCCAGAAAAATGGCTAGGGGGAAGATTACCGACGCCGACCTGCTTGACGCACCACCAGTAGCAGATGATGGAAACGGTAGCGGAAACATTAACCTCAATCTGGAAGAGGCTATCAAGGAAAAGAAGCCTAAAGAAAAAGCTCCTAAAAGTTCTCCTGCTGATACGAGCAACCTTGGCCAAGCAAGTTTCATACGCATTGAACCAAAATCTTTCCGCATGACATCCCGCGTTTTCTGGGACGCATACGAAGCCGTCACGAATACCTGGCTAGGGTGGCAAGGTATGGGCCCGGCTGAGTTTCTGGACGCTTACTTGGAAATTACCCTCATGCAGAGAGGCATACTTATCGGCGGTTACACTGTTCTTGACCAAGTAAAAAAGGAGGAGGCAGATGGCGAAGTACATAACTCGTGACGGCAAGGAACTAGCCATTCCCGAACCACAGGATAGAGGAAAAAATGCTGAAGATGTAAGCCCCGACCCCATTCAGGATGCTCGCAAGCTAAGGAAACAGCTGATTGCAGATGCGATGGTTGACTCCGAGCTGGCTAAAGCAAGAGCAGAAACGGCCGAAGCAAAGTCGAAGGCATCAAAGGCAGAGGCGGAATCAGAGAAGAGGGAAAATCCACCAGAATCACCCTTCAAATTTACTGGTGAGTTCAACATGGGTAAGTTTGACTTCCAAAAGCAACTACAGGACGCCCAGGCCGATCAAAAACGGATGAGGGAGGAGGCAGAACAACAAGCCCGTGACCAGGGTCGGATGAATGATGACCTGCGAGATAGACTTCACCAGAAGGAAATGGATATTATCCAGCTCGGGTTACAGGCTCAAATCCAGGAATCCAACAAACGCCTTGAGCAACTGATGCAGCAGAACGCGTCTAAGAAGTCTTTCTTAGATGAGTATAACGAGGCTCTTGAGCTGTCAAACAAGTTAGGTTTGTCACAACCTCAGATGGCCGGTGATGCTAAAATACAGGTAGAGCTGAAAAAGATGGATTTCGACCACCAGTTGGAAATGAGGAGATTCGCCAGAGAGGAAAAACGATCAGACCGGGAATTTCAGTTAGCCCTGCGAAGATTCGATGATGAAAGAATTGAGAGCAAGGCAAGAATAGAGGAGGAGCGGAAGAGGTCGGAGCTTTTTCCCAAAGCACTGGAATCAGTCGGCCGTTCGATTGCCGCAGGTATGATGGATGCGGAAGTGGGAGGCGGACCAGCTCCACAAAACACTAGCGCGTTGGTCTCAAAACACCATATCGAAGCCCATCCGGGTGAAGCTGGAACGTTTAATTGTCCAAATTGCAAAACCGAGGTGGGCATGGGACCTAAATCCCCCCAGGCCGTCTGTGCCAACTGCGGGACTGTGATTCCTATAAAGCGAGTAAGTTTAACCAGCGAACACCCATCATCAGTCCATAGACAACCAGAAGAACAAGGTGAACCAGACGAGCTAGAACCGGTATATACCAACCCTTTCGATATTGATGCCCCCGGCGATTTCGGTGAAGAAGAGGAATAAAAATGCCGTCCATTCTGGATAGGTTGGCGAAATATAAGGGGCCAATTCGTAGGGCTGTGCTTTCCGAAATCGCACCGGGAGTAATAAAGGGTTACTTACTGGAGTTTCTTGCCAGGGAACATATGACTGTATCGAAGTTAACTACCTATGTAGAGTCAAACAAGAGCCTTTGGAGTATGGTTACTCCTGAGTATCAGACCAAAATCCAAAACCTAGCAAAAGGCATTTCTATCAATTGGTTAACGCCGCACTGGCTCATAGATTCTGTCCGAAATGATTTCCCTTCTCTTGCTTCCCTGTTCATGTCCGACCCCGATGCAGCCAGATGGCTCCAGGACCAGGTTAGAATTATCCGTGAGGCATTGACAAAACGCTGAGTTTATGATATTGCTTTACTAATAGGGGGGCAACGAGCCCCCCTATTTTATTACGGAGGGTCAGATGGGAAATAAGACTATTGCCGATTGCCCTACTTGTGGTTACCCCCTATCTGCCGAATACAGTGGACAAACTCGCGTATGTGAGTACTGCAAAACCAGCCTAATTGCCGGGCCTGTGTCAGCCATACCCATACCCACCCCTTTATTTGTTGGCGTAATCGCCTTTGGCTTGGGAGTATTTCTAGGACCCAGCTTGCTTGCCTCAACTGAGGCTGGTCAAAACTGGTTGGCTAAGAAGGCACGGGAAAAAATCCGCTAGGAGTTCAGTATGGCTAACGGTATCATACCGATTGACGACCAGCCAATTGCGGCTACTTTCTTTGGTGAGGGCAAGTGGCTAACGGAGTTCATTACGCCAGATGCTCTCGAGGTAAAAACGCTCTACGATAAAATTACCAAAAACCGCGATACGGTTGAGGGTAGGATTGATGCCTGCCATGCTTGGGTAGCCTCCCAGGTGAAGTACAAACAATTTATCTCAGGAACGATTGAGATTGAGGGGAAGAAAAGCCGACAAACCGACCTTTGGATGAACCCCAGCATGGTAATCCTAACCCAAGTAGGTAACTGCGCCAACAAGTCTTTCCTTCTAGCATCTCTCCTACGCAATACCCTGCCACCCACCCAAGTGCACACCGTCCTGGGTAACCTCTATAATGGCAAGCCCGGGGGCCACGCTTGGGTAGAGGTTAGGCTAAATGAACGGGATTACGTTTCAGAGACAACCCGACCTGATGTACCCGCCTTGGTGATGGCTTCCATTGCTGACCGGTATGAGCCAGTCCACTATTTTAACGACAAGGAAGCATACGCGATCGAGGGGCGGACGGTGATGGAGCCATTCCAAAATTATTATTCAACGTGGTTGGTCGATTACCTTGATTGGTGCTATATTGAGGGTAATAAAAGGTAAGTGAACCATGTGGCTGGAGATAGCTGAAGGCTCGGGTATCAATTTAGCAACCGTGGTAGGGTATGAGGATGAGGTAGCCGAAGGCCAAAGGGCTAAACTCAGGCTAAACCTAACCAACCCCCTATCCCCAAGCGTGGCTGACGACCTTCAGCAGCAATTGGACAATCAGGGCGTAACTGATGCCGAAGTGATTACAGTCGGCTCCAGTGTGGATATTATTTATCGGAAGGGGTTCCCCTGGCTAGTTGTAATTGTGGCAGTCATACTTGGGCTAATTGCGCTGGCCATACTGGTCGTATCATGGCAATTCTATAAAGAAGCCCCAGTACAGTTTTCATTACTGGCTGTGGGAGGTATAATAGCTGCAACCGCAGTGCTAATTTATGTATTAAGGAGGCCAACATGAGAAGGCAAGTGGAAGAATCAAAACAAATTGACAATCAGCCCATACCTGTTCACCAAGTTTCCACTCATATTGCTGATATTTCTGGAGATGTGTATAACAAATTGGCTCGCATATGGTTCAGGTATGCTGGGGTAGAAGTTACCCAATTACCTGAAGGCGCAGCATATGAGCTCCACTGTGAAGTCATGTTACAAAAAGAATACGTACAGGCTCGCTCTGACTATCTTTGGGATCCATCTATAGACTGGAAAATAGTAGTCACCGCAGTATGTTTTGAGGAAAATCGTGCTATCTACCGTGATGCCTTAGCCCTTTTTGGCAGCTCCTACTACGCTGCCGACCTATTTATCAAGGATACGTTTCCAGGTTTCGCACCGATGGTAATGGGCAGAAACAATCAATTGTGGGTCATCTATCTGACGGCTAATTTAGCCGGGACAGCAGCTTCACTCCATCCAGATGAGTTAGAATCCGCATTTGGAAGATAAGTAAAATGGCGAGTGAGTTTAGCAACCTTCAAATTTTCCTTATTGATAGCCCGGTAGCTTTAGGTGATGAATGCCAGGTATGGGTCCAATTCGATTACAAATCAGATGACTACGTGACAAAGACTCTCTATGCCTCTATCGGGAAAAATGGCTTTTTGGGATTTAACGAAATCCTCATTCAAACCAAGGTTTGTGAACTCGAACCAACCTGGGATTATTGGGCAACATTTGTAGGGTATGCGAGTATTACTATCACAAATGCCGTTAAGGCCGCAGACAGTCCCTATGATGTCTACGCCAAGGTTATAAATGGTGCTGCTCTCATATCTGCTTTCGCCATTGGTGCAGTCACAATTGAAGCTGAAGGTGTTGAGAATAACTGGGTACTCGTTGATAAACGGGCTGTTACAGCCATATGGCAGGAACGCGAGGTAACGAATAACTGGGTACTCGTTGATAAACGGGCTAGAACTGCTCTATGGGAACCAGCTGAAGTCATCAACAACTGGGTGTTGATTGATAAGCAGACTACAATAATTTTAAAACTACCAGAGGATGGAGAACTTCCAGAGGATGGAGAATTTCCCTGGGGTTGGGTTTTGTTAGGTGGGGGAGCAGCGGTGACAGCCGCTGCTCTGATACCTAAGAAGGCCATAACGAAGATAAAATAAAGCCAAAGGCTTGACAATACCGCAGTCATGTGTTATTGATAAATTGAACCATTCCCTTGGGGCCTAGATAGACAGAAACGGTCTTGGTCGAACGAGGGATAGAAAATTTATTTTGGGGGGCGCAATCCCGATAAGAAATCGGGCGCCCCCCTTTTCTTTTGTCGGGATTGCCCCCAATCTGGAGGACAGAAGTGATTAAATTAGTACCAGATGTGGGTGCTCCTGTCGCAGTCGCTGCCGTCAATATCGGTATCAAGGCGACGAAACCAACATGGGAAGAGTGGGCTAAATACGGAATGAGTGGTGTGGGTTATGGCGCAGCCATAATGGGCTTTGGTAGGGGTGATATGGGTGACTTTCTCAAGAATGTCGGCATTGCAGCTCTACCTGGCGCCCTTGAAAAGCTCTATGACCGAGTTAGGGCAGTCACAACCCCAGGCGTCACCCGGCCAACCACAACCAGCCAGCGCCTACAGTATCGACCAGCGTCCAAGGTTTCTCGTTACCCCGCGCCGGCCTTCGATTCTGAATTTGCGAATGTTAGGCTGGATTAGGGTATGAATTGCCCTCTGGATTAGGGTCTGGGCTGCCCTGAATAGCCTTTAAGGCTAGTTAAAAAGCCCTTAATATTTAAGGAGGACAAATTATGTCTTACGGAATTCCAGTTGATGAAATCCTAGTCGCAAAACTGGAGACATACCGAGCCAAAGCCAAATCAGCTGCCCTGAAGCGGGCAATGGAACTGGGGATAGTTACAAAGATGGAGCAATTGGTGTTCCACGAAGCCTTCCCCGGTACGGACTTGAGCCAGCCTGTTGGCGCAGGTTACACCAATGAGGCTTACCTGACTGGTGCGGCAGTTATCAACACCTGGACAAGTGTGTACGACACCGCAGTTATACCCCAGCTCGGCAACCGCCAGATAGCAGTTTTTTACAAGATTGCTGACTGGACGGCAATTCCAGCCTGTACGGCAGTTCGGTTCAGGCTTGGTCCAACGGGTGCGACCACCCTCGGATGGTTCCATATTGAGCAGTTCATCAATGTGAAACTAACCCCCGAGGTCTATCTGAGCGAGCCTATTGTATACAGCCCCTCAGAGTTCCTCTTCATTGAGTTCTACCCCATGGCAGCCGTACCGGCTGCTGGTGAGCAGCTCGGCTTTGGCTGCTTCATAGCTGAACCCACTGGTCAAGCAATCAGCTAAAGTGAATAAATAGGAGGGCCTAGATGGTCATAGTCGGCTAGGCCCCATCCCTCTCCGAAAGGGACTATGAAATAGGAAGGAAGGAGAATTAAAATGGCTCTTGGACAATTTGTAAGAGCAACCTTTACACAACAGCTAAGG
>Ga0180007_10004058_pt1 | contig 15787 bp, 11 predicted proteins | sample MM_PC_MetaG_FD_121122 | JGI IMG/M metagenome (GOLD analysis project Ga0180007, IMG submission 121122) | Groundwater microbial communities from the Aspo Hard Rock Laboratory (HRL) deep subsurface site, Sweden - MM_PC_MetaG | ecosystem: Environmental > Aquatic > Deep subsurface > Groundwater... | reverse complement strand
GCATCCTGTTTCAAAGGTGGATTTTCCCTGGCAAAGAAGAATTCTTTCTATGGGATACCAATTTCTTGTTTGGCTGCTATTTGGACTTAAAATTAGAGATACACAAGTGGGAATGAAATTTTTCAAAAGGGCAGTGCTGGAGAAAGTACTGCCACGGCTTTTGGTTAAACAATTTGCTTTTGACGTAGAGATACTGGCTGTTGCAAATGCCCTGGGTTATAAAAGAATTTTCGAGGCTCCTATTGATGTGACATTGGGTTTCGGGGGAACATCAACTATTACAAATCAAAAATTCCTAAGGACTGTTTTATCTATGCTAATGGATACGTTAGCAGTTTTTTATAGATTAAATATATTGAGATATTATTCAGATAAAAATCAGAGAAAATGGAGATTTGATCCGGAATTAAATTTCAGAGTAAATGTTGGATGAAAATTCTACAAACCGTTATTATAATTGTTATCCTGTTTGTATGGATATTACCGAACAATACTTTAGCTCAGACTGAAACCCTTAATCAATTTGTTAATATAGTTAACCCAGTACGTATATCTGCTTACACTGAGAATCCTAAAACAAGTCTAACATCTCAGTATTTTGAGGTTGCAAAAAGAAATCTTCCGGCAACCTGGCTTTTTACTTATGATGCAATGCTAAATGATGGATCTAGTTCTGTTGCCAATATTATGGATAAAAATCAAGAGTTAGGTCTTTTTTTAGAGGTAACACCACGCTTTGCACAGGATTCAGGTGTAACTTATAACCAAACAGACTCTTGGCACAGAGCAAATTCGCTTTTTTTATCTGGATATACCCAAGAAGATAGAAAAAAACTAATTGATCAGATTTTCAATAAATTTAAAGAAATATTTAATTTCTATCCGACTTCTGTAGGGTCATGGTGGACTGATAGTTTCTCTTTGGAATATATGAAAAATAAGTATGGCGTGACAGCAAATCTGACTTGCGCTGATCAATTCGGGACTGATGGATATCATATTTGGGGTCAATATTGGAGTACGCCCTTTTTCCCAAGCAAATATCATTCTGGCATACCTGCAAATGACATAAGCTCGAAACTTGATTTAGTGACTATTCAATGGGCATCGAGAGACCCCTTAAACGGTTATGGCAAACGGGCCGCAAGCCTTTTTAGCACCCAGGACTACCAGGTAGATGATTATTTTCAGAAGTTGACTAGATTCTATATTCAGAAAAATAACAACCAATTTGGTCAGATTACAATTGGGCTGGAAGGAGATTTTATTCCAGAGACATATGCAGGCACTTTCGCAAGACAACTTGATTTTGTTTTAGATATGAAAAATAAGGGTATTGTTGATGTGGTTACGATGAAGGATTTTGCAAATTGGTATAGAAGAAGTTTCACTACAATTTCTCCCCCGCAGATTTTCGAATTAGATGATTTGTTAGGAAGAAGAATTAAAGCAATTTGGTATCAATCACCCTTTTTAAGAGCTCACTTGACTTACAATTACGAGACTTATGAAACAAAATTTTTAGATCTTCGATTTTATTTTAATAACTTCGAGGAGCCCTATTATGTTTCTCCTAATTGCGACCTTGATCTATTTATCAATATACCATCAATTATTGATTCAGCTAGTAACGAAAAAGAGTCATGGACTATTTTTCAAAAGAAATTGAAGGAAACAAAAGTTGATGGAAGTGATTTGGTTTTGAAATATCAAGACGGAGCTTTGATCAAATTTTCAAAAGACAATCTAATGTTTTCCGGTAAGATAAGTCAAATACCGAAGGCTTTGACCAGTGCGCCTGCTGCTGAAGTAAATAGACAAGGCAATAGTTTCTCAATATCTCCCAAGCAAAATTGGATCTTTTCCCGGGATGGATTAGTATTTAAGGATTTAACTCCCGAAGCTACAAACTTTCTAAAACAGCGAAGAATTATAGTTTTGGAAACTACAGCTTTATTTGTGTTAATTGCTGTTTTATTCTTTATTTGTAAGAAAGACTTATTTAAAAATAAACATTTTAGTAAACACTTTCTTATAGTAATCATAATATTAACCATAATTCCTGGCATATTTTTTTGGTACAATTCCAATACCCGCAATTACTTTGTATCTCAATCCGAACTTGATGCATTGGTACGTTTATCACTAATGCCGGATGGCAAAATCGTAATTTTCGATAGAGTTTGCTTGCAATGTTCGTTCCACACAAAGTATTTACCTGCAATCTTTTCAAATAAGCGGAATTATGTAACTAAAGTGTCTAAAAAGAAAGTTGTGTATAACTCTTCAGTATTTGCTGCTGAAACTAGGGAAGAAGCGAGGAAAGAATTAGCTAAGCTTAAAGCGAGCTATATTTATGCAGTAAGATTCGAGGATTACAGAGAAATAGTTCCTTTTTCGCCGGGAGATCTTAATCTTGAAGAAATCTATTCTAATGCGAATGCAACGATTTGGAGGATAAGGAAAAATTGAATATCTTAATTTTATCTTGGAGAGGGCCAGGGCATCCTAATGCCGGAGGAGCGGAAACTTCTACTCATCAGCATGCAAAAGGTTGGGTTAAAGCTGGCCATCAAGTAACTCTTTTTACGTCTTATTATAAAGGAGCGAAAGAAGAGGAAAATATTGATGGAGTAAGAATCGTAAGGCAAGGTTCTCAAATTTTTGGCGTTCACCTGAGAGCTTTTTTGTGGTTTACTTTTAAAAATCGTCAAAAATATGATTTGGTAGTAGATCAATTTCACGGTATTCCGTTTTTTACTCCACTTTATGTAAAAGTTAAAAAGCTTGCTTTTATCCATGAAGTTACAAAAGAAGTTTGGAGTTTGAATCCTTGGAGTTGGCCATTTAATCTAATGCCTACCTTGATAGGTACAATATTTGAGCCTTTAATATTTAAGTTGCTTTACAGAAAAATACCATTTATGACAGTTTCGACTTCAACAAAGAAAGACTTAATTAAATGGGGTATTCCAAAGGAGAATATTACTGTTATCCATAATGGTTTGGAAGCGTCAGTAAGCAAATATAGTTTATCTAAAGAAAAGAAAAAAACGATTGTATTTTTAGGGGCTTTAACTAAAGATAAGGGAATTGAGGACGCTTTGAAGATTTTCTCAATCGTGGATAATACAGAAGATAATTTTCAATTTTGGATTGTAGGAAAAGGGGAACCTCACTATCTGGAGTGGTTAAAATTGCAGACAATAAAATTTAAAATTAATGATAAAGTAAAATTTTGGGGGTTTGTAAGCGAAGAGAAAAAGTTTGAACTCTTAAAAAGAGCTCATATTCTAATCAATCCCTCAATCAGGGAGGGGTGGGGATTGGTGGTTACAGAAGCAGCAAGAGTAGGTGTGCCAACCGTGGCATTTGATGTTCCAGGGCTCCGTGATTCCATAATTCATGGCAAAACAGGTATCCTTTGCAAGGATCAGTCTATTGCAGCCTTATCAAAGGGGATTTTAGATCTATTAAAAGAAAATAAAAAATATGAAAAAATGAGTAAAGCTGCTTATCGTTGGAGCAGAAATTTTTCCTGGGAAAAATCCACCAAATATAGTTTGGAGTTGATTAAAAGTATAGTTTCTTGAAATCTGGAGATCTGATAGTTAAAATAGAGGTAGTATCATGAGAAAGAAACTAGCGGGAGTTACAATACTCACTCCTACTTATAATGACAAAGTAAAATTATACAGACTCCTTGATTCTATCAAAAAATCCGGTTACCCTAATCTAGAAACGATTGTCATTGTTGGAGGCAAGGAGAACACCCTTTTGGAGGGTCCTAAGAAGTATCCTTGGGTTAAATGGGTTGATTCTTTTGGGCCAAAGGATGTTGGTCAAACTGGAAGATATAATCTCGGTTTTGCTGATGCAAATCTGAAAAATCACATAATGATGATTGATTCGGATGTTGTGGTAGAAGGGCATATGATAAGTAAGTTAGTAGAGCGTTTGGAAAAGAATGAAAAGATCGGTATTGTTACGCCTATGATTTTATATCTGGGAAATAAAAATTGTATAAATCAAGCAGGCGCTAACGTTGATTTGTGGACAGGCAAAGTATCGGTTGGATGGGGCTCTAAAGAAAATTATTTGGAAGCGAAACAAGTTCAGAATTCCGGGACGGTCATGCTTTTTAAGCGGGAGTTGGTTGATAAAATCGGCTGTTTTGAAAATTGGTATATGTGTTATTTTGATCCGGATTATTGTTTGCGTGCAAGTTATGCAGGATTTCAGATTTGGTACGAACCAAAAGCAGTGTGTTTTCATGATCAGTCAATGGATGAAAATTTGTGGAGACCGCGTGTGCTTTCAAGAGCTTGGCTTTTAGGCAGAAATCGTACTTTATTTATGCGCAAACATGGAAAAAATTTGTTAGTTTATGTCCTATTTTTATTTCCTCTTCTTGGTTACTATTTTATAGAATCGTTGCGTTATAAAATTATCCATAAATGGTTTGAACTAATAGGAGGAACCATAGTGGGATTTTTTTCGCCTATTAACAGAGGAGTATATATTCCTTTACCTAAAAAACTTAAGAAAGCTTAAGAGACTTAGGCATATGCTTTTATCTTCTTTCTGATAGAACCCCGTTTTTTAAGCTCTTGATCAATCCAGTGATAAGTTCGTTTTAAACCTTCTTCTAAAGATATTTTTGGTGTCCATTTTAGGATTTTTCGACAGAGGGTTAAATCAGCGTTTCTGCCTCTTACTCCTTGTGGTCCCGGATTATACTCTATACCTAATTGTTTATCGGAAATTTTACAGATAATATCTGTCATGTGATTGATAGAGACCAAACGATCTGAACCGATATTAAGCGGTTGATTATAATTAGAATTCATCAGTAAATATATTCCTTTAAGGCAGTCGTCAATATAGCAGAAAGAACGAGTCTGCTCCCCGTCACCTACAAGCTTAATTTTGTCGCGATTCTTAGCTGATGCAACTTGGCGGCAGATGTCCGCAGGTGCTTTTTGTTTGCCTCCCATGTAAGTGCCTTCAGGGCCAAAAATATTGTGGAAGCGCGCAATGCGCATTTCTAACCCATGATCCGATTCGTAACTTTTAAAAAGAATTTCCGAAAATAATTTTTCCCATCCATAAGCCGTATCGGGCTGGGCTGGGTACGCGTCAGTTTCTTTTAGAGGAGAAATTTGGACATCTAGTTGTTTGTATTCAGGGTAAACACAAGCAGAGGAGGAAAAAAATACTCGTTTTACACTATTTACTTTACAGCTTTCGGCCATATTAATATTAATCAAAGCGTTGTCTCTCATGACATCTGCTTTGACATTGGTTACAAAAGCCATTCCGCCCATGTTGGCTGCAAAGGCATAAACCATATCGATGCCGACTGTAGCGATTAGGCAGTTTTGCATTTGTCTTAAATCAAGAAGTAAAAATTCGTCAGCTTCTTCAGGAGATGAGAACTCCGGGTATTTGATATCAGCGCCTCTTACCCAATAACCTTTCTTTTTCAGAAATCTTATCATGTGGTGTCCTATAAAACCCCCTGCACCTGTTACTAGAACACGCTTCTTGCTCATATATTTAGTCCCGATTATATCACATTATTATTTGTTTTCTGCCAAAGTTGTGATACTTTAGAAATGTTTTTGGAGAATAAAAATAATGGGCTAATTTCGAGTCCGTTTTCTTTCCATGATCGGTATGACTCAAAGTTACCTTTGAATCTGTCGGCGATGCTTTTTAGACTCACCCCTTCTCCGACCATTTTTGCTAGAATTCTAGGTATATAACTGCTTGGGACCTTATGTTTTTCTAATAGCCTAAGCATTAGCTCATATTCTGCTGCTATGCTAAATTTAGTATTAAAGCAGCCATATTTTTGATAAACATTTCTTCTTGCGAAAAAAGTTGCGTGTGGTGGAATCCAACCTTTTTGCAGAAGGCCTTTTTTATATGGAGAAGATTTCCAATGCATAGAGATTTTATCTGTGTTACTATTGCTGATGTAGATCAGGTCTCCCCATGAAACATCAGCTTTGTTTGTTTCCATATTTGCGACTATTTCTTCCAGTGCTTTGTTATCAATATAGGAATCGCCTGGTTTTAATATTCCGATAATTTTCCCATTTGCTAGCTCTATTCCCTTATTCATTTTTTCAAAAATATTGGTATTTGGCATGCTCACAAATTGCTCTATCCGGTATTTATATTTTTTGACAATAGAAGAAGTCTTGTCCGCTGAGTTATTGTTAATTAAGATATATTCAATATTTTTATAGTTTTGATCCAGCACGCTTTTGATAGTGCTCTCGATAGACGTATCATTGTTGTAGCTTGGAGTAATTATTGTCACAAGAGGTTTTTGTAGATCTTCTTCCAGACTAGCTGTTTTTATCTGCTGAAATAAATTTTTAATTTCATGAGCATTTTTCCTTGGTGTGATAAGGACGTAATCTTTAGTGTCTACTATAACAATGTCTTTTAGATTCATAGCCGTTACAAACCTATTGTCTGTTCCGTATATTAAGGAGTTATTGCAGTTATATGTGGCGACTCTATCATTAGTAACATTTTTATTAGAATCTTTTGGCAATAATTCATATAAAGCCTTCCATGATCCAATATCTTTCCAGTCAAAGGTGGCAGGAATAACCCAAACCAAATCGGATTTTGCTAAAATGTTTTTGTCAATAGAAACTGAATCAAGAGAAAAATATTTTCTATTCGAAAAAGAATCTTGTTCATTCGATAGACATGCTTGAGATAGGTCTTTACTGAATTTATCTATTTCATTAAGAATAATCTTTGCTTTCCAGACAAAAATACCACTGTTCCAAAAAGAGCCTTTTTTGATTAATTTCTTTGCCAGTTCTACAGCAGGTTTTTCAACAAATCGCTTAACTTTGAATGAAGACGAATTTGCCGATACGTCAGATTTTTTTGGCAGTATATAGCCATATTCAGGGTTGGCCTCTGTTGGTTTTATGCCGAATGTGATCAGTAAATCCTTCTGGGCCAGATTATATGCTTTTTGCAGGCAAGAACTGAAGTCTGATTCGGATTGGATGAGATGGTCAGAAGGACAGGTGACTACAACAGCCGAATTATTTTCATCAAAAATCCTTTTAGATGCTTGAGCGATTGCGGGACCTGTATTTTTATCAGTGGGTTGAATGATGATATTGTTTTTATCAAATCCGAATTTTTCTATTTGGTTTATAATTTCGTCTACGAAGACTCTATTGGTAGTAATATATATATATTTAGGCGGAATGATTTTTTTTAATCTGGTAAAAGTGCGCTGAATGAGGGTTTTATTGCCAATAATTTTTAAGAACTGTTTTGGGTAGTAAGCTCGGCTGATCGGCCATAATCTTGTGCCTGAACCTCCTGCTAAAATGACTGCATATAGATTTTTCATTGCTGAAATTATATCGGAATGACAGAGATAATCAAGTAGAACGATTTCTTGTTCATTTCGTTATTTGAAAATATTATGATATATTTATATATAAAATATATGAAACTAATTCCTAAGATTACTGTTTTGTTCCTCGTTGCTGCATTGTTTTTTACAATGTCTGTTAGATTAACTCATGCTGTAGAGGTTAAACAATTAAAACAATTAGAACTAACAAAGGTCACTGTGAATCCGGGATCTTTCTATTATTCTTTTAAACGGCTTTTCGAAAAAGGCAAAGAGAAATTTATTTTTTCTGAGGAACAAAAAATATCTTTTTATACATCTTTATTAAAGGTAAGGCTTTCGGAATTGGATTATGTAATAAGTAACAAGGGTTTATCGGAAATACAAGGCAGTAGTGAAAGATTTGCTTATTATGCAGGAGTTTTAACAGAAGAGTTAATTAAACAAAATAAAGTAAACGAGAAGGAAAACCTTATTAAAGAATTCGGTCAGTACGGTAAATTTTTAACCGGTCTAAGGGATAAATATCCGGCAAATTCCAGCTTTTGGATGCTAGTTCAGCATGATATTAATACTTTAAATATACTATCAGAGAGATTAAAGTAATTTAAACCTTTCTGAACCTCTTGTCTCTAAATAATCAAATAATCGCTCGAAACTTGCCAATTGATCGCGTTCTTGATTTTTAATGTCTGGTGTGAAATGTTCATTCAGGAATAGGTGTAAGGGAAATACTGTCACTATAGGGTTATGTTTTCAACTAAGTATTGAATTAACGCTTTTCTCAAAGTAGAATATGTCAGTGAATAAAAAAGAGGTTTTTAAATTAGAAATCTGCCGCGCTTGTGGAAGTAAAAATTTACTGTTATTTCTTCAACTTGGGCCTACTCCCGTACCTAATGGATTTTTAAAAGCTTATCATCGCCATAGAGCTGAAAAGTTTTATCCTCTAGATGTTTGTTTTTGCAAGAATTGCGGATTGGTGCAACTTGCTCATGCGGTATCTCCTAAAGTTATGTTTAAAAATTATGTGTATATTCCATCTACCTCCGAAACTATGCGTAATCACTTCAGTAAGTTGGCAGTAAATGCTATAAAAAAAACAAATGCTAAAGAACAAGATTTGGTAATTGATATAGGTAGTAATGATGGTACACTGCTTAAATCTTTCCAGCTGCAGAAAATGCGGACATTAGGAGTTGATCCGGCGGAGAATCTTGCTAAAAAAGCAAATCAGGAAGGCATTGAGACAATATGTGATTTGTTTACTAAGGAATTAGCGAAAAAAATAAAGCAGAAATATGGCAAAGCCAAAATTATTACAGCTACTAATGTAGTAGCGCATGTTCATGATTTGCATGATTTTTTTGAAGGTATAAAAACCTTACTTTCTGATGATGGATTATTTATTTCTGAGTTTCCATATCTTATTGATTTAATTAGGAAAGTAGAATTCGATACTATTTATCAGGAACATCTGTCGTATTTTTCAATTACTCCTTTTGAAAAACTTCTTAAAAAACATGACTTATATCTTGTTGATGTCAAAAGGATGTCTATTCATGGAGGGTCAGTCAGAGTATTCGTTAGTAAAAATTCATTAAAAGTTGGAAAGAATGTTAAAAAATTATTACAACTTGAGAAAAAAACCGGAATATTGAATACCGAAACATACTTAAAATTCAGAAGAAAAGTAGATAAGGTGAGACATGAGCTTGTGCAGTTACTATGGAAATTGAGATTGGAAAATAAACGTATAGTCGGCTACGGAGCATCCGCAAAAGGTAACATCATTCTAAATTACTGCAGAATAGGCCCGGAGACCATAGATTATATAGTTGACTCAATTTCTTATAAGCAAGGAAAATACACACCAGGTATGCACATTCCGATTTTTCCTGAAGCGAAGTTACTAAAAGATCAGCCCGATTATACTTTGATTTTGGCTTGGAATTTTGCTGACGAAATTATTAAAAAACAAGAGGAATACAGAAAACGTGGTGGTAAATTTATTCTCGCTATACCGAAACTGACAATTGTTTAGCTAAAACTTCAATAGTTTCTTCCCATCTCATAAATTTTAACCCGAGTATTCTTTGGGTTTTCTCTACCTTTAGTCCTCCGTATTGAGGATATCTGGATAGATTATCTCTTAAAAAGTTTTCAATACTAACCGGTTTAATAAATCCTTTCTTGCCTCTAGCCTTTTTAATTAAAAGATTTGCCAGTTTGTATGGAGTAAATACGTTTGAACTGGAAGCATGAAAAATACCGGATAACTTTTTTTCTAGGAGCATACTTAAGGTTGTAGTTACTTCATCAATATATGTTAATGTTAGATATTGATCAGCAAACATCGGATAGAGTTTACCAGAATCAAATAAGTTAAGAATTTTGCGAACATAATCCAGCCTCTTTTCATAATTAGCTCTTGTAGGATTGGCGATTCTTACGATAGCGGCATTTTTTAACTTTTTAGATATAATTTTCTCTGCTTCTCTTTTAGTCCAACCATACCACGATAGAAGATTCGGATTTATCTCGGTCGGATAATCTTCCTCATATGGTCCCGGATTATTTTTTAGACCGGAGAATACACCATCTGTAGATATATAGATGAAATAAGGTTGATATTTGGAAGCTTTTATTAAATTTAGTGTTCCTTCAACATTGGTTTGCCAACAAGACCTCTTTTTGTCATTACGTTGTTTTTCTGCTGATGAGACATCGGTAAATGCGGCGAAATGAATGATCATTTCTGGTTTATGCGTGTCAAAATAATGTCTTACTGTATTCTGTTTTGTAATATCCAGTTCGTTATGATCAGGAGTTAATAGAGCGATATTTTTATTGAAATTTTCAAAATTTTCTACGAAATGGGATCCAACTAGACCAGTGGCTCCAGTAACCAATAATTTCATATTTTGGTAAATTTTTTAATCACTTTAGGAGTTTGAAAAAGATTTGTTTTGTATCCTAATTTGGCAAAAATGAATAGTAATAAGATTTTAAAAGTACCCAAGGAGTACTTAATGCTGTTTTTTAAGCTAGCGCCTCTTTTTCTGCCCTTGTAGCAAGTTTCAACAGGAACTTGGGTAATTTTGGCTTTACTATAGACTGCTTGAGCAATAAGTTCAAAACTGAATAGATAATCATTTGAATTTTCTAGGAAATTAATCTTTGCTAAAATACTCTTGGTGTATACCCTAAAACCTTGGTGGAAATCATTTAACCGAACCCCAAATATTAAACTATCAATAGAATTAAGCACTCTCAAAGGTACGAGTTTCCAAATATACATACCGCTCCTAATTGGTTTAGTGAGATTGGTAAAACGATTACCTAGCACGAGTTGACTTCCTTTTTGAATTTGTTTTAATGCTTCAGGGATTGCTGAGGGATTATATTCTCCGTCCGGATGAATGTCTATGATTATGTCAGCATCTTGTTCTAAAACTAAACTCAAAGCCCTTTTCATATTTCCTCCATATCCTAAATTTGTAGAGTTTTGATAGGCTTTGATGCCTAGTCTTTTTGCAATTTTATAAGTTTCATCTTTTGAGCAATCATCAACAAGTATTATTTCATCAGAATAATGCTTAGGGAAGTTTTTGTAGAAGTTTTCTAAAGTCTTAGCAGCATTATAAGCAATAAAAATTGTTACTATCTTCTGCTTCTTTTTCATACTAGAATTATAGTACTTTTGATGTATAAAATACATGTTGTGAAATTCTTAACAAGATGGAGATTTGTTTTAATAACTTTAATTGTTGTGATCATACAAATATCCCTTCTTAGAATTATTCTAAATAACGGTTTTACGGCAGATGATTGGGTGCTGCTATTTGACTATAAGACAATTGGAACGGGTATGAATTTTTTAGATAAACTTTTTACTGTTTTTCAAACAAAGGGTATGTACACCACATATCAGGTTTTTTATATCGGCATACTTGAAAGTTTATTCAAAGGTAATTATCAAGCCTATCAAGTAACAAACATCATCTTAAAAACACTAGCTACCCTCTCTTTATACCCACTCATATTAATAGTATTCAAAAGAAGACTATTGGCTTTTTTAACCACAATTCTTTATGCAATAAGTTATTCATCTGCCGGAGCTCTACAATTTGTGGTTAAAGGGAGTGACTACCTCGCAATATTTTTTATGAATATATGCCTGATAGCATATTATTTATCCTTTAAAACGAAAAGAAAGTTTTTATATGTAACTGCCACCTTCTTATTTTTGGCTTTTCTATTTTCGCCTATTAGAATATACCCGTTTTTATTATTTATTACTGTCGTAGAAATTGTTGTATGGATAAAATTAAAAGGGTTGGCAGGTTTAATATTTGCTTTATTAAGATTAGTTAAACTATTTTCCCCTTTTTTAATAGTGTGGCTTTTTTTTCCCACATCAACAGGTGGTTACCTAAATGGACCATCAGTCGTATATAGATTTTTATCCTACGGTAATTATCAACTTCTATTGACTCCTTTTGCAGGATTAGGATATATTTTTTTGACCAATGATTATTGGTCATTAATATTTGGGAATGTTACTTTTGATAATTTTGGAAATTTCTTACTCTTTTTGCTTCATGGACCTGTAATTATTTACTCAATTTTGACAATTTTGTTGGGATTCTTAATTACGAAAACCCCCTTCCGTTTTATTTTAGGAATTATATCTGCAAACCTGATTTTTGAAATAATCAGCTATTTTCTTATTATTAATATTAGGGGCGCTGTTGGGCCTAATGTAAAAGTTTTTAATCCGGCAAGCACTTATGCAATCTTTTTTGGATTTTTCTGTTTATCTGTTGCCGTATCAAGTCTAACGATATGGTGGAGAAATCATAGATCAAATATTTTACTTCTGGCTATTTTTATTGGCCCAATTTTTTCCAGTGTGTTCTTGTGGGGCACATGGTTTATCATAGGCGATGTTCTGAATTTCAAAGAAGGGATACATTGGTATTTAATAATACCGCCAATAGGCAGCAGTCTATTTCTGGCATCATTAATGGTAATTGGGTTTGATAAGATAAAGAGGATAGTTAATTCTTATTTAAAATATGCTTTGATAGGTTTATTGTTTTTAACAATATTACCTTTATACCTGATTAGTAGTAAGGAGATTAATACCACTTTTACAAATTTGCTTCAAACAGGGTATAAAGCTTCTGATCAAGAACAAATGAAGAACAGATTATTAAGTTTTGTTAAAGAGCCTTTAGATAAGAATCCTATACTATTTTATTTCGAGAGCGAAGAAAAAATATTTTATCCCGTATATCTACTCGCAGGATTTGAGCAGACAATGCTTTTTAGGGATTGGGAGATTATCAACGGATGTGTAGGTATTATCTACGACAAGAGTATTCTTGAAAAGTCGATAACAGTAATGGACGGCGTTAAAGGATTTCAGGCAGATAGCCTATGCATATTTGACTATTTAGCTGTAGAACACAGGGATGTATTCTTTAGGCCTGATAACTTCTATGCATTTATGCTCAAGAACAGGGAAGCGATAGATATAAAACCTGAGGTGTTGGAAAGATTAGGATTTAAGTAGATCAGAGTCGATATTTGTCCTCCCTTTTTTGACAACAGTTAAAAAAATGGGAGATTGACCTAAGAGAAAAAAAAGTATCTCAATTAAGGTAGAGATAAAAATTAAAGGTATCAAAGGCAGTATCAATAGAAGGTTTTTTGAGCTTTGGAAAAAGTCAACCGGTTGTTTTGAGAACAGATTTAAAATACTTGCTACGAAACCTCCAATAGTATATTCTAAAGCAAATACTCCGCAGCGGTATATAGTAGTCAATTTTGTTCTGGGTAATAGGTTATTAAGCCCATTGGGGGTTAAGTGGGATAAATGACGGGGTGGGTCAAGATGAAACCAGAGGTTTTTGAATAGACTTGCCTCCCAGCAATCATATCTAGGAAATTCAATAAAAATGTACCCTTCAGGTTTTAATATACTTGCCGCTTTTTTGATATATTTTTGTGGGTAGGCAGTATGCTCCAGACTCTCCCAAAAGACTATAGCATCAAATTTTTTTCCAGGATTCCATTTTAAAAAATCAGCCTTTATAACTTCCGGGTTTACTATTTTTGCCGAGGGGATATCTAATGATGTTACTTTAAAATTCTTCCCAAGAAGCTTACTGAAAATACCCTCTCCTGATCCAACATCTAAAATCTCTCCATTTTTTAAGAAATTCAAAATCCAATATTTCCGCCTGATTTGGAAAATATGATAGAAAGTATCCTTTAGTATGCCGATAAGCCCTTTTGGTATCCAGTAACTGTCGCTATAATATCGGTCTAGATTTTTTGGAATAGGATAAGTGAAACCGTTTAAACATTTTTTGCAAAAGTATATCTGAAATTTGTTTGATTCATATTTAAAGAAAATTTGAGAAGTTATACAGTTAGGACATTTTATTTTGTTTGACTTAATAGAATTTTTTTCTGCTCTCATATAGATATTTGATAGTTTAACATTACTTTTGTTTCTCCTCAACAAGTTTTTTTCTAGCATCATCTGTGATATTTATCAAATTATCTTTGCCTTGAAGACGAAAGGCGTATATTCGATCTATTTGAATAGGTTTTAATGGATACCCGTATGCTTTAAGCGACTTACCATCTTTGATGGCGGATACCACATCTTTCCAATTATCCGTTGCTGCAGGAAATTTGTCTTTTTCTGTTAGGTTATATAAAAGAGCTATATGAAAAGGGAATCCAAACATAACAGAATCTCCTAAAATTGCAGCATTAGTTTCGTCTCTCTCGAAATATAAAATTAAAGGTTCTTTACCCACATTTGGGATACGGGGAATAGATGACCAAATTTTATCTACTGTTTGTTGACTATGTGAATTTAGTAATTTATTAATATATGTTTTAGTTGATATTATATGAATAAATAGAAATATTAATAGAAAAGAAGCCAGATATAGTTGATTTTTTCTCTTAACTCCTAAGGCAATTATAATTGCGAAAAAAATTGATACACCTGTGGCTGAAGTTGTTAAGTATCTGTGGGTACTATCAATATAGGAAGCAGGATTCCAAAGCCAAGCTATCAAGAAAGAGCATAAGGTCCAGGAAAAGGATAAAAACAGCGCCGTAAGTATATTTTTTTGAGTGCGATACTTAAAGGACAATAAAATCCATAGAATGATTGCAAATCCTCCAATTATTGCCATAAGGATCAGATTTGAACTTGAGAAATTGATAATATTCAATTTGCGCACCATAAATACAATAAATATCCAGATTGTTGCGGAAAGCAAACTCTTAGAGACATCATTTCTGCTAAGTTTATTAATATTTGCTTTTATTATTATTATCAGAAATAAAAATGCAATCAAAGCAGGTAGCGCAACGGAAAATAACATGTCACTCCTGGTATTTATTTGGATACCTGGGATGGCGAAGTTGGGAATAAACATTCCTCCTATAGTTACTATTGGGTAAAGAAGAAAATCAGATCGTCCCTCGCTTAGCATCTTTTGGATTATAGTGATACTTGAACTAAGTCTACTAAACCAATCTCCACTATTTCCCAATGAATGTCCGGAAATACCGACAATAAGTAGTATGGTGAAGATAAATGTAGTTTTTAGGAAGGAATATTTAAAATTACTAAATGATCTATTTTTAATCAACCAAAATACTTCTAAAGATAAAATGAATAGCGGTGCTCCAATCATTCGCTGTGATGCAGTTACATACGCGAGGTAAAAAAATAACCCTGAAAATAAAAGAGTCTTGATGTTTTTAGTATCGTGGAAAACTATGTAGAAATACAAAAAAATATTGAAGAAAGCGATTGTAAGATATGTGGGCATGGTTAGTAACCAGCCTGTGCTATCAAATCCAGTAGTTGTTATTGAAAAAAATAAGATAGAAAAAAAGGCAGCTAACTTATTTTTAGTAAGATAAAAAACAATTGGGTAAAGCGAAAAAGCTGCAATCATGCGAAAGATATATGAGGTGACTTCATAGTAAAAAGCATTATTGCCAAAAAATTGATGAAGTAAACCCATGATGATATCCTGAGAACCATAAGGAGTGAGATAGTAGCTAAATAAATTCCATCCTTCATTTGAAGCAGGGCTTACGTGTGCAACATATCTGAAAATAGCCAACCAATCATCTCCATATAAACCAATACTGAAACTTGGATGTAAGATTAAACAACTAATAATCAATACTAATAAAAATTGCAGATAAACCAGTTTCATAGTTCCGAACTTGAAACTACCGGCGTAAGCCGGTAGAGGGAGTAATCCCAAAATCCTTCTGAGTATATAATAAAGGAGTGAAGTTAAGAAAACAATCAAACGCTGTATACTTTTG
>Ga0180007_10004056_pt1 | contig 15791 bp, 22 predicted proteins | sample MM_PC_MetaG_FD_121122 | JGI IMG/M metagenome (GOLD analysis project Ga0180007, IMG submission 121122) | Groundwater microbial communities from the Aspo Hard Rock Laboratory (HRL) deep subsurface site, Sweden - MM_PC_MetaG | ecosystem: Environmental > Aquatic > Deep subsurface > Groundwater... | reverse complement strand
TGAGTGTGAGTTGGTACTTGGACGCAATACCAATTTCAAGATTACATCTGATGTCAATAGAGGTGGCAAGAGATACCTGACGGCGGAGGTAATAAAATGAGTAACGAAGCCCGCTATAATTGGAGTAAGGGCGATATAGAGTTGTCGTCTACACCTATCGACGAAACCAAACAGATGGCCGGGGAGTGCGAGCCAATTATGATAATATCGAACGGGATAGAGGACGATGTGGATGAAGATGAAAAATAGTTTCCGGAGCGGAAACGGGGTTATCGACACCGGAAACGGGGTTATCGACACCGGAAACTAGGGTTTCCGTGACGGAAACACCACAAAGTAAAGTAAAGTAAAGTAAAGTAAAGTAAATAAGAAGTAGAACCTCGACGACAACAAAAATGGAGGGAAATGAATATGCCGACACAGCTTACCAGTGGTTATGTCCAAATGAACGATGCTGAACATAGGAAACAATATGAGCATCGTTATATCTGGGAGAGAGCTTACGGAGAAATCCCGATTGGCTACGAGATACATCATATCAACGGAATTAAGGATGATAACCGATTGGAGAATTTGGAATTACTCACTAAGGCAGAACATGTTCAAAGGCATCCTGTATCAGAGCAGTCGAAGGAAAAACATGGTGACGTGTTCCGGGAATTATGGAGAATGGGCATTTTAAAGCCACGGCGTAATGAAGAACACGGAAGGTGGCACGTACTCCCTTTGCTCCTATTGTTGAGGCTATATGATAAAGGGAAGTCTCCGAACAAAATAGCGAAAATACTGAAGGTTGATAAGTCAAACATACAGAAGCGTCTTAATCTATACAGGGGGTGTAATTATGCCTTACACTAAATCCGCTCCGCCTGACGCCATTAAGGGGCTACCGAGTGCGGCACAGGATATCTTTATAGCCGCCTACAACTCCGCTTATAAGCAGTACGACGGCGACGAGGAAAAGACGAACGCTACGGCGTGGGCCGCCGTCAAGAGAAAGTACCAGCAAGACGACGCAGGGAACTGGGCAGCTAAGGCCGCTGGAGCCGTCGAGGCTTTACGCCTCAAGTACGCCGACTTTATACAGGAAGCGGGCCGCCGTAACGCCGCTATGGACTCCGCCCGGATACGTAAAGTCATAGAGCTATGCAACGAGCTATTGTCCAGCGAGGCACCGGACGAGGGCAAGGCCACCGAGGCTCTCGCCAATGTGGAGAAGGAACTAATTGCCGTGCTCACCCTCGAAGTCGTCAAGATGGAGGAAGGAGCCGCCTACCCGGCGTCCGCTTACGCTTACGCACCAGACCCGGACAAACCGAGCACATGGAGCTTACGCCTCAAAGAAGGCGGGCAGTATTCCAAGGACTTACTCGGCCGGGCCGCCGCCGCCCTGTCACCCGGCGGATACCGGGGCCAACGGGCAGAAATACCCGCCGAAGTGCTCCCGGCTGTGCGGCGGAAGATACGAGAGGGATACCGGGCTCTTGACGTGCCCGAGGCGGATATGCCAAGATGGATTTTAGAAACGAACAAGGGGGTGAAGGATATGGCCCGGACACTAATACTGGAGACGCTCGACCTCAGAGAGGCAAAGTTCAACGCCAAGGGTGAGGCAGATATCGTCGTTATCAAGCCCGGTTTTAACATGAGTAAGGAGCGTTACTACCCGGAGACCATGCTCAAGAAGGACTACCGGGTATTCGAGAATGTTAAGATGTACGCCGACCACCCGACGCCGACCGAGGAGCGAGAGAAGCCCGAACGCTCCGTGAGAGATTGGGTAGCGAACCTGAAGAACGTACACCCGGCTACGGCGGCGGAAGCGGCCAGCCTCGAAGTACCGGATAACACGTTACTCGGCCGGGCCACGGTGGTAGAGCCGTGGTTCAAGGAGAAGATGGATACCATCGCCGAGAAAGGGCTACTGGCTGAAATGGGCGTGAGTATCAACGCTATCGGTACCGGGACAATCGGAGAAGTCGACGGGCACAAGACCAACATCATAGAGCACATAGTCCGGGCCCGCTCGGTGGACTTCGTGACCGAGCCCGGAGCGGGCGGCGGCGTGTCGCTTTACGAGAGTAATGTTCTGGACGTGGAGCTTATAGGGATTGAGGCTCTGCGTGAGCACCGACCCGACCTCATTCAAGAGGTGGAGAACTCACTGAAGCCCGAAATACAAAAGGAGGTAAAGAAAAACATGGGACTCGAAACCAAGGTGACGGAACTGGAGGAAGCGAACACTGCCCTCAAGACGGAGAACGACGAACTCAAGACCAAGGTTACCGAAGCGGACAAAGCCAAGGCGGTAGCGGAGACGAAGGCCAAGTTAGACGAGGCCCTAAACGCAAGCGAACTGCCTGAAGCCGCCCGTGTACGTATCCGGGCCCGGTTTGCCGAAGCCCAGACTGACGAGGGTATCGCCGAAGCCATCAAGGCGGAAGGCGAGTACATCGCCACCATCACTGAAGGGCACAAGGTGAAGAACCTCGGCCCGCAGGTGGAGGATAAGAAGGCGGGCAAGGAATCCCTGACCGAGAGCTTCAAGCTACTTGGTTTGAGCGACGAGGAAGCCGCAATCGCCGCCGAAGGTAGGTAAATCATGGAACTGAGGATGAAAAAGCGTATAGCATGGGCTCTCAAATGTGACCCAACCGAAGTACCGGAGGAGCCTGAAGCGATAGCGGCGGCCCTTGAGAAGCGTAGGGCTGAACTCAAGAAGGCTAAGGCTCTCAAGGGGGTGGAACATGGCTAATCCGTACACAAATCCATTCGAGGCTGTAGCGGGACGCCAAGTATCATCTACCTTTGAGGGGCGGCACGTCTACATCGAGGAAAGCGAACTGATACACCCTACTCATGCGGATGGACTGGTAGATAAGGGTGACCCTGTGGCCTTCTGGGACGGGGTAGGTGTAGCCCTGAAATCAGCTCAGGCGGCCACGGATGCTATACCAGTGGAAACCGAGGGTGTCTGGAGATTATCTGTTACCAATACCGGGATAAATAGCTTTGGTGATATTACGGTAGGCCAAGTGCTCTATATAGACACTTCGGGAGTCGTCTATGATGAATGGAGCACATCGTTCGCTGTATTCGGTTATGCACTGGAGCCTATCGCTGACCCCGGACAAGGCGACCCTATCACTCAGGTAATTGCCGTCAAGGTTCATTGGATGTGGCCGTGGTGGTACTATATAGATACCGCCCCACCGTGGGTATAATGAAATAATTGGGAGGTAAACACAATGCCAAAAGAGCAAGAGAAAAAACAACCTACGGCTGAGGAAATCGAGGCTTACGAGAAGGAAATGGAAGAACTTAAAGCCGCGAAGGCAGCCGATATGAGAAGCTGACAGAAAATATAATATTAGTTAGGAGGTAATAATCATGCCAGCGTATGGAGCATACCCAGTTGCAGACGCTCTCGACCCCGGTGAGGAAATATCCTCAACTTACGAAGGGCGTCATATCACTCTATTGGAGAGTGACCTTGTTCACCCTACTCACGCGGACGTTTTTGTCGATGTAGGTGACCCCATAGTATCAGCTACGGGCAAGCCGTGCATCGTGGGCGTCGCTTTTAAGAGTGCAGCGGCCGCGACCGACCGTATAGCTATCGACACGGAGGGTATCTGGAATCTCGACGTGGTAGCGGCAAACGACGATGGTGACATAGCCGTGGCCGGGGGTGACCTCATTTATATCAACACCACGAATGCCGTGCTGAGTAAAATCTCTAATCAAGTAACTCAAGTGCCCTTTGGTTATGCCTTAGGGATAGTCACGTCGGGAGCGACAGCAGCCATCGCAGTCAAGGCACACTGGAACCCGTCACAGGATAACGCCAAGCGGACATACCGCACGGTGACCAGCGGGGCCTATACCTATGGCAAGCATCATACCTCAATATTTGCTGGGGGCCAGTCGACTGGACTGGAGTATTTTGACCAGCAAGTAACAGGGACACAGACTGGCGGAATCTATGGTTTTGGCACATGGATGGAACTCGCGGCTGGATTTACATCAATAGCCTCGCTGTTAGTGGGTCATGAGGTCGGCATATACGATGCAGGGGCTACGCTGACCCTGAGCCGTATGGTAATGCAGCAGGTACAAGCCATACTTGCGAGCAATCCAGCATCCCTGCACTTATGGCGTATCAATATCGCTGCCGCCGGAGGTGCAATAACAGCCATGTTTGCGGCTGCTAACCCCACGTCCCTTGGCTACGTTGCGAATGGCTTGGAGACGAGCACCTGTCTAGGGTCAATACCGTTTGCTTCTATCGTCGGAGCAGCAGCAGACCCAGTGTGGATAAGGGTTTACGACGCGGCAGCGTAAGGGCTAATTGATAAGGAGGAGAATATGAGAAAGCTAGATTTACGGAACTACCAGTTCACCGAGAAAGTTAGAAACCCTGTAACGGGTGGGGTAGAGGAATTTACCTTGCCATATAACGTGAAGGACTCAGTATTGAATATCTTGTTTTTGCCTGACCTGAGACTACAAGGGGCGGCATTGATACGGCAGAACATCTTGGCCATCAAGATAGAACAGGCTGGAGACGAGGTATCGCTAGAGGAAGAAGAATACCAGCGTGTCAAGGTGGCTGCCGAGACTTACAAGGCACAATGCAGGGCTGACGTAGGACTGATAGACCGTATATTGAATCAAACACCACAAATCGAATAAATTAAGGAGGCTAAAATGCCAGAACTGATGAAGTTAATGGAAGACTGGAAGGGGTACGTATCCCTTTCAGAGGTAAAGAAGCCGGAAGGCTACGAGGCCCGGCTGAAGGAAACTATAGACCTGCTTGCCAACGCTCAAGGTTGGCCCACTCACAGGTGGGAGTTCATGCTGAGGGAGGCTCTCACGACCTCAGACTTCCCGTATCTGTTCGGTGATGTGCTGGACAGACAGGTACTGGCCCGGTATAAGGCAGTGACGCCCGTCTGGAAGGCGTTTACACGCCGGGGCACCGTGAGACGGATATACCCGCAGCCGGGCGGCTACCGCTTCGCTATCACCGGGGGTGACCAGTATCTCGCCGAAGTCGGTGAGAAAGGTGAATACCTCGCCAGCGAGCGGGGCGAACTGAGGGACGCCGTGTACGTCAAGAAATACGGCCGCCAGTTCGATATCTCGTGGGAGGCGATGATTAACGACGACCTCGGAGCCCTTCAGGATACCCCGCAGAGGTTCGCCGACGCTGCCACCCGCACCGAGCACAGACTGGTAACTACGGCCTATGCCAACGATGTAGGCACCCACGCTGCCGGGAACATCTACCAGAACGCCGTCAACGAGGACGTGCTAGCCCTGACCATCGGCAACCTCGAAATCTGCGTAGCACGAATGGCAGCCTTCACCGACGCCAACGGTGAGCCGATTATGAACCGGGCTGAATATCTGGTAGTCGGCCCGAGCCTTGAGTTCACCGCTCGGCAAATACTAACCTCAGCGGTGAAGATGTGGCTAGCTGGTGCTACCACTATCGCTGCGGCTCCCGACGTGCCGTACCCGATGACCAATGTGATATCCCAGTATGGCCTCGAACTGGTCATCGACCCGTATCTGCCAGTGATAGATGCAACTCATCCCGGAAGCTGGTATCTGTTTGCAGAACCAGCGGATATCGCTGCTATTGAGTATGACTATCTCGTGGGGCATGAGAGGCCCGAGATTTGCATGAAAGCCAGCGACAAGGTTAGCATCGGTGGTGGGGCTTTGAGCCCGCTATCCGGTGACTTCGCTACCGACAATGTGTTCTACCGGGTGAGGGACATATTCGGAGTCAACAAGCTGGTCACGACCGGAGGTTGGCGGGGAACTTACGCCAACATACACGCCTAAACACGATAACCTTAATGCAACCGGCAACGGGGTAGGGGTAACAAGCCCCTACCCTGACCGGGTATAAGGAGGGACTAATGGCTCTAACAATAACGGAAATACTAAGGTCAGTACTCCCGAATGTGGGATTAGTAGTAAATCCTGATGGTTCTTATCGCATCGGTGTTGAGGACGTGAATTCGGACGAAATACTGGCAGCGGTAGAAGCATCGGCAGTTGACCTTGCGGCATTAGAGGTTTTGCTCACAGCGATAAATACGGCATTACAAGCTGGCGGGATAACACAAGCACAACTGGCAGCTATTCTAGCAGCCGTCGCAGCACTTGAAACCGACATAGTGCTGGCGGCAGGCACGAATGCTATCGGTAATGTTGGGCATAATATTACTGGTATAGCATCTAGTAACAGAGCCGTAACCACTGCTGGTACTCGTGTGACCTTGACTGCTGCCTCTACACCAGCCAAGTATGTCAAGATACAAGCTAAACCCGCTAACACTGGGCGTATAGCTGTAGGTGGCAGTTCAGTAGATGAGACCCCTGCAACTGTTGACGGCTTGATACTTTACGCTGCCGAGAATTCAGGTTGGATACCCTGTGATGACCTGGTAGATATTTACCTGGACTCTTCAGTCAGTGCAGAGGGCGTAACTTATATCTATTTAACTTAATGGGGGCGATATGGTCTCATTAGATTTATTGTTGGATGAAAAGCCGAGCAGGGTATTCCCAGCGCCACCTGCCGATAGCGTTCTTTATCTGCCCATGTATCCGCCTTTAGTAAGTCCAACTAGAGATTGGAGTGGGCAAGGCAATCACGGCGCTATAACAGGTGCTACCTGGGTACGACTACCCAGCGGGCTTTGGGTCTTAAACTTTGATGGCGGTGACCGTGTGGATTGTGGAACTAACGCTAGCCTGAATTTGGGAACTACTTTCAGTATAGAAGCTTGGATTAAAACAACAGCAGTTGGAACTGGAGGAATATTATCAAATAACGCCTCAATAGTAAATGGGGACTTCCAGATGGGTGTAAATGTTACAAAGGCTTACTACTATGCTGCTAATACATTGGCAACCACCCGATACTACTATAATGAAGGCTCAGTGGTAAACACTGGTAATTGGGTACACCTAATGGTTACTAGGAATGAAGCTACATTCAAGGATTACAAGAATGGAGTTCTTGATTTAGATAAGACTGACTTCGTTACAGGAGACATATACACTACTGGGAATACCTATTTGGGATGGATGCAAGTTCCTAGTGATTACTGGGTGGGTCAACTTGCCCTGTTGAGGATTTACAACAGGGTTTTGAGTGCCACTGAAATAGCTCAGCATTTCCAGCAAGAAAGACATTTATTTGGAGTGTGGTAATTCTGGAGGGGGTGACCTCCACCGACATAGCTTGAGGGGCTGCTCCCGGTAAAGAAAACGAAGCCGAGCCGGGGGCAGCCCACATATAGGAGATAGCATGACCGATATCGAGAAAGTTAAAATGCTAATCGGGGCCACCGTGACGGCGGCCTATACTGACGCAGAGATACAGGCGTTCCTCGACCTCAACGACGACGACGTATGGCTGGCCGCCGCTACCGCCTTGGAAGCGTACGCTACTGGCAAGACCGGAGGCGAGACTTCCGAGCGTATCGGTGACTACTCGTACACCAAGAAGGAGGTAGATAACTTGCTGGCCCTTGCCGCCCGGTACCGTGCGAACGGCGGAGCTACCCCGGTGATAGATTGGGGCAACTTCGACCTGACGGCAATAGGCGAAATGGACGAGGAGGCCACGGTATGAGCTTCGACGACTTGCTCATAGACACGTGTACGATACAGCGTAATACTCCCGGAGCGGCCGACGGCTACGGGCTCCCGGCCCCTTCGTGGGCCGCCCTGCATACCGACAAGCCGTGCCGTCACGTATCCGGGAAGGGCCGGGAAGTCAAGGTGGGCCAAGACGTGGTGATTGTATACGACGAGCTATTCGTCGGGGATATCGACGTGACCGAGCAAGACCGGGCTATCATGGGAGGCACCACGTATAATATACTATCAGTGGTGTTTCGCCAAGATGGCACGGGAGACCACCACAAGCAACTGTATCTGGAGGTGGTGAAGTGAAAATGACAGCAGAGGTACGAGTAAACTTAAACGTCAAGGAAGTGACTGATAAAGTCAAGGAGGCATCGAGGCTAGCCATGAGGGATACGGTGGTAGCTGTGATAGAGGATGCTGTTGAGTTCTCTCCGTGGCTGACTACTAATAACCGTCGTCGGCTCACTGGCGAGGTATCTGGTATGGGCATGGTAGCATCTGGTGGCGACGGTAGTGATGAGCGTCAAGTTGATGATGATAAGGTGGAAGGGGCAGTATACAGCACCTCTGGTTACGGGGGCTATCTTGAGGTACGAGTAGTCAAGGCACGAAATGGGATGCAACCCTATATTAAACCGGCAGTAGATAGGAATTTCACAGATAGCAAGTTTGCAGCCCGTGTAAGGAGACACCTTAAATGAGTTTGCCCGATACGGACGTTATATTGAGGACATATCTCTTAACGAATGCAGCCTTGACTGCTCTCGTGGGCACGAGGGTATACTGCCCTGCGGCCCCGGAGAACGCAACTCTGCCGAACGTGACGTTCTTTACGAGGGGAGGACGGGCTACCCCGTATATACCTGATATGCCGAATCCGAGCGTCCAGATAGACGCTTGGGCCGACGACCCGCTCGAAGCCCGGAGTATCTACCGGGCCGTATACGACGCTTTACAGGGCATACAGAATGTGGCCGTCGTCGTAGGAGCCACCACTTATCATATAGAGGGGGCTGAGGAAGAAGTACAAGGGCAAGACCTCGTAGATGTAGACATACCCGGTCGATACCGTTGCTTGTCATTCTGGAGTATCATAGTAAAATAGGAGGTACAGAGCATGAAAAAGAGCGAACTGGAGGAATTAAAGGTTATGGAGGACTCGCCTTCACCCTTGGCTGAGAAGCCAAAGGCTAAAGCGAAGGCGTCACCGCTCGGCAAGTTTGATATAGAGTCACGCCGCCGGGCTCATGAGTTAAAACTAAATCAAGGAGGTAAGTAATCATGGCTAAGACAATCGGAAACGTAATGACAGGGGTGGCGATATTGGAGGTAGGGGCTCCAGTCGGTAACCGGGCCGAGTGGTCGGACGTTCAGCACCAGACGGGCTCTCATTCAGTTAAACTCTCCAAGCTGTCCGGTGACTATGGTAGCACCAGTGTGGCGATAGATGCCACTGGAAACGCCGCCGCCCAGACCGCACTCGATTTTCAGACCCAAACCTTAGTGTGGGGGTGGTCACACTTCAGACAGGCGGTTAATGCCTACTGGGAGCAAATGGAGCTACACTTTGTCGACCCGAACAATGGAGATAATTGGGTGGACGTCACAGTGCAGGTAGACGTCATGGCACTTGGAACGGAAGTGTGGCTGGCGAAGGACTTGGCCGGTACCGATATGTGCTTTTTTGGTGGCTGGAATATACTCGACGGCTCGTTCTCTAACTGGGCTCCGGCGGCTATTAGTGGTGTCGTAGCCGCTCTCAATGCCGCCGCACCGCTCCAAGCGGCAGTAGCTAGCCTCGCCACGTGGACACTAACCAGAATCAAAATAGAATTATGGGAGACGGTACCGCCTATGACGGGTGGGCACTATGTTTACATCGACGACATAGTGATAGACGGCGTCACCTACACCCTTGAGCCGGGCGGGACTACTGCTGGCATATTGCTCAGTGCCCCGTTCACGGAGGTCGGTTACACAGCCGATGGCGTCACCGTCACCTATACCGCAGATGAGGCAGATATTGATGTGGAGGAGGAAACCTTCTCTATTGACCGGGTTATAACGAAAGAGGTTGCGGAGGTGACCTGCAACATGGCGGAAAGTTCCCTATTTAATATTGATAAGGCTATGGCGGGCTCAGTCCTATCCGGTGGTATACTTAAACTTGGAGGGGGTGTCAATAAAAAGATAACCCTGCAAATACGGGCCACTAACCCGGCGGACTTTATCAGAGCAATCCTGATACCATCATGTACCGCAGTAGGTGCCGTTGGTATGGCCTACAAGAAGGGGGATAAGACCGTCGTTCCGGTTGCATTCCGGGCTCTCAAGACTACTGGCCATGCGGCGGTGACTATGGTAGATAATGCGGCCTAGTAAAACTGGAAGGAGAGTATGATGGAACGCACCGACGAACAAAAGCTGGTACAGGCACCGATAGAGGTTACCTTGGGCGGGAAGCTATACGCTATCCGCCCACTGGTAATCAAAGACTCAAGGGAATGGCGTAAGAAGCTCGTCAAGACGTTCGCAAAGCTACCCGGCTACGTGAACGTGACCACTGATAACCCGGAGAGCTTCGCTGCCGCCATGAACGGTATGATGGTAGAACTTTCCGACGAGGTAACTGACCTGTTTTTCGGCTATGCAATCGACCTCGACCGGGAGGCAATCGAAGCCACCGCCAATGATACCGAACTGGCAGACGCCTTTCAGGAGGTGGTCAAGTACGCCTTCCCTTTATCGAGAAGTCTGACAAAGGCACTGAGCGAGGCGACCTAGCAGCGACGTTCGAGTTCGTGATGGCCGAGTGGCACGTCACACCGGATTATATTGTAAACAACTGGACGGAGGAGCTACTGGAGCTTATGGTCAAGAAGCTGGTAGAAAGAAAGCATAGGGAAACCGGGGCATTGAGCGGGGATGATAGTCTCAAAGTCGACGCGGAGACACTCAGCAAGGTGTCCAACGGGATGATAGAGGTGAAGCATGGCGATTAGCATAGGAGATGCCCTGCTCAAACTCGGCGTGGACACGTCCGACCTTGAAAAGGACTTGAATAAGGCGTCTGGTAAAGTTGACGATGCCTTCAACAAGTGGGGTAAGCGGGCGGCTATCGCTGGAGGCGTAATCGTCGGGGCCGTGCTGGCTATAGGCGGGGCCGCTACCAAGATGGCTATGGAGGCCGTGGAGAGCGAGAACCTATTTGAAGTCGCTATGGGGGACATGGCGGCGAGCACTCGTGCATGGAGCAAGGAGCTATCGGACGCCCTCGGCCTTAACGAGTTCGAGGTACGGAAGAACGTGTCTACCATATACGTCATGCTTGAGTCTATGGGGCTGGCCGAGACTGCCGCCGAAGGCATGAGCCAGAAGGTGACGGAACTGGCCGTCGATATGGCCAGCTTCTACAATATCACCGAGCAAGACGCATTTCTCAAGCTCCGGGCCGGATTGACCGGGGAAGCGGAGCCCCTGAAGCGTATGGGTATACTCGTCGATGAGAACACGGTTAAGATGGCGGCCTATCAGAACGGCATAGCGGAAGCCGGGAAGGAACTGACCGCTCAACAGAAGGTGGAAGCCCGGTATATCGCTATACTGGAGCAAACCAGTAAGGCTCAGGGCGACAAGGCCCGGACGATGGAGAGCCCGACGAATATGCTCCGCACCTATAAGAACCAAGTGGCCGAGACGGCTACGGCCCTCGGCATGAAGCTACTCCCGGCGTTCACCAAGCTACTCGGCATGGTGAAGCCTATCGTGGACGGCCTTGGGATGCTCGTGGACAAGCATGGCGACTTGGCGGTAGTCCTTCTGGCCATCGCTGGCGGCGGGGGGGCCCTGTTGTTGTTTCTAGGCCTTCTGCCGAAGATGATTGCTATGTTCGGGGCCGTGGGACAAGGTATCACGCTCTTTAAGGTGGCCCTGACTGCACTCAGGGCGGCCTTCCTGACTACACAGCTATCCGCCGTGGCCATGTGGGCGGGGATTACTCTGGGAGTAAGCCTCGCAATCGCCGCCGGTATCGCACTCTGGCAGAATTGGGACAAGGTATCGGCATGGCTGGCTAAGGTCTGGGAGGACATTAAGTACATATTCCTGAAGGGTGTATACAGTATGCTTGATAGCCTATCGAAATTCACCTCAATCATACCACCTCTGAACAAGCTAGTAGATACCGCTAAAAAGAAGATAGAGACGATGATGGAGCCGGAAAAGCTACGCCGTCAAGCTGAGGAAAGTGCTAAGGCGTTCGATAAGCTCATTGAGGGTATTAGTAAGCGGATTGAAGTTCTTGAAGAAGAAAAGGGAGCGTTAGCAGAGAAGCATGAGGCTGAACTGGATGCCATCCGTGAGGAATATGCTGGATACGATGAGTTAATCGAGTTCAAGATTGCTGCGGCTAAAGAAGTACAACAGGCTGAGTCTGACGCATTGGATGAGCGGATATCTAACGCTGAAAGGGCACACGGAGCATTATTGCGTCAAGAGGAAGGTTACAAAGAATATGCGACTCAAAGATTAAACGACTTACTGGTAGAGTATAAAAAAGCCATTGAAGAACGCAGGAAAGCTGATTTGGATGGTATAGAGGAGCGTAGGACTCTAGCCCAGAAAGAATACGATGATGCGGTCAAAGCCATAAATGATGAATACGGAGAGTTCGAGGAAGTCGAAGGGCTAAAGACGCAGAGCAAGGCCGATGCCGCTCGTGAACGTGTTCAGATAACCAAGGATGGCTACGATAAAGAGATACAAGCTGCCAAAGATGCGTACGATGAGGAAATTCGCCTCATGTACGATACGATGGTTACCAAAAAGCTACTTGCCTATGACGAGGATATACAAAATCAGGTCAAGGCTATCCAGCAGGAAATAGACGCTATCGACGCTCAGACTGATGCTGAGAACCTTGCTAAGACACGAGCGGATGAACAGCAGAGGCTCATGGAGTTGAAGGCGGCAGTGGACTCGGCTGAGACTGAGGAAGCCAAGGCGGAAGCTACCAAGAAGTATGAGGAATATGCTACCGATGTTAAGCGGAACGAACTATTAAGACAGCGTGCCGCTGAAAAAGAATCACTTAGGACGGAAATCGACCAAATAAGGGATAATGCCAAGATTGATAGGGATGCACTAGAAGTTGAACTAAAGACCGAATACGACAAGAAGAAGGAAGCTGCCGACAAGATATATAACGAGATAACCGTTCCCGACCTGATGAAAAGCATTGCGACACGGAAACGGGAAGTCGATTTGGCCTTAGAGCAGGAACTTAAAGATATCGAGAAGAATCGGTTGGATAAGCTAGACGTACTAGCCAAGGAGTACCGTAATGAGGATGGAACGGGTATCTTTGATTTGATGGATGCTGAGGAGATAGAGCGAAAGGCTTTTTACGACCAACAGAAATTAGATGTGGCTAAGCAGGTAGCGGATATTAACACCACCTATAAAGACCTGAAAACACAGTATGACATTTACGTAGTGACTCATGAGGTCACGGTACATGAGGGTAGCGGTAATGCTGAACCATCCGGTTATAGTGGTGGGGGAGGGGGGATTAGCGGTGCTGTTCATGCACAAGAGGGGTTGATTGCTATGAGTCCTATGTTAGCTCACATCGGTGAACTAGCACCTCGTATACCTGAAGTGGTAGCCCCGTTGGACAAATTACGTGATATGCTATTTAGCAGAGGGGGGCAATCAGCGGACATACGCATATACTTCGACGGGCAACTCATGGCCGAGAAGCTCGGTGCCCCGCTCGTCGATATTATCCGGGTTAAGACAGGGGTGAGTATCTAATGGCCGATTACTACACCGTCAAGATAGACGCCGTGACCGTCAAGGTGCAGAAAGGCTCGACGAATGTCGAGAAACGCATCGAGGAGCGTAGCACGGCCAGTTTCATAGTCGTCGATGAACTAGGAAACGCAGAGTACCTACGGGGTGAGCCTGTCGAGATATACGACGGGGCCACGCTGATATTCTCAGGCTTTGTGAGCACCCCGACCGTGGGAGCTATGTCACCGACCGGGGGCTTGCTACACCGTATACAGTGCATGGATAATCACTATCTGGCCGATAAGAGGCTGGCCGTAAAATCGTACTCGGACAAGACGGCTGGATTTATCGTAGCTGACCTGATAACTGACTATCTGACCGCCGAGGGAATAGGTACCGGGGCGGTACAGGCCGGGGCCACGCTATCCGAGGCAATATTCAACTATGTCAAGGTGTCGGATTGCCTCGATGCCTTGGCCGAGGCTTCAGGCTTCACGTGGTTTATCGACGAGGCACTAGACCTCTATTTCATAGACCGGACTACCTACTCGGCCCCGTGGAACTTAGACGGCTCGACTCACCGGGCCATACAAGGCACCATGCGGCTCGCTTCCGGGAACTCGAAGTATCGTAACACTCAATACGTCCGGGGTGGCAAGGGACTGACCGCTCTCCAGACGGAGAACTTCACCGGGGACGGGGATACTAAGTCATTCGCACTCGGTTACCCGCTTGCACAGGAGCCCACCATCACCGAGGACGCGGCTCCTATGACCGTGGGTATCAAGGGTATAGAGACTGGCAAGGACTACTACTGGAATAAGGGTGACGCTATCGTATACGCAGAAGTAGCCCCGGCCGGAGCCGTCGCTGTCGAGGTTCAGTATTACGGCCAGTACCCGCTTATTGGCAAGGCCACAAACTACGCAGGGATAGCAGACCGGGCGGCCGTGGAGGGTGTAGGCTCCGGGCAAGTGGAAGATATGGCGACGGAGACACAGCACGAAACGTCGGACGGGGTGTCGGAATCGGCCAAAGCGAAGCTTGCTAACTACTGCCGGGAAGCGGAGAAGCTGACGTTCCAGACGTACGAGGCCGGACTGGAGCCGGGCCAGATGATAGCGGTGACCTACTCGCCGTTCGGATATACCGCTCACGATATGCTGATATCGGCTGTGACCGTGGCTACCGAGGCCGGATATCTACTATATTCCGTAGAGGCGGTGACGGGCCCGCTCATGGGTAGCTGGACAAGGTTCTTTAGCGACATAGTGAAACGGATGGACAACACCATTAAGCTCGGAGACGCCTTGCTATTGGTGCTATTCGTACAGGAAGAAGAGCTGGACTTGTCTGAGGCTACCGATATCAATAGCGACGACTTCTCCGGGGGTATTGTCAATAGATGGATACAGGAGCCACCCACGACATCTGAGGGCACGAATGTTGAGCACGAGGTAATGGCATTAGCGGAGGCCCCGGCTATTGACAGCCATGCTACAGAGGATTATACGTGGGAACCTGATACAGGAGATACGCGGTGGAATTTCTTTACCTGGGGGTAATTATGAAACGAAAAGAGATAACCGAAGGGCTCAAGCTACATGGCCAGTGGAGGCTCACCGCTCGGTATGCAGGGACGGATAAGATAGCTAAGGTCATGGAGGGCGAGAACCTCATCGTGACCGTTGGCAAGAACCTCGTCGGAGATATGCTCATAGATGTGGCTGGCTACGACACCGGGCTCACATATCAGGCTATCGGCACCGACAGCACGGCCCCGGTGGTTGGAGATACAACCCTTGGTACCGAGTCGTCCCGGAAGGCTATCACGGCTAAGTCCCGACTTGTGAACGTGATTACCCTGAGCACATTCTTTACGGCGGCTGAGTGTACGGCTGCCATCGAGGAAGCCGGGGTATTCGGCCACAGCACCGCCGGGGCTGGAGCGGATAGCGGAGTGCTATTCAGCCATTGGCTGGTGAGCTTCGATAATAGCGGCGGAGTATACGACCTGACCTTTGATTACGTACTGACCATCGGATAGAAGGAGTTTAATTATGGCGATAGTAGCTGGTAATCAGGCATTAGCAGCAGATGCACTTAGTTTGGGAGCATCGGTTTATGGGGAAGGGTCTGACGGGGACGTGACTATTGCTGGTCCTACTACTCTGACCAGGGATATGTACTATAATAGCTTGACTGTGAATGCTGCTCTTGATGCAGCAGGTTATAGAATCCATGTTTTAGGCACTTTGACAAATAATAGTGTGATAGATAATAGCGGAGGAGCAGGGGGGAATGGAGGAAATGGTGCT
>Ga0180007_10004055_pt1 | contig 15792 bp, 12 predicted proteins | sample MM_PC_MetaG_FD_121122 | JGI IMG/M metagenome (GOLD analysis project Ga0180007, IMG submission 121122) | Groundwater microbial communities from the Aspo Hard Rock Laboratory (HRL) deep subsurface site, Sweden - MM_PC_MetaG | ecosystem: Environmental > Aquatic > Deep subsurface > Groundwater... | reverse complement strand
GCTTCGGATCTTGAAAAGCTTTTGCCTCAATTGTTCTTTCTTTTGTTTGGGAGTACCAAGACATGAATTTACAGGTGAAGTTTGTATCTCGTTTATCTTTTAGGGCAGGATGCCCGAGGATTTCAACGCTTTCATAACCTTTTCTGAGTGCGTGAAGAAGGGATGCCTTAATGGCGTGAACATCCATGTAATTAGTGTACATTAGACCATAAAAAGCATCAGTGGTTTTCAAACGATATTTTTTCAGAACAGGTAAATTTTTATTGGCAAAATAATTCACCAATAAAAATCGGGCAGGATTTCTATTCATTATTGATTGTAAATTTTTATTGAATGGTTTGGATATATAGAAAGGTTCCCTGGGAAGACGGACATATTTTATATTATATTTTTTGCATAGCCGACAAACAATTTCAAAAATTGGTGGAACCATATGGATATGATTGTGTCCATTTACACAATCAGGGTTGAGACCAACGCGGAAAATAGATTCAAATTGATAGTTTAAGTCCTTGGCAATAGCTCGCAATAATTTTTTGTTAGGTTTTTGAAATAAAAAAAAGTAATGAAAAACAGAGTACTTATAATTACCGTTTTTATCAAGAAGTTCTTCGGCGTATCCTTTTCCGTGATTTAAATTCAAATGAAGATTTAAGCCGATTTTGCGCAATGGGTTTTTGAGTAATTTGACAGAATACAAAAAAGCCGGACCGTTAACTTCAATAGAAGTAGATGTGGTAATGCCTTGCAGAAATGATTTTTTGATAGCTTCTGTAAAACCATAAGTGGCTGCGCAATCATCATTTGTAACAATTAATTTCATAACTTTAGGGGTTGAAAGTTTTATCAATTATAAACTTGGGTCTTTTTTTGACTTCTTTAAAGATAATACCGATATATTCACCCAAGATACCAAGATAAAAAATAATAAAACCATTCAAAATAAGAATTAAAAATATTATTGTCATCCATCCTTCAAGCATTCTTCTTTGGGCAATGAGTGCAGTTGCGATATCAAAAATTAAAAATAAAGATGTTAAGATTGCGATTAGTAAACCAAAAATTGTTGCCAGTCGGATGGGTTTTATGGAAAAAGAAATAAATCCATTAATAAACATATTAATAAACATCTTCATGGTGTAAGAAGACTTTCCAAACCGTCTTTTGCCTACTTTATAAGAAAGAATAGCAGGATTTTTTGCAGCCAGGCCGACTATACCACGGATAAAAATTTCACTTTCTTGAGAAGATATTAAATATCCTTTTAATTTCTTATCGAGTAATCTAAAATCTGATACTCCAGGGATTAAAACCCCGTCGCTTATAAATTTCCAAACCCAATAACCACATTGTCTGAAGAATCTGAAAATTCCGCTGGCATTTTGATCGTCTCTTTTTTGAAGTTGTATCAAATCATGTCCTTTTTCCCAAAGATCAATAATTTTGGGGATCATTACCGGTGGGTGCTGAAAATCAGAATCCATGTAAATTATAGCATCACCAGAGGCTTTTTCTATTCCTGCCCAAACAGCAGCTTCATGCCCAAATCTTCGGTGTAAAATAATACCCTTAATGTGTTTATCTTTTTTTGAGAGAGTTTTTATAACTTGGGGTGTTGAATCAGTTGAGCCGTCGTCAATACAGATGATTTCATAGTTATATTTTGGAGGAATATTCTTAATCACTTCTGGAACTAATAGCGGTAGATTGCCAGCTTCATTAAGACAGGGTAAGATGATGGAAACTTTTTTCATCACAAGGAAGTATAAACAAACCTGACTGTTTTCGCAATCGCTCAAGCATACTTCCGAGCAATAACAATGAGGGAAAGCCCAAATGGCACCAGTCCTTTTCTAATAAAAATTGCCTCTAGTCTGGCAAGTTGAAATAAGATTTTATCAAGTAAGGGAAATGTGAATAGAAAATCAGATGGGTAATGTTTAGGAAAAAGCAAGTTTTTAATTATTCTAATGATGACTACTGGTAACACGAGGAAGGAGTACATATAAGAAATTTTTAAAATACGGAGCTGGTTCTTTTCTAAGATTTGTTTTAAATTTTTTTTAGTATATCGACGTTTATGATGTAAAACGACATCCCATTTACTCCAAAGTAGGGGAAGAGCTGGTACAGTAATAATTACAAAACCATCTTTGTGTAAAAGTCGACAGACTTCTTTTAGGGTTTTGTTATCATCTGTATGTTCTAAAACATCAAGGAGAGAAATTAAATCAAAAGAGTTTGCAGGAAAACTAGTCCGTTCTGCTTTTCCTAAATGTATATTATTTAACCCTCTTTTTTGGCAAAATTTAATTGCTTGTAAAGAGGAATCAATTCCAAAAGCTGTCCCTAATTCTTTAAAAGTTTCCAGATTTTTTCCTGTACCGCAGCCCATATCCAAAATTTTGGGCTTTTTAATTTTACAATATGTCCTGATCAAATCCATAACAATTCTTCTTTTGGCAATGTGCCACCAGTGTTTGTTTTCCAAATCGTATAAGTCCTGATATAAATAATTCTTCATATTTATGAAATTATGAACATTTCTTTGTAATATCTTTGCCCCAAATCTCCCAACCTATATTTTTATATTCTTGTTTATAACAGTTATTCAGTTGTTGGTTAATAAAATTCACCATATAGTCTTTTTTATAATCCGGAATCATTCTTCGAAGATAAGGATGGGCAATAACCCAATAATCAGGCGGTTTGGCAATCAACTCTTTCTTTACTTCATTAAAAGGTTCCCACGCGTAAACAATACCCTTATTAGGTCTGCTTGCTGGTAGTCTATTACTGCGAACATAGAATAAAGAATTTCCTATCACCATGAATCTGGAATTCTCCGATGTATTAGTTTTTGTCCATAGGACAGCTTCGTACATTCCATCACCGGGTTGTATATCATTGTAAATCATCAAACTAGGTTGCCCTTTTTGTGATAAATGCCATGGAATAATAATGAAGATTAACGATATAGTTAGTATTGTTAGTAAGGTATGTTTTGCAATAGATATCAGTTTTGATGATGTAGTTGAAAAAACTCGCCCAAAACATAATGTAAGAATCGGCAGAGCATAAGTTACATGATACCAATGGAATACACCAAAGATAATAACCGGCAAAGTTGTTATGGCCAAACAAGCAAGCGTTAAATCAATCTTTAGTTTTTTACTTGCGGATACAATTATTAAAATCAGTAAAGCAACAGGCGCGTATACTATAAGTAGTTTATCCGTTGGAATAATACCTGCGGTAGGTGAGTGAGCATAGGTCAAATAATAAGGTATGTTCCATTTATAAAAATCACTAAAAGCGTTATTAAGATAAAAGTATATTGATAGTATCAAAAGAGGAATAAATCCCCCCAGTAAAAAGATAGTGATATTTTTTGCAAATTCGTATCTGGATGAGGATCTTTGCAAAGTAAGAATAATGACTAAAATAGTAAAGAATAATATTGTTACAGAAGCCAATTGTTGAGTCAATTCGGTTAATGATAAGAGTACTCCTAAAAAAAATATCTTGAATTTAGATAGTTTTTGCTTACTTTGATCTAAACTAAAATACAAAAATATTGCTCCCATCAAAAAAAATTGAAGAAGTTGGGTGTGATAATAAAGAATTTGGGTAGCTGTGTACCAATATAAAAATGAGAAAAATAATAAGGCGGCAACTGTACCTTTTTGAGAAAGAAATCTTTTACCAAAATAGTAAATTAATAAAAGCGTACTAAGCCCGATGAACAATCCGATAATAGGGATTGTTGCAAAGTTCCATGAGGTTAAATGATGTATTGGAATCATTACAATTTTTCCAAGGGGAAAGTGATAAGCTGCAAAATCTTTATAGTAAATTAACCCTTTGGCGACAAACCAAGATTCTACAGCTTCAAGGGTATCTACGTAATGCTTATTAAATAAAAATAGTAAGATTAACCAAAAAGATGATAGAAATAAAGCAATTTTAGGGAACTTGTTCATTCTTGTTCTACTATCTGTTTGTAAACAGATAGGTGTAATCCAATTGATTTTACTAAATTAAATCGATTAAGTCGCCACAGATTTTTATCCGGCTTGCTGGTGGATCTGTTAATTAAAATAGCTTCCATTATTTTTGCCAACTGTTTGCTGTCACCAGCTGGCATAAATAAACATTGCTTTGATTTTTTAAATTCGGCATTGATTGGAATATCGCTTAAGATAACTTTTTTATCAGCTGCTAATGATTCAATAATACTAATTGGAGGAATAGTGACTCCTAAACCTGTTCTTTGTGGAAAAATAACAGCATTACTGGCAGCCAGCAGAGTTGGAATATGTATGTACTTTTCTCTAAAGTCTAAATAATGCAAATTCAACTCCTTAATTGCCCTTTTAATATCCCGATGTTCGGTGGATCCCTTCCAAATTGCAAAAAGACAAATCAAAATTTTGTTATGCAAATGTGACGGTATTAATTGAGAAGCCTTAAGAATTTCATTAACTCCTTTTTCAGTAGTTAATGAGCCAAAATACGAAAAAATAAATTTATTGGTTGGCAAATGTAGGTTTTTTCTGGCTGTGATTTTATCTATTTTGTTGATAAAATTGTTTAATGGTATACCCGGAGGTGAAAAAATGATTTTATTTTTTGAAATTCCCATAGAAATAAGTTTTTTAATTATTTCGCGCGATGGTATCAGATAATATTTGGCAAAGTTGAAAATCTTAAACCAGCAAAAATTGCCCAAGAGAGTGTTATTATAAACACTTAAAGTAAACACAGTTGGGGTACGGAAAAAGAATCTGAGTAATTTGGCACGAAACAAAATAATTGGTGTTGAAGAAAATTCATGGATTAAATCAAATTTTTCTTTAATAAGCAGTTTGAATATATAAAAAGTTGTAAAAAAAGGAGTAGCTAAAAGATGAAGCAAAAATCTTTTTTGAATGAATTTTGGAACTTCAAAAGAAATTATTCTAACACCATATTTTTTATTCTGTTCTTTAGCCCACTGTTTCCAATCAGAATGAGTGTGATGATAAATTGGGTTGATGATAGTTGCCTTAATTCTTTTTTTGGAAAGCTCAAAAATTAAATTTTGGATAAATTCAGTTCCCCAGCCTGCAGGCGGTCCGATACCCGAAACTAAATATAATACTTTCATTTGATATTTTTCTGCTGATGGAAAAATTTCAATATGGCAAAGGCAAAAAGTATAAAAATAATAGGATAGTTAACAGCTTTTATAAAATAAGTGTTAACCTTAATAATATCGGTAAGCCCAAATTCTTGGTAAGTAAGAGGAAAAAATAGAGTTAAGTAATCAAAATAGAAATTAAAGAAAATATGAAGCAAATTGCCTAATACCGCGTGTTTAGCATAGGTTGAGTTTGATATTATGCGAAATAGAATATAAGTGATCATCACGCCAAAAAAGGAATGAAAAAGCGAATGGTGAGCGAATGGGGGACCGAAGAGAAAGGCAAATAAATCATCAAAAATGGGCATAAGCGAACCGATAATAAAGGCAATAAATGGGGTGGAAACAACTTGGTTGCTGAAGGTATTTTTTGTTAGTTTTCCTTTAAAAAATTGGGGAAATAATATTACTATGGTGATAGCTGTTATTTCAAGAATAATCCAGGCTGGAATAAAAGCTACGCTACCGGGTTGCATAAAATGTGCGGTACTATTCATGAAAAGTAATGGACCGGTACTATTCATTGTTTTTGAGCAAGGATAAAAATTTTGGTACCCATCTTTAGATTGCTTTTAGAAATAAACAGGTCAAGTGGATGTAAAAGTTTTCCCATATGTTTACCTAACAGTCCGTATATAGTTTCTCCAAAAAAATGCATATAGGAAATCTTTATTACTTTAAAACCATTCTCATTGAGTAGTTCTTGAATTCCCTTTTCAGACGTAACAGAACACGTCCCCCTTCTTACTTGAATTAAACTATTTTTGTTTAGGACGTCAAAGATAAAATAACCGCCTTTCTTTAAGACCCTACTTATTTCCGAGATGGTGGATTCGGGATTGTTTAAATGTTTAAATAAATGTAAGGCAATTACAACATCAACACCTTCTTTTTTAAGTGGGACTTTATCGGAAAATGCATTTATTGTTTGTAAAAGTTTTTGTTGTGATGTTTTCAGGTGAGCTTTTAAATAATCTAACATAGATACTGAACTGTCCAAAGCGTAAATTTTCTGAGGTTGAAAATAGAAAAGCTCACTAGTGACTCTTCCTGTACCTGCTCCCAAATCTAAAAAAATAGCCCTTTTTATCTTTACAGAGTCGGAAATCCATTTTTTGATTAGATAAATTTCATCCTTGCTGATTGTTTCGCGACCTCCGGTGAAGCGCTGTTGAGCATAGGTACGTGCTTTGTTTGGAGATTGATAATCATCTGTTTTCATATCTTAATTTTATTCAGTCTTGCCCAGATCATACCGGCTGCATAAGCAATGAGTTCGGATGTACGCAGAATAATAAATCCAATTGTTGCCAAGGGATTCTTAATAAATAATCTCCAATTTTTAAAATACGCACTCCTGAAAACCATTCTTAAATTTCTACTCATTGTAAATCTATGCTTTTGCAGCATACTCTCTAGAGTTAATCCATAATCAAATTTTTTCTTAACTTGATAAAAATACCGCATTCTACCTAAATGATGGTTGATAATCGATTTTGCTACTCCTATTTGTCCGATTTTTCTAATACGTTCGGACATATCCCAGTCTTCGGCTGATCGCAAAGATTCATCGTATCCACCTAACTTAAAAAAAATATCTCGCCTGATAAAACGAGCTGCTTCAATGGCATCGTATCCTACATAACACTTTCTTTCTAACATCTTCGCCTGACTCCAAAATCCTTCTCCAATATCTTTTTCGTGAATTTTTAACGCTAAAACATCAGGATTATTTTCCAGAAGATCAACGCATTCCTTTAAAATTCCCGGAGTTAATTGCATGTCCGAATCCATATGTAAAAGATATTTACCCTTAGATGCTCGGGCCCCGATATTACGAGATACTGGTGGAGCACTGTAAAAAACATCTGCTTTGGCTGTTAAAATATGGTCAGCATACTTTTTAGCTATTCCAATTGTACCATCTTTGCTTTCCTGATCGACCACGATAATTTCTTTTTTAGGGTAAGTCTGGGCTTTAATCGATTTTAAATTTTGCTCAATTGTTCTTAATGAATTTCTGGTTGGGATAATTACCGAAACAACTGGTAATTTATTTTGACGCATTATGTTTTCATTATAGACTACCGACGATAAGAAGTATATTATTAGCATAATTGATATGTTAAACTGGCCTCCTCTTAAAAAAAAAGAAATATTATTACTTATTTCTTGTCTAGCTATTGTTGGTTGTTTGTATCTTCCAGTCCTTAATGGTTTTTTCCAACAAGATGAATGGTTGGCTTTTGGTAATCGTTTATATTTTCAACAAACGGATTTGGGGGAATTAATTCATTATTCTTTTCAACCTTCTGGGGGACACTACACGCCTTTAAATTTTCTAAGTGTTCATTTTTTATTTTTCCTTCTTGGGTTGAATTATTCTGCTTATGCAGTGCTTAGTATTTTTCTCCATCTATTGACCACCTTTTTGGTTTTCTATTTCAGTTACTCGCTATTAAACAATAGCAAAAAAGCCATTGTTGTTGCTTTTATCTTTGGTACTGCTTCAGCTGGATTTCAAGCTGTTGCATGGTCGGTTGCCGACATTGGCACCCACGGATCAACTATCTTTGCTTTATTATCATTGACAACCTTCTTTTATTTCCTGAAAAATCAACAATCCAGAATCTTTATTTTTTCTCTAATTTTACTAGTTGTTTCATTGTTATTTAAGGAAATCTCTCTTGGTATTGTTATTATGATGTTTGCTTCTTTATATTTATTCGGAGAAAAATTTTACCGCGAGAAAAAAATCTACGGAACCATTATTATCATTTTTGGGCTTTTGTACTTATTATTTAGGATGTCTTATTTATTTTCAAATACCGAGATAAAAAATTCCAGTCTGGCTCAAAATAGTTTTGTGCACTTTCAAACTACAAAACAAATAACTTATAATACTTTTACCTTTCCTCTAAAGGGAGTAGTGCAGACGATGATCCCCACTGATTTACTGGTTTTGGTTGCCAAAAATTTAACACCGTATCTGCCTAATGTCTCTTCCTATAAACCTAATACTTCTGAGTTTGATATTTATTCTCAAAAATTCGCCTTAGAACTAATTAACGCAGTTTTATTTCTTATTTTAATTTCTTTTCTAATCTTTTATTTTAAAAAAAAGTCTGATAATTTCTTGATCAAGACTGTCTTGTTTAGTTGTTTATTTATCATAATGAATAGTTTCATTTATGCTTTTTCACCGGAAAGATCAGGAATTATTAGCCTAATTGATTCACGCAATCTTTATTTTCTTTCAGTTGGCACGGCAATTCTTCTAACAGTTTTTTTTACTAGTTGGAAAAATTTCAAGGTTTTTGGATATTTTTTTATAGTTTTATTTTGTGTCTTGAATATTGTTTTTCTAACCAAAGGATTAAAGAGCCTTACTCTTCATGGAATTATCAGGAAACAAATCCTCGAAAAAATTACCCTCGCCTTTCCTCATCTACCAGAAAAAGCAATCTTTTACACTCAGGGCGACTCTTCTTATTATGGTTTACCAGAAAAAGAATTGATACTTCCCTTCCAATCAGGCTTGGGTCAAACTTTGCTTGTTTGGTACCAAAAAGAAGAACAATTTCCCAAAGAATTTTTCCAAAATAAATTTTTATGGGAAATTACAGAACAGGGTTATAAAGAAGCAGGGGGGCGGGGTTTTGGATATTTTAGGGATTTTGAATCATTGAAAAATGCTGTTAAACAATATAACATTCCTTTAAATTCAGTGGTAGCATTTTCATGGTATAGTAAAAGCCAAAGTTTAATTGATACAACTGACCGAATACGAAATCAATTAAAGAGCGAGCCAGTAAAATGAAATACATAATTAAATTTTATCCCTTTTTTATAATTTTTACTCTTTGTTTAACTCCAATAATTTGGTTTTTAGGTCGAGATGGGATGTTGATAAATGGCGTTGATACTAATTTTCCTTTGGATCCTTTAGTTTGGTTTGGAAGACGGTTTTTTGTTTGGAATGCGGTGGCAAATGGGGGAACTGACTTTTCTTCTTCAACAGCAGGTATTTTTTTTCACTTAATTCAAACTATACCTTATCAATTAGGTTTTAATTTGCAGTTGGTTCAAATATTAAGCTTTATTTTTTGGTTTTCCTTAACTGTAGTTTCATCCTACATTTTGGCAAGGATTTTATTGCCGAATAAACTACTAATTCAGTTATTGTTTGTAGTTTTTTATTCTTTCAATATTTATCTTTTTAATACTTGGGAAAATGTAAAGGTAGCTAATCTTGCATTGGTATCAGCAATTCCTTTGTCTGTGGCATTATTAATTTTACTGTGGGAGAATAAAATTAATTATGGTAAAGCATCCCTTTATTCAATTCTTATCGGAATTATTATTTCCGGCGGGGGAATAAATCCGGCCTACTTCTTTTCATTTTTTCTAATACTATTTATTTTTCTTATCGCTAATTTATTTCTCAGTTATGGTACTAAACCTTTTGTAAATAAACTATGCGATTTTTTGTTAATCATCATTATTGTTTCACTGGTGAATGCATTTTGGATTTTACCGACGACATTTTTTGTTGCAAAAAGTATTCCTACCAGTGAAAGTATAGATAAAATTGGATTTGCCAATTGGCTTGATAGTTTGTCTGAACACACAAGTCTTCTGAATATTTTAAGATTGCAGGGGGCTTGGGATTGGTATGCTTTTGATTCGTTGACCGGTCTTCCATTATATATTCCCTATGCCCTTAATTATTTATATAGTCTTCCTTTTCTGGGATTTAGTTTTTTGATTCCGTCTTTAGTTCTGTTCTCATTTATTTTACCTGTTAAAGATAAAAAATATTTTTATTGGGTTAGCGGATTACTGATCTTGACAGGAGTTTTTTTAGTGGTGGGAACTCATCCCCCTACGGGATCTCTTTTTAGATGGCTTACACAACATGTGCCATTTTTTAGTTTATTTAGAAGCCCATGGTATGTTTTTACCCCGCTTATTATTTTAGCCTACGCTATTCTAATTTGTTTGTTTTTTTCTACATTGCAAGAACGAATTAAGGCTTTCCGTTTTGGAAGAATACTTGTTCTAACCGTTATATTAATCTTAATTGTGGGCAATCTTTTTTACTCATACCCCTTAATTTCCGGTAAAATTTTTAGGCCCACACAAACAGATAGCTTCTATGTTAAATTCCCGGATTATATTTTTAGCGCTAAAGATTGGCTAAACAAAAATAATCAAGGAAGAATTATCGGTTATCCTGATGATGAAATTGAGCAATTTGAATGGGGGTATCGTGGTGTAGACTCTATTTTAAATTTATTAGTTAATAATGAAACTATTTACGCCGCTTTGAACGTTACTGATTCAGAAATAGCCGGCTTGACCAGAGAATTTTATAAAAATATTAAAAAAAATCAGATAGATGCCGCATCTAAAATTGCCGCTAAATTAAACATTGCCTTACTTTTCAATAAAGGGGATCAAACAAGTCTGGCGCCGCAATTGCCTGATATTGTTAAACAATCTGAAGCTCATCAATTTGGCAGCTGGTTCTTTTACAAATTTCCCAATAATAATTTTATACCCAAGATATATACCGCCACAAATTTGATCGGATATGATGTTTTGTATCAAAAGGAGCAAATTATAGGGACGCTTGAAAATAATGAAATATTAGTTAATCAGAACGATCATATTGTTGATTTGATACCCAACATTGATAAACTATTAGGTCAAGCGAGCATAGGCAAGAATTCACAAAATGAGGATTTTTTTAATCTGGTTTATAAACCTTCCAAACTATCAAATCGATTATTGTCTCGTGATCCCAATAGGGTGGAGTATATATTTTATCTTTCAAAAGAAAGTAGTTATCAGCCGATTTTAGAAAAGTATCATTTGCAAGATTTTGGTTTGGATCCAACAAAAAAAATTGAAGTGGAAGTAGATGGTAAGAAAACATTTTGGGAGCCTCAATACTTGACCGATTCATATCTGTATTTTTATCCCATTACCCTGAAGGAGGGCAAACACAAAATATCCTTTATTTTAAATAACAACAATCTTATAGGAGGAGGTGGCTTGACTAATAAATCTGGTTTTTGGGAAGAAGGTGAAGGTGTATTTAATTTGGAAAGCGATAATAATGGTTCATACCTTACTATTATGAATCGTAGCAATCAGGATATATCCGCAAATTTCCCTGCTTCCTCTTTTGATCCAATGGCACAATATCTTATTAAATTAAGATATAAACAAATATATGGAAATAACGGTTCAATTGTAGTGAAACAATTCAACGATAAAACTCCTTTTAAAACTCAAGCAGAAAGACTGCCCAATTATCCTGAATGGAATACATTTAGCTTTTATTATGAACCAGTTAAAACTCCATCTCAAATGACAGTTAACTTGTCATCTCCATCTACAGAAGATCCATTGGGTACAAAAATACTTTACGCTGATTTATCAATGTATAAGGTTTTTTCTAATGCGTTGCTTCTAAAAGCTGGATCAAAACAGGCATCTCTTGCTCAACCAAAAATCACTTTCCAAAAGGAATCCCCGGTTCTTTATGAGGGAATGGTAGAGAATGGAAATACTCCCTATGTACTCATTTTTTCGGAAAATTATTCGCCCAATTGGGAACTTTCCATACTTGATATAAATGATTCTAAAATTATAACTGACTCACTTCATTTTTCTGCTAATTTGTATGCCAATGCTTGGTATATCAAGGGTATTCCGGGAAATTATAAATTTAGAATTTACTACAAACCTCAAAATTTATTTTTAATAGGATCTGTGCTTTCTGGTGCAACTGTTATACTTACGTTAATAATAGTTTCAAGCTGGTTGTTTAAATATAATTTAAGGAGAAAAGATGGGAAAATTAATTCATAAGATCTTTTTGAAGGATAGCCAATTAGTTAAAAACTGGGCTGAAGAACATTTTTTAGGCTTGTTTGTTTTTAATATTGTGGCTATTATTCTTTTACTCTTGCGTTCTGCTGGCTACTTTGATCCCTTTTTCCCTTTAACAATTAATTTTATTATTTTTATTTGTTTTATTATGGCTATTTTCTTACTTGGTGCTGGAAGCCGAACATTATTTGTTATAGCTTTGATTTTTTGGATTTTTGCTGCGATACTGCGAGTTTTTCAGATAGAGGTTTGGGCGGAAAGAACTGTTATTTATTCTTTTCAAGCCTTAATTTTAGGAATATTAATTTTGCCTTTTGAGAACCGGAAAGATAAATCATCAAAAAACAATTAAGAAATGAGTAAACCACAGATAATTATTTTAACTTTATTCACACTCTTTTTATTGTTATTTTTTAAGGATGCCGTATTTTCTTATTTTTCCCAGGATGATTTTTATCACTTAAGAACTATTATGGATAAGAGTTGGTCTGATATCCCCTCATTTTTTACCACCTGGGAAGAGGGACAGACGTTTTACCGTCCCCTAAGCAGGGAAATATATAATTTGGTGATGTATAAAGTATTTCAATTGAACAGCTTACCCTACCACCTTGTTAATCTGGGTTTAATTGTGATTATTGGGTGGTTGGTATTTAAATTGGCAAAAAAACTGACTGCCAATCTTGGAATAGCCTTGTTAGCCTTATTTTTTTATACTGCAAGCAGTATCCATAGTGTTGAGCTTTACTATTTGCCGTCAGTTCAAACCCTTTTGGCCAGCCTGTTTTTGCTTTTGGCAGTTTTGATATTTTTGGATTTTACCAAAAAACCATCTTGGCAAAATATCTTCTTTGTGGCAACCCTGTTTGTGATGGCTTTATTGAGTCATAGTATGGCAATAATAGGACTGCCAATTTTAGCCATAATTGGCTTTTTAAATACAAAACAGCTTGATTGGTGGAAGAATAAAAAAATTATTGTCTTATTTCTAATCCTTTTATTGACAGATATACTCTACATTATCAATACCTCCTTGATGCAATTACCGTCCCAGCAAGTCTACCAGCCGGTATTTTCAATAAAGACTATGCTGAATACTTTAATGTGGTATGTCGGTTGGTGTTTTGGTTTGCCGGAAATGCTAGTTGATTTTATTGGACCGGGTTTGAGGTATAATCCTAATTTAATCAAATGGTATGGGGGTTATCTTAGAATAATTATTCCTACGCTTTCATTCATCTTGTTCTTTCTGGCAAGTATTATCATCAGATTTAGACAAAGTTTATGGCAAAATAAAGTTTTTTGGGGATCAGCTGTTTTGTTTGTTATTTCTTTGGCACCATTTTTGCCTTTTCCTCAACATAAATTTGTTTATTATTTAAGTTTGCCTTTGGTTTGGTTTGCCATTTGTTTAGCCTGTGTGCTTTCTCATGCTTTGGATTCCAGATTAACAAAAATTGGCCTAACATTATTTTTAATAGCAACTCTTTTAATTTCCTTTCAGACCACAAATTTAAATAAGATAACTTACTGGGCAGCTAAAAGAGCGGCAGCGGCAAAGTTTTTACTTTCTGATATTAAACAGAAATACCCTGCAGTTTCAAAAGGGAGTGTGTTTTATATTCAAAATGATCCAGCATATCCTGAAATTGCCAAAGAGTGGGGGACTTCTTCCAAACAGGCCTCTTATATTTTATCAGGTGCCGATGCCTTAAAATTACTTTATAAAGATTCTGAAATTAAAGCCTATTTTGAAAATGTTAATCCGATAAATGAGAAACTTAAGGGAGAAAAATATCTTGAATTTCAAGCCGCTTTCCCATTATAATAACTGATATGAAAATTTTTAAGCCTAAAGTATTATTGCCTCATTTACTGATCATGGGAATTATTATACTTGCTGTCGGAATTGTCTGGAGCGACCTAAGATTTATTTCAATTAACGGCGATGGATTTGTTTATATAATTCAACGGTTTCGTGCTACTTTCTGGAACTCTCTACAATCCCTGTTTTGGTTAGAAAATAGCCCCTTTTTCCTTAGTAGTATATTTGTACCTTGGTTCGGAGCCAAGATTCAATCTTATCTTCAGTTGGAGTTAGCAACTATGTTGATAATAACCGCCGTATTTTATACGACGGTTTATTTGATAACAAGAAATATATTTATTGCTGCCAGCTCTGCCATTCTCCAGTCATTTAGTTATATAGGAAACTGGAATATATATGTTAGCTTATATGCTTATTTTTTTGACCGGCTACCCAGTATACTGATCTTGCTCCCTAGCTTTATTTTACTCCATAAATATCTAGAAAGTGGCAGGATTAAAATTCTGGTGTTATCAATATTGGTTTATATATTGGGGATAGGTCTGTGGCATTGGGGGGTACTTTTGACTGGTTTGTTTGCTTTTTATCCAATTCTTTATTCACTGTACAACAAAAGAAAGAAAATAATAATTTGTTCATTAGCCTCCGCGGGTTATATTATGGTTAGCCAATTTTTTGTCTGGATACAAAGCATCTATCAGCCGGGCTATGGCGGCAGTAATCACTCTCTCTTAAGAATTATTCAAGGTAATGGTAGGCATAATTTAGGAGAAAATTTAGATTTAGTGTTTCGACAATTGACTTATTGGTCACAATATTCCGAGCTTATTAATACATTTTATAGATCGATACTACATTATCCTCAACAACTTTTTAATAATAGTTTAGTCCTGTTTGATTTTTCATATAGAGAGGCCATAGTAATTCAACCATTAGTAATAGCAGTATATTTATTTGTTATCCTTTTCACTTATCTTACATTACCCAAATTTAGAACACTTTTACTGGCAGTTGTAGTTGCTACCTTATCGGCGTTTTATCTCAATTTATACATTGGACAATACCAGGTGGAATCTCAGTCAGGATCTAACCGTTACCTATTTATTCCAACATTTACTTTGGCTATTCTCTGGTCTTTATTCTTATATGGGGTAATGGTCAAATTTAAAAAAAACGGCGTATTATTTGCCGTTTTTTTTCTGGTAGTTTATGTTTTTATAAACATCCTTGTTATTAGAAACCATTTTTATCATATGATGCCAGCACAGAAAAAAATCACAGCGACTTGGGATTATATAGTAAATAATCATGAAAGGTTGTCCCAACAGGAAGAAATAATACTACTTGGTCCGGGGCTAGGCGGTTACGAGGCGGAATTTTTAAATGATCATTTTGGAAATGGTGAAACGAAATATTTTTCTACCGCAGAAATAGCTTCGAAATTAAGAATACCCCAAGATAAAAAAAAGATAATTATCGGCTATGATAATCAATGCAAGTGCGTCAAAGAAACCAAATTAGAGGATTTAAAAAAATTAAACTAGATTATCCCTATTTAAGATATTTTATATAAAGCTTCAAAAAACATCCGCTGGATAGGATGGCGGTGTTGGAATATTATTTCCCATTTTTTAGGTATGGGATAGTTTTTTTCTTTGATGTAATTATTATCTTTAGTTCGTGATTTTTTCCACTGTTTGGTATAAAAATAACCTTGGCAAAGTCTTTGAGCCTGTTTGATATAGTTGTCAATCTGCGCTATAGTCATCTCATGTAGAGAGCTGATACTAATCATTAAGTTAAATATGTGATCGGGCAATAGTTCGATTTGGTGTGGTAGTAAAAATTTAATTTTAGCGGCCTCAAATTCATTTCT
>Ga0180007_10004054_pt1 | contig 15792 bp, 14 predicted proteins | sample MM_PC_MetaG_FD_121122 | JGI IMG/M metagenome (GOLD analysis project Ga0180007, IMG submission 121122) | Groundwater microbial communities from the Aspo Hard Rock Laboratory (HRL) deep subsurface site, Sweden - MM_PC_MetaG | ecosystem: Environmental > Aquatic > Deep subsurface > Groundwater... | reverse complement strand
GAATTCTACAAAATTTTCTTTCGGCCGGGCCTCGAAATTTCAAATTTTTAGATTTTTCGGGACGTTTAACAGGCCGAAATCTCCTAAATCCCGCATCCGAAAAATAGCAACGCTATTTTTCGGCTTCTGCTTAGTCTTGCCGATACCTGTAGCTCCTGTTATAATTCAAACTTCTGGAGGCTAAATTTGTCAGGAAAAATAAATTACAAGTATATAGACAAGATCTTTATTGCAGAGATAGCTGGCTATGCTGAGCTATCACTTATGGAAGGACTGGTCGAGCATTTTTTTAAAAAGCTCGACGAAGACTATACCAATTTTGTTTTTGATTTTTCCGGCATGACTCTGATCAATTCCTCAGCGCTGGGCAAATTGTTAGAGATCATATCGGAAGTCATGGGAAGTGACAGTGTCAGAATTCTGTTTTGTTCGATTCCGACTACCAGCAAATTGGGCATGATAAGCCTTGGTATTCTTAATTATGTTGATGAATATGCAAGCATTGAAGAAGCTCTACAGGACTTAAAACCGGAATAATGACCCATGCAGGCTGATTTCAAGGTGTTATCCCCATCCAGAAACGTCTACTTTCATGCATCTTGATTCTTCCAGGGTTTGGATTTCACACCACCCACCATTTGATGAATTGGAAATTGTTTCCAAATTCTTCAGTAGAATTGTGCTAAAGTCATTGCATAAGTTCCGCTATGGTTGCCTATTATGAGAAATATACAGTTTCAAATTCTTAGAGAAAAGCCATTATCCTCAAGATCTGGGTACATCCTGTATCTGGTTCTTAGTCTGCTTCTGGTATGGGCAATAATGTCCGCTTCGCTTTCGACCTACAAGAGTGGCTCGGTCACCCTTTTAAGTCGCACCTCCATGCAAAGCCGCCTGACCTGTGCAGCTACAGCTGGCGCGAATGAGATCTGGGCCATAAGCAGGCAGCAGGCCAACGACAAAAGCGGCAAGGGCAATTCCCTTCATTTCTATCAAATGCTCAATGTTGTCTTTGAGAAAAACGAGAATGAAATTCCTCCCATGCAGACTTTTGTCACCGAAAGATTTTTTGACCAGAACGATTTGCCCTTCGCCAATGTTCTGGCAGGAGAAATTTCCGGGAATAATATCAATGTTAAAGGTCATTGCCGAATTTTTTTTACCAAGCTCATCAGAAAATCCCCACAATCTTTTCTAGGACACATTGAAGTAATTGTTCAGGCTGTTTCCAAAACAAACAGTCGTGAATTTATCGAGATAAAAGAGCGGCGCGATTTTAAAACAATTGACACCAGAGATTTGATTGACAGGTATGCCCTGTTTGTAAAAGATTACAGTTATGATTACAACAAGACAAAACAGAAACTGGTCGTAGAGGGGCTTGAACAAAAGATGTCCAGCGCATTCCTTGGTTCAAGATATGCGCCAGACTATGCGGCATTTAAGAATTTAAGTGGACCTACGCCGATCTATTTCGACCTGAACTTTAAAGAGGATGAAGCTCTGATACCAGCGCTTCTTAACAATAACTTTGCCAGCATTCCAAAAGGAATCGAGGAAATACCATCAGCCAACGCCAAAGTCAAAGATGCCAGCGCTGGAAACATTTTCTGGGCAGTTCCTATGCCACTCAGATTCAAGCCTATTTATGACAGAGGCAGCTTTACAGATAGCGATTTTTACACGGTTAAAGCATTACAGGATGGTTACTACAAAACATTTGTTGAACCATCACTAAAAACAGGTGCAGAAGAGCACTCTCTACCTGGATTGATACTTGAGGACTGGAGAGATTGCGGAGGAAACTATGCAGATTCACAGGTATTCAAAATGGTTGTTTCTACAAGCGTTGATTCCTGGGATTATCTGTATGCCTATACTGATGCGCAAAGCCTGTGGAAGGAAGACACCTGGACAAATTTTGCCAGAGTATTTCAGTTTACTGGTTTAAATGATTACCTGAGGTTCATGAAAGATTACCATCCTGATAAGATCATTTCAGGGAGTATGCCCCAGATATTTGGAGCCAAACGGGATAAGCCTCTTTGTTTAGAAGGCAACGTTTTCTTCAGATTCTTTAAGGTAGCCTTTTTCGACGAGTTTGATACCACCTTGACTCTGGGCGGTGAATCAAAGGATTTGGGAATGCCAGCAATCCCTCTTCATTTTCAGAATCCCACTGACAAGACCACCAATTTCTTGAACAGAGAAGTTAGAATTCACGGACTTGAAAATCGACTGATGAGCAGAGAAGTTGACGAAATACCGGTAAACGCCTTGTTTTCACCTGGAGTGAGCAGCTACCCAAAAGGCGTTGCCATGCCAGACAACGTTTTCCCGACTATTTCTGCAGATGCAATCTCTTACAGGTATAAAACCCCCCAGGAGTTTCTTGCAAACAATACAATTCTTTTTTCAAATGGAAAAAAAGGACTTAAGGTTGACGGAATTGTCTTTATTGAAAAAGGCGACCTAGATTTGAGTAACTATGATTCATTTTCAGGTCAGGGCGTCATCTGGCTGGGTTTCAGAGGTAATGTTTATCTTGGGGATCTGGCCAAATCTAAACCTTCAGACATCCTGAAAATGTGGGTACAGGACGGAAGTTTCATTATAAAAAGCCCAAAATCAGACGTAAAAATCTCGGCTTCACTGATAGCCCTTACCTTTTTTTCTGATGCTACGAGAAGCAAAAAAGCACTTGATAACCGAGGAAAACTAGTCGCAAACAAGCACGGAGTAGAGATTATTGGCAACCTTGTCGTAGACTATCTTTTCATCGCCGATAAGAATTATGGCATTCCTGATGACAAGAAGCTGGTGATAAGACACGACCCATACCTTTTTTCTCCGGTGTATCCGAAATGGACAACGTTTGGGCAGGTAAGAACCATATACGGCGTGAATGCCGATTACGAAAATCGGTTTTTTAAATAGTCATGGAAAATTCGATCAATGATGTCTCCTTACAAGAATTACAGACTAATATATGTCTTGAAGATCTGAACTCACCAGACCCCCTGGCACGGCAATACGCCATTTCACAACTTCAGAATTTTGTTGATAGTGAAAAAGTTCTTGAAGCGTTAAAAGCCAGGCAACAAATAGAGCAAAATCCTGAGTGCAAAAATGATCTGGATGAGATTCTCAAACTTGCAATTCCTGCCAGATCTGTTATCGAGATTTCTGATAACCAGGCAACTAAGGTTGCCGACCTTGTCGATCTGTGGAAGTCAGTAGAAACCGCACAGCTTTTTGAATTAGTCAAACATGTTAAGAAACTTGATCAAGAAGATCAGGTAAAAGTCTTTTGTGAAATATTGTCTACTTCGACAAGTTCTGCTCAGATAGTGCCAATCCTGTCTCTAAGCAGAAAAGTCATGATGAGAGACGAGGTAATCGATCGCCTTGAGACCTTGGTAAAGGTTGAGAGCTCTTTACTGGTTGTTCGCATTGTTTCATTGTTGACCAGGCTTAAGCCCGCCAAACTTGTTCCGCATCTTCCCTGGTTATTGACGCACAAGAATTTTCAGGTTCGCCTGATGGCCATTAAAGCCCTACACCTGCTGTCCAAGTCAGAGGCGATAAGGCTTTTAAATGAGCTGATGTTTTCCAAAAATTCCAGCAGTCGCAGTTCAGCATTTTCGTTTCTCTTTATTCTCCCCTTCAACGACACTGGCGACATCGTTTTAAGATTAATCGAAAGCGGCGATTTACCCAAGAACCTGGATCAGACAATTAGATTTTTAATCTATAACAATCCAGATCAAAGATTTTTCAGACGAATCACCATTTCCTATCTTTTACACGGCAAAAAGCTTGCGGCACTAAAGAATTACTGGCTGTTGGCCGCAAGATCTTTAGTTGTCTCCGGTCTGGTGAAAAAAAGTGAACAGGACTTAAAGGCTGAGGTATTGAAGGCCGGCAAAGAATTTATTCTTCGCCATACAAGCCATAAGCAAGATGAGAAAAAGCCTGAAAAAATCGAAGATTCTTCGGTTCACAAAAACCAGGATCTTCTGCTGTTGTTTGCGGTTAAGGAGTTTTTGCCCGAGCACTCGAAGAAGTTGCTGCAGATCTGCAACAGTATTTCTTTGCCAGAAGACATTTCAGCTGCCATCAAATTAATTGATAATAATAATCTTTCTGCAAATCCTTTTTGCAACTGGCTGGAGAATTTACTGGAAAAGGATTCTCCAGAGATAGTCGGCTCTGTTATAGATACTTTGCTGAAGATTAATAAGAACAGACTATTACCGCACCTGCCAATTCTGGTGTTCCACAAAGATTCTTCGGTTTCAGAGAAAAGTCTCAAGGTCTTTAGCAGTGAATTCTCCGAAAAACTGGTAGAGAAAATAAAGCTCTGGATCAGGGATAATAACGAAAAAATTCGCGAGGCGGCCTATAAAGGTCTGCTGGAGATTGAATTTCTGCAGGCCAGAGATTTAATTATGGCCTTGGTCAAGACCACCTCTAAGCTTGAACTGATAAAGTATTACAGTTCAATTCTGCTTCTTAATCCTGACCGGGTAACCGTGTATAAATTGAGTGACCTCGCCTGGAAGTCTTCGGGCGAAAAAAGAAAACTGCTTATGAGCCTGGCAGATGAGATCAAAAGCGAGCTAGGGGAGTTTGCAAATGAAGAAAACACCTCGACTTTGAATTCAATAATAGCCGAATCAGGTCTTAGAGAACAATGGGATGAAATCCTTACCAGAATTAAGCATATAAGTTATGACAGTCAGACAAGAAATATTTGGGATCTGTTCAGATCAAGAACTTTTAATATGGCCCTGGCCGGATTCTTAATCCTGGCCATATTCGTTTTTCTGATAAAATTTAAAATGGGCGGAAACATAGATAAACAAAGCGAACCTGCTGCTCTTGAAAAAGGCGTTTACTCTTACGATCTTGGAAAAGGGCAGGAAGGAATTGCTGATCGAGAAGCTGCCAGACCTTGGGATTACCAGCTTCCAAAGCTTGCAACGCCACCTGATAGTCTCTACGAAATCCTGACGGTAGAGGAACGCAGGGCGTTGCATGAAGAACTGAAAAGCGAAGTCGGTTCTTCTGCTGAGAAGATTCCTTTTGATGATCTAAAAATCAGACTGGAGGTTGAGTCTCTGCGATGAAAATATTTTGCAAAGAAAAATGTGAGACAAATACTTTCCTGTTTCGACACGGCTTCTCGTTTCCTGAGATTGTTGTTGCAATAACCGTTTTCGCAATTCTGGCAATCCCAATTTACCAATCTATGCATAATGTCCAGATCGATACCGAGAAAAGCATCAATTATTTTCGTGCAATGGAGCTGGCTGATGAGGCAATTGAGTATGTCAGGCTGCTGCCCCTTGATAAAGATTTCAAGAGAAATGCCGAGGGCTTTTCTGGAAGTCTTCTGACTGAACAGGCAACCTCTTTTGAAGCCGCCAAGCTTCTAACCGGCGATAATCCCGATTATAAGGACAAATTGGAATCTGAAGTTCAGTATTCCAGTCAATATAACTCGGCCTACTTCTACAGAACAGTAGAGGTTGCCGACTTAAGCGGCTCTGATTATTCCAGATTACTGAAAAAGGTTATTGTAACCGTGTATTGGGACAATGGCGTTGCGGTAAACAATCTCCATGACCTTAGCAAAAAGACGAAAAAAGTTGTTCTTGCCAGCTTGATAACAGACTGGGAAACTCAGCCATGAAAAACAAAAGCAAGGGCATTACGTTGATTGAAGTAATAGCTGGAACGCTTATCATCAGTGTAATTTTTTATACAATAAGCAGTTTTACGAGTAACCTGGCCTTTAAATATAAGCATGGTTTTGTCGAGCTTGAGAACTTTCGAGTGGCTCATCGCGCAATAAGCCAGCTTCGCCGGGATTTCAACATGTCCTGCCCTTACGTAACTTCCGGCGACGGCATCGAAGAACTAAAGAAGTTTCTTGCAACCCCTTTGGCCATATCAAAGGGTGACGGCAAATTTGTCGGAGCAAATAGAAGAATCAGAATTACGCCTCAGCAAATTACTTTTTTCAAGTTTGCCGACACCAGTTTCAGTATGAATCCTCAGCCTCTTGTGGAAGAAGTTGAATATGATTTTGCCTCTGCCTCTGGTATATTGACCAGAAGCTGTAACGGCAATGTTGTGAAGTTCAATGGTTTCAAAGAAGTTGAATTCAAATCTTTTGTACATCTGGGCAATCCCAGAATTCCGGTTCTATGGGCAAGAATAGTGCTCGACAGCGAATTCTACAAGGGCAGTGGAAAATTGTTGGAACTTACAGTAAGCATAGCCAGCAATTTTGTCATTGATTCCATCAATCAGAGCGATTGGCAATATCGTACGTTTCATCAAATCAAGTAGCAGAAGTAACAAATTACATTTTGTGAAAACGATGCGTTCTAATTTATAAGTAGCTTTTAAGGGGGATGAAATGAAAAGAAAATTCTGGAAAAACTCTGTGATTGTCTGGTCGCTTGTTTTTGCATTGGCTTTTCAGCCAATTGCATTTGAGATCGCCTCGGCGGCGGAGAATAAACAAGTCACGGCTACCGAGGATTCAAATACTAAAACTCAGGCTGCCAAAACTGAAGTTGATGCAGTTGACACCTCGGGCTGGAAGATTGATTTGAGCACCTTTGAAAAAATAGGTGTGGCCATCGGGAACTTTTTCAAAAAGGGTTTGAAAGACAAGATAAACAATGCCAAGAAGCAATTGGCAACAGCCAAGACAGAATTCACAGCCGGCAAAACAAAAGTAGCCGAAGGTGCAAAAGGTTCAGAAACATCTGCGAAAGATACAAAGACAGCAGTAGGAACTTCAAATTCAGCCAAGGACAAGGCGAATCTTTCAGCCGCATCATCAGCCAAAAACGAAGCACAATCCGGCCTGCTTGCGGTTGGGCAAACGTTGACGGCGGTCTCAGAAGTTCTTACGGCAATAGGCATGGTTCTGGGGCTAGTTGGAAAAGCCTGTTCGGCACTTAGTGCGGTGCCTTACGTTGGTGCCGTTCTTGGAGTAGTAGGCAGTGCTCTGTCTGTAGTAGCAGCTCTTCTCACTAAAATCGCTGCTGTAATCAAGGTTGCGGCAGCAGCGGTAACTGCTGCTGCTAAGGCAGCAAAGGGCAGCGACGTTGATTTTGATAAATTTTCCAAGGACGCGGCAGCAGCGTGGAAAAACTCAGGGAACGATTTTAAAACCGAAGCAAAAGCTACTACTGAAGATGTAAAAAAAGAGGAAGCACCTGAATCCGCCAAGGAAGATGTCGTCATTGATCAGCCGACAGAAGAAACGACAACCACACCTGAAGTCAGCGGGAACGTAGTCAGCGAACCCGATATACCCAATCAGTGAACCCAGCATTCCCCAACAGAGGATGAATGAAATCGAATAAAGAAGAAGCGCAGGAGCACATGATCAGAGAGCTACTCTTTGATCTGTCTTCTGACGACAGGACGGTGCGAGCCGGTGCAATTAATGACCTCGCTCAGTTCGCCGCCCATGACGCAGTGGTAGAGGCTGTCAGAAAAAGACACAACTTGGAACAAGACCCTTACTGCAAGAAGGGTCTTGAAGATATTCTAACCATCGGAGCCAGGGAATCAGATGGAGCACAGATCAGACTGGTCGAAAAACCCTTTAAACTGGGAAATTCATCCCCCCCCGCCCCGACTGCCTCTACCGTTCCGTCTCCCCTTCCCGCCTCTAAGGCCCCTCCAATTGCCGCGGAAAGCCCTAAAACAAAAGCCTCTCTAACCGACGAGATAACGCCTATCATCATTGCTCCGCCAGCTCAGCAGAAATCATTCAAGGCAAAGCTTGCGGAGTTTGTTGATTTTTTAAAACTTAAACTTGAATGGGCAGCACAGAATAATCTTAAAGCCTCAAATTTAGGAATGGTAATCATTCTAGTTGTGCTGGTCAGTTTTGCAACCCTCTCTATTTACAGTATAATCAAAAGTGGTGAGAGGTTTTCTTTTTCTGGGCTGGAAAAAACAGGCAAGCCCCAGGTTCTCGGAGAAATCCAGACTAAAGATGTTGCGCCAGGCAGCGTTTTAAAGGGGACATTGAAGGAATACAATCTGTTTGGGCAAAGCTGGGTATTTATTTCTGATGATGACAGGGTTTTCAAGATAAAACTTGATAAATCACCCAGCTTTTATAAAGCAGAAGAAAAGCTGAATGTGCTGGTAGAAGCCTGCGAAAAAACCGCGCTCGGGCACACGATTCTTATCGCAAAAGTCACACCTCTTGAGAGGAGAATCACTGAGTGAAAGTGGCTCAAAACAGTCGCTTATCCTGTCTAGAACCTCACCAGGGAATGTCTCTGGTAGAGGTCATGATCGGTATCGTTATTTTTGTGATGGGGTTTATTCCTCTCATGCGACTTTTCTCTGAAAGCGGATTGTCTCAGCAAAGAATCGTTCGCGACTTCCCGGTAACTTTGAGCATAGCTGAGAGAATTTTAACGACCATTGAAAATGAGGTTGAAGAAGGACGTTTTGATATAGCAATGTTCGATAGCGGTGGCGCCGACGGGATCGATATCACGGAAACAGTCATCGAGAACCGCGAAGTAAGCATAGCCCTGGAGAACTTCTACGGCACAGACAATCAGAGCGCCACGAAATTTCTTAGTAAATGCAAGGTTCTGCTCTCAACCAAGGCTGGCCCAGATCCAAATCTGGTTGATATAACTGTAAGATTTTTGTGGAATGATCGGTATACTGAAAGCAATAAGTTTGCCCACAGCGTTTCTCTATATCTTTTAAAGAAAAAGAATTGACAAAATGATTAAGCACAAGCGAAAAACAGGTGGATTCACTATCGTTGAAATATGCGTCTACGCTGTTATTTTTGCCATGTTTATGGGTACTGCTACTGGAGTTTTTTTCTGGGCAAAAAAATCTCTCAGTGCCACTCAGAAAATAGGAGATCTACAGGATCTTAGAATGGCTTCAATTCATATTAACAATGAATTATCCTATGGTAACAGAATCATGTTTCCGCCGATTTCAAACAAGAAATATAGCCAGATTTTATTTAAGAACGATCGAAATGAGCTTGTGGTTGTTTTTCGAGACGAAGATTCCAGGCTTAATTTGCTCAACTACGAATTGTACAAAAAAGGCGACCCCAGAGGGCTAAAAGTAGTTGCCAGAAACGCGATCGAGTTCATTGTTGAAAGGCCTGACGCTCATCTAATAAAATACAGCGTACGAATTTCTGATGAGAATAATGTAGAGAACATGATTGCGAACGCGGTGAAAATGCGAAACACCGAGACCAATGAGCCCTGGTAAGGGAATTAAGGAGAATTCTTATGTATAAAAGAGGTATAGCAATCCCTACGGCTCTTGTCTTCATTTCAGTATTAATGATTTTCCTGGTCTCGATGATGAATTATTCAAGTCAGGAAATGATTAACGTTAAAGCATTCTATGAAAAAAAACGGGCCGAGTATCTTGCATACTCTGGCTTGAACTGGGCAGAAGTCCAACTGCTTAAAAAACGATGGTGGGTTAATGATGGCTTTGATCCGTCGAAAAAAGTTGCCCGACCTACCGGGAGCGCAGAAGTAAAAGAATTTTTTGGCCCGGATAATGGCAAGACCTACATTATTGCAGAAGAATTTGCGTCAGCAAACCCTTCGCCCGTAAGAGGTTATGACACAGTTCAAAGACTTGATCATATAAGAGTTTTCTCGATAGGCGAATACAAGGGGCAGAGAGTCCTGGTATATGGAAAGTTTATCATGAGCCCGGAGCCATTTTTGAACTCTGACAGCACTGAAGGTGCAGACACACAGACATCAGCTCCCACTGAAGAGGGCAAGGCGCTCATAGAAGTTCCTCAACCCTGGTCGCAGGATGGGCCAGTTCCAACACTTTTGATTGTAAAAAAAGTAAGTGCCGCGGTTGGTGATAAGGTTGACCCCAACGCTATTATTGCGGTTATCGGCGCACACCCCTCTGATCCGGTTCAAATAACCATGACATGGGATATCAAGCCTCCCGCATATGGCACTATAACCAAAATCAATTTTACCGTAGGGCAGCAAATAACCGCTCAAGACATATTTGGAGAATGCACAGACGAATTGATGACTTCCGTAAGATCGAACAAAACCCTTAAAAAAATGGTGCGAGTGACTAAAATCATGGATCGAGCCATTACCGATCTGGACCTGACCGATTTTGTCATCAGACGCCAGAAACTCGATCAATTTATCAAAAAGCTATCAGATGAATATGTAACCAACTATGCCAAAAACCTCCCATACATCTCAGATTTAGAAAGCTCTTTCAATGTCCCGACCCTTGGCGACAAGGTTAAAAAGGAAGATATTCTAAGGCGTTTAAGCGCCGTTCCGGATTCGACAAATATGTCAATCGAGACTTCCGGCAACAAGTTTATGGAAAATATGATCGAAAAATGGGTGATGCCAGGTTTGGCAGCCCCACAAAGAGAGCAATTCCCTGGCATGAGTGAATATCACCTTGCCATAGGAAAGAGCAAACCGCGGGCAGAAATTCTTGAAGTATTAGCGCACTTTGGGCGCCTTGACGAGATAGTTACCCGCCCACAGAGGTTTCCTGAGCTATACAAATTACCCAACACAGAGCAATATAAAAACGTTATGAATCTGGGCGATTTCGGCAAATCGACATCTGACTTCATTCATGACGCAACTTTTCTGCAGGATGCAGCTAAAAAGATCATGATTGTTTTTAATAAAGGAACTCCGTGGGAAGACGACGTATTCGACGAAAAGGTCGCCAACGGAGAAATCAATCCCAACGATTACTGGTATTGGAATTCAAAGCAGGGCTGGTATACCATGCCAGAAATAACGATCGAACCCGTTGAAATTCCCTACAACTTCGTAAACAAAACTTCTGGCAACGCATTTACCATGGAAGTCGGTTATGTGCTCAACTATTTGCGCAAGCACTATGATGAGGGCATGGCAGTTCCACCCAACGGCACCATAAGGCTTCCAAGTGACCAGCAGGACACGCCGCAAGCACCGGGGCCACCTGATTCAACCGGAGCAAAATACAGCGGGGTATCTTCGTAAACCCTCTAAATAAGCCAGACTATTGAGCAACCTGCAAATTCATAATCAATAGGATCTTAGAGCTGACTTATGTTTCAGCACACCGATTCGATTTGTTCGCAATGACAAAATAGCTTTGAATCTGTCATTGCAAGGAGCGCAGCAACGCGGCAATTTCGGTGAAGGGTAATTGAAACGTTGTTTTGCAAGTCCCTCTATTATTTTGGCAAAACAGGTTCAGAAATTGTGTTCGCTTCTGGATCAATTGGCAATTCCTTAGGCGCTGGTATTTTGCCTGGCTTAATTTCTTCAACAGAAGCTGCAGAAATGCAGATACCCTGGCCAGCAGCAAGAATGCCGGATTTAGCCAGTTTGAGCTGCTGCCACTGAATCTTGCCTTTTTCCACAAAAATAGAATCATTATCAGGGGCTATTTCAAGCCTGATGACTGTACCAACGATGGTCAACAGAGCTTCTTTCATTTCTATCACATACCCCTTCGCGGAACTTGTGAATGACAGTCTTGTTTTGCCATTAAGCATCTGCAGCCGGTTTTCTCCAATAAGAAATTCAGCCTGTCCTTCAATTTCGATCTGATCTTCATGATCCCAGGCTATTTTACTTTTACCAGACAAACATTTTAGTTTGTCGCCGGCTAACAACTGCAGCTTGCCTGCGCTTAGCTGGATCTCTCTGAGGTTCCTGGTAATAATACCATTTCCAGAGGCAAAGGCATTAACTCGGGGATTATCGGGGGCAGAAGAGTTATAAAAAGTCAGGAACACAAGAATTAATAGAAAAGAAATTCCTGAGTAAAGCCATTTTCTATTTTCTGTAATAAGTAATCCGCTCAGTAGTTGATCAATGAATGAAATTTTTTCTGATTTTGCTGCGTTTATCTGGGTTTCAAGCTTGCTGAATATTCTGTTTTTAACATCTCTTTTTAGAACAGCAGAGCTTCTAATCTGTACTATTGCAGAATTCTGAAGCGCAAGGAAATTTTGACAGCTGGCGCAGTCGGTTACATGAGAAAAGAACTCTTCCGGCAGCTCATCAACAGAGCCAACGGAATTGCCTTCGTCTAACCACTCTAAGAATTTTTCACAACTCATCTGGAATCTCTTTTCTTAGAATTTTCAAACCTTTACAAACCAGATTTCTCAAAGAACCTTCCGGCTTATTCAAAATTTCAGCAATTTCCTTGTATTTGAGGCCTTCAATTACTTTAAACATCAAGGGCACTCTAATTTCCTCCGGCAAAACCGCGAGAATCTCATGAATATCTGATTGAGGTTCGCATGGTTTCTTACCATAATTATCTATGGGCACATCAACACAGCAGGGCCGGCTCTTTTTTCGCCTTAATATATCCAGACAATGATTTCTGGTGATGGTCATCAACCAGGGCTTAACACCTGCATCCTTGAGGTTTGCCAACGACATATAGGCTTTGTAGAACACCTCCTGAGCAGCATCTTCCGCGCTGGCACTATCTCCCAGAAAAATTACCGCACGCGCGAACACAATTCCTGCAAAGTCTTCAAACAGTGTCTTAAAAGCAGCTGGATCTTGCTGCTGCAGTCTGCTGATAAAGCCTGCGTCATATTCTCTGCTACCGCTAGAGTGATTCATTACAATGAAATTTTCTTCCTTCATATATAAAACGCAGTTTATTTAATTTTGTCATTACAGTTACAAATTATTATTTCTCGGCCTGGACTTTCTGCTGATTTCGCTGAACTATGACATAGGTAACGTCATCATCAAAACTTCGACCGGCTTTGTGTTCATTAACTTCAACCAGCAGTTCTTCCAAAGCGCAATTTATCTGAAAACCCGGCATAGTCTTCTGCAAAAAATCATACCAGGCCTGAAAGGTATATTGTTCATTTTTCCAGTTCAAGGCTTCGACAATACCATCTGTAAAAAGAACGATAGAATCACCTGGCTGCAATTCACAGCTTAAGGATTTGATCGGCAGCTTCCTTACAATTCCCATTGGGAAACCGGCATTTTTCAATTCCTGCAGATCTCCACTCGAATTAATCACTACCGGTGGCAGATGCCCAGCCAGAACCAGGTTCAACTGATGAGTCACGACATTAATGTGACCAACCGCCAGAGTCATGAATTTCTTTTTCTTTACCAGCTCAAAAATAATCTCATTCAGTGTCGACACAATTGTTTCTGGCGAAACCATGCTTTTTTGCCTGAGAAGCTGGATTGTGGTCTTTGCCATTACCGTCAATATGGCAGCTGAGAATCCATGCCCGGCCACATCTCCGAGAACAAAAATAATGTTGTTGTCTTCAAGTTCGAAGTAGTCAAAGAAATCACCGCCGGTTGAATCACATGGTAGACAGATGCCTCTGATGCTGTAATTATCAGTGATAATAAATTTTCCGGGAAACAGCTCGGCCTGAATCTGGCCGGCAAGCGCGGCTTCTGCCTTAGCGATCTGCTGTTCGACCAACTCTATGAAATTCTTGATTAGATTGTAAGAGACAGCCATGAATGCCCAGGTAATAAAAAAGCAGCTCAATGGTACAAAAATGAAAACCATTGTAAAAAAATGGTAAAGAAGAAGCAAAGTAGAGACGTAAATACCGATCGAAACCAGTACATGCTGGAAACGCTTTCTCAGAGCAAGAATCATGCTTACCACGAGTCCAAGGATTGCAAAAAGGATTCTTGCCAGGATGCTGCTGTCTGGTGACGAAGCGCGCCCGGTAATGATTGTATCCAGCGAGGAAGTCAGAATCTCTGGCCCTGATATCAAGCCCATGCAGGTTTTATGATAATCGTGCAGAACCTGCGCTGTTGCGCCCACAATCACAATTTTGTCCTTGAGAAAGTCACCGGAAACTTTTCCTTCGATAAGATCTAATCCTCTGTATAACGGGATTCCACCATTTTTTCTGGAAAAGACAATCTGGCTCTTTGCCGGCAGACTGCTCATCGCATTTATTGCCTCAGCTGTTTTTCGGGTCTGCCGGGCTACTTTGAGCAAACAACTGTCTTCGCCGAACCTTGAGTCAGATATTGAAAATGTGCGAATTTTAGAATCAGGGTCAATAAAAGATTGAATATAGCCGTCGCAATAAGCAACATCCCTGAACTTTTTCAGACTTCTGTATTGCCGCTTCTGATTTCCAGTATCAGTAATTTCTTCATCAACAAAGCCTATCAGAGCGACATTGCCGGCTTCTTTTATGGCCTTTGCCAGGACTTCGTCACCGAAACCATCATCGGAGAGTTCAGAGTGCTGAAAAACAATATCAAAAATGATGACCTTAGGTTCGAAGGAATTTATAGACCTGACAAGCTCAGCAAACTGAGTTCGCGACCATGGCCATCTTTGCTTGGTTCCCTCAAGAGTTTCAGTGTCAATTGCGACAACTGCCAATTCTGGGGAGGCCGAGATAAATCCTGACAAGTTATTTTGCGAGAGATCCTGGAATATCCGGTCAAATTTATCTGTGTAGCCGGGCAGAAAAAGCACTGCCACAAAAAACAGGCAAAAGCAGACAACAAAAGCCGCCTTTTTCCCCTGCGAAAGGTTCTGGAAAAATTTGTTCAGATTGTCCACGATTTCATTTGAAGGCTTGCTCATAAGTTCCTGCGGCACTTCGTATTTTGTTATAATACAGTATATAAGAACTTTTTCAGAATTGTTTAGACTTTAGATTACAATTCCAGCAGTTTTGCGTTCTATAGATATATAAGCAAAGGAGTATCTGCAGATGGCTTTAGAACGACATAAAACCTGGATCATTTACCTGTTTTTGTTTGCGGTGGCCATTTCAAGTGGCGGGTGTGGTAACAAATCCTCAGATTTGACCGCGAAAATCATCAGTATCACCGGCAAAGTAGAGCTCAGGCAGCCTGCAACCGACAAGTTCATTGAGGCAAAGCAAAATGACATGCTGGCCTGTGGAGGAATCTTAAAGACAGGCGATGAGGCTTCGGCGCAGCTTGAAATAATTGGCAAGGGAATCGTCGAGTTAAAGTCTGACACATCATTTGAATTAGAGCCCGGCAAAGATTATGTATTGCAGAAGGCCGGGGCGGCAATTTACAAAATAGAAAAAAATAGAGAAGGATTTAAAGTAAAGTCCCCACAAGGAACCACCTGCGTATTGGGAACCAGGTTCCTGGTCAAGGTTTTAGACACAATGACTGTTGTTGGTGTAGAAGAAGGCAGTGTCTCGTTTACAGCAGGCAACGGCGAGGTGAGAACTCTTAAGGCAAAAGAAAAAACAATTGTTGATTCTAATGGCTTTGTGGGAAAAACATTAGCGTTTGATCTCAGCTCTGACGCCTTCAATTACCTACAGATCGATGGTAAATGGGTGCCAAAGGAAACAGTCGAAAAATAGCAGTTATTCAAGACAGATTCACTAACAGACAGACTTAGCAAAAGCCTGTCTGTTTTTTTTGCCATTTTTATCATCCTGCTAATCATGCAAAGTGCATTAAAGCAGCACAAATGACGCGATGACAATAAAGTTAATTCTGAGCTTTTAAGACGACTTCTGCAGGTAGCTTCAAACTCAATCAATAATTATGGTATTTTACTAGCTGATAATATCTACTCGAATTATTGCAATTCTTGTATCTTCTCAATAATTCGCGGTACTAAAAATTTTCTCGCAAGAAAAGCGTGTACTTTTTGCCTTCAGAGAATTAGAATATCACACATGGACTTCACCAACTTTGACCCCGAAAAAATTGT
>Ga0180007_10004053_pt1 | contig 15792 bp, 11 predicted proteins | sample MM_PC_MetaG_FD_121122 | JGI IMG/M metagenome (GOLD analysis project Ga0180007, IMG submission 121122) | Groundwater microbial communities from the Aspo Hard Rock Laboratory (HRL) deep subsurface site, Sweden - MM_PC_MetaG | ecosystem: Environmental > Aquatic > Deep subsurface > Groundwater... | reverse complement strand
GGCGGCGAGCATGCCCATGCTGGCCAGCCGGTCCGACTGGGCCAGGCTCGCCTGGAGATCCCTGCGTTCCTCCTCGGCCCTGCGTTGCTCGGTGATGTCGATGGTGTAGCCCGCCAGCAGCCGTTTCTCGCCGACGGTGATCGGAAACTTGATGGTCGTGTATTGACGGCCGTTGAGATCCTCGTCCAGGTGCAGGATGCCTCCGCCGGAGGCGACCGCCCAGTCGTCGGCACTGATCTTGTCGGCGAACTCGGCCGGGAACAGGTCGTGCATCGTCTTTCCGGCCATCTGGGAACCGGGCACACCGACCATGTCCACGTAATTTTCGCTGGCCACGAGGACACGGCTGACCTCGGGGGTGACATGCTTGATGAATGTATAGATCGGGGAGTGCTTCACGAACAGTTGAAGCAGGCCCTGACCTTCGGTGGGATCTTCTCCGGCACGCAACCGCTCCAGTTGTTCCCGCAGGAAGTCGTTTTCACGGCGCAGGGTATCGAGAGCATCCATGGGATTAGTCATGGAAATTATTTACGTTGTTAATGGCAGATATAAAATATAAAATCATTGAAGATATGAATTAGCATGTGTTTGCCGCACTGTCAATGCAGTGTGGCGATGAACTTCCTTGGGCAGATTGTTATAGTCATACTTGTGTAAGCAAGTTAAAAACTGTAAAGTATTCACGGACTCAAACGGCCGATTCAATTCGGTGTCGATAATATTGGATTTAGGAGGAGATCGATCATGACACGTACACCTTCGACCATGCTGGAGCTGGGAACACGGGCGCCTGACTTCACGCTGCCTGATCCTGTCATGCGGAGGGAGGTGTCCCGAAACGAGTTCGAAGGCATGCCGCTGCTCGTGGTATTCATCTGCAACCACTGCCCATACGTGATTCTGATCCGGGAAGCCTTCGCCCTGCTGGCGGCCGAGTTCCAGGCACAGGGTGTCGCCGTGGTCGCGATCAACGCCAATGATCCGGGACAGTTTCCGGACGACAGTCCCGTGAAAATGATCGAGGAGGTCCACAGGTGGGGGTATTCGTTTCCGTACCTGTTCGACGAGTCACAGCAGGTGGCCAAGGATTTCCGTGCCGCGTGCACGCCGGACCTGTTCCTGTTCGACGCACGGCACGAGTTGTTCTACCGGGGGCAGTTTGATGACGCCCGTCCCGGCAACGGCCTGACGCCCACCGGAGAGGATCTGAGCCGGGCGCTGCTGCTGATGCAGGCCGGTGGTTCCCCGCCCGTCGAGCAGCGCGCCTCCCTGGGGTGCAACATCAAGTGGCGTCCGGGCAATGAGCCCGATTATTTCGATTGAGACGGAGCCACGGACGGCTCCGTCTCCGATGCCACGGACGGCTCCGCCCGGGGAGCCACGGGGTCCTCTGCGTCGGGCTCGTCGACGAGGAGGATGTCCTGATCCTCCGAGCACACGAAGAGGGTGTCGCGCAGCGGGGCGAAATGATTGAAGGTGGCGGTTCCGTATTTCTGGAACTGCCGGCGCGTGAAGCCCAGCATGACCAGGTCCGCCTCCCGCGAGGTCTGACTCACCACCGTCTCAAAGGATGCCCAGTTGGTGTAGGGCAGCACCGAGACGTTCTGGGGCGAGATCGGGAGGCGTCCCTTCTGGATCATCTTCACCAGGAAATGGCCGCGGCTCTCCTGGGTCGCCTCGGGCATCGCCGCGAAGACGCTGATCTCGCCCTTGGACCATTCGGGGTGCCCCATCATGATGTAGGCCAGCAGGATCATCAGGTTCGCGTTCCCGAGCTGGTGCTCGGTCAGCCAGATGTGGATCCTGGAATGGTAGCCGCAGCGGTAATCCGTGGACCGAAGAACGCAGATGTTGAAGTTGCACTTCTGGGCCAGCGCGACTCCGTTGTGGATGTCGCTCATCACCACTTCGTTCCCGCCCTGGTCCCGCGCGAACTCCAGGATCAGTCCGTTGTTGTCCATGCCGGCCACGCCGGGGACCTGGATGATCTGCGCCACCGAGGTGGTGAACGACGGAGAGATGATGGTGTCGGCGTAGACACCGGCGCGGGAGTCCCCCGTGAGCTGGATGATCTTCTCCAGCTCCTGTGCGGCGACGCGGTTGTTCTCCTCGGTGAGCATGCCCTTGATAAAGTGGAAGTAGGTGCCGAACCCCTGCCTGTGGGCGAGCCAGCGCAGCAGGTCGAAGGCCGCCAGCCGCTCGAAGGTGTTCCCTGAGACGGCGATGAAGGAGGGCCTCCAGTCGGCGCCGCGGATGGGAGAGCGGTTCTTCTGTAGCCAGATCTGAAGGCGCCGCACGATCTGCTGGATCGCCCCCTTGAAGAGGACGGCAATCCCCTGTTCGTTATGGTGGGTCCGTCTCATGGAAATGTAGATCGCGACCATGAAGAACACTGCCAGCAGCGTCGTGAGGACGCCCGATGCGATCATCATGATGATGCTGCCGATGGCTCCCGTCAGCGAGATCCACCAGCGGGAGCGGAAGGACGGGCGATAGGACGGGTTGGCGGCGAAGTGCTCCATCACCGAGATCAGGCAGATCGCGCCGTAGGTCACCAGGAAGAACTGGGACACGATGGCCGCCACGACGTTGACGTCTCCGATCATGATGAAGACGATGGCGATGATCATGGTGAGGATGGTGCCGTTGAGGGGCTCGTTGGCGGGGCCGATGCCCATGGAGAAGAGGTGGTTCAGTTTCTTCCATGGAAAGAGTTGATCACCGGCCAGCGCCTGCATCGTACGCGGCGCGATCAGCAGGGAGCCGATGGCCGAGGAGAGGGTGGCAGCGGCCAGCCCGATGGGAATCAGGGGTTCCCATGCGGCGATCTGCGTCATGAAAAGCTCATCATTGGCCAGCTGCTCGGACGTGCCGTTCATGCCCAGCTTGAGCACGACCAGGGTGTAGACGACCAGGCCGACCACGGTGGCGGTCATGGTGCCCAGCGGGATCGACTGCCGCGGGTTCTTCAGATCGCCCGACAACCCCACGCCGGCGATGATGCCGGTGAAGGCCGGGAAGCAGACGGCGAAGACGAAGGTCCAACTGTGGTTCCCCGTGACGGAATGGCTCGAGTGAGCCAGGTTGGCCATGTTCCAGTTTCCGCCCATGAAGAAGGCCAGCAGGCTCACGAAGAGGATGGCCACCACGACGTACAGGAGCATCACGCCCAGGGAGGCGCCCTTCTTGAACACCAGGACGGCCAGCGCCAGGCTGACGGGCAGGGAGATCATGCGGGGATCCGGCGTGAAGCCCAGTTGCGCCTTGATCAGAGAGAATACAGGGGTGAAGCTCTGCGCGAAGGCGATCAGGTAGAAGGCCACCGAGATGGCTTGGGAAAGGAACAGGCTCACGCCGATGGCCGCGCCGATGTTGGTGCCGAAGGACCTCGAGATGATGTAGTACGCGCCGCCGCCCTCGACCTTCCGGTTGGTCGCGATCTCGGAGACGGCCAGCGCCGTCGGAATGGTGATCAAGTGGCCGACGAGCACGATCAGGAGCGCGCCCCAGACGCCCTGGTGGCCGACGGCCCATCCGAAGCGCAGAAACAGGATCGCGCCCAGGATGGTGCTGATCGCGGTGAGGAAGACCGGCATGGCGCCGAAGCCATGACCTTGGTGGAGAGGTTGTTCGGGGGAGTTGACGGTCATTGGGGTGTGGCTCCCTTCTCCCAGGCAGTGACGACCATGCATACCATGGCGTCGCCGGTGACGTTGATTACCGATCGGAACATGTCCAGCAGGCGGTCCACCGCCAGGATCAGCGCCAGTCCGCCGGGCTCGATGCCCACGGCCTCGAGCACGATCACCAGCGTCACCAGGCCCGTTCCGGGAACGCCGGCGGCGCCGATGGACGCCAGCAGGGCGGTGAACAGGATCGCGAGCTGCTGCATGAGCGTGAGATCCATGCCGAAGGCCTGGGCGATGAAGACGGTGGCCACCGCCTGGTAGAGGCTGGTGCCGTCCATGTTCACCGTGGCCCCCACGGGCAGCACGAAGCCGGCGATGCGCGGGGGTACCCCGAGATCGTCCTCCACGCAGCGCAGCGTCACCGGCAGCGTCGCGCTCGAGGAGCTGGTGGAGAAGGCCAGAAGTTGAGCCGGGATCATGGCACGGTAGAAGTTCATCACCCCGGTCCTGGCCAGAAACCTCAACGCCAGGGGATAGATCAGCACCAGCAGGACAAGAAGGCCGCCCAGCACGGTGAGGAAGTACAGCCCCAGCGCCCCGAGCAGGCCCAGCGCGCGCGCCGGGTCATCCCGGGCGAACTCCGCCACGCAGGAGGCCATCAGCGCGAACACGCCCGGCACGGCGAGGTACAGGATCAGTTTCACCATGCTGATGAAGACCGCGTTGAGGCCCTCGAACCACTCCATCAGCGTGCGGCTCTTCTCCAACGGGACGCAGATCAGGGCGATGCCGAACAGCAGCGCAAAGAAGACGACCTGCAGCATCGCCCGGTTGTCCGACAGCGCCTGGATCACGTTATCGGGCACCATGTCCACCAGCGGCTGGAGGGGACCACGGCGCTTGAGCTCTCCGGCCTGAACCGCGCGCGATTCGACCTCGGTCGCATACTGTCCGCGCAGGTTCTCGCGGTCCGCCCCGGACAGCGATCTGCCCGGCGCGATCAGGTGGACCAGCAACAGCCCAACCGTGATCGCCAGCAGGGTCGTCGAGAAGTACAGAGCCAGCGTTCGCCCGCCCAGCCGGGAGAGCTGGCGCAGGTCCCGGACGCTGGCGACGCCCAGCACCAGTTGGGTCAACACCAGTGGAATGGCCACCAGTTTGAGCAGGGCGATGAAGATGGTTCCAAACGGCTTGACGTAGTCGATGACCACCCCGTGGAAGCCGAGGGCGCTGGAGGCGAAACCCAGACCCAGACCCGCGACGATGGCGACGAGAATCCACGCGGGGAGGGAAACCACTTGTTTCATGCCCATACATGTAACCCAGAAGGGCCTGCCAGGTAAACAGATTTTCACGGTTTCGGAGGTGTGGTGGGAGAGAACGGTCCGGTCGGACCGGTGGGGGCGGGGGCAGATCCGGTCGGAAGGCTACTTGTCTTCGCCTTCTTCGGGGGTCGCCTTGCCGGTGGCTTCCGGGGCCGGGTCGGTGGCCGTCACATTGTTGGTGGCCGTCTCGTTGTTGGCGGCCGGCTCGGGGGTGTTCTCCGGCGTGGTCGCACCTTCCTTCGGGGTGCAGGACACAAAGGCGCCGAGGACGATGAGGGACGTGAGGATCAGTTTTTTCATGGTGTTTCTCCTTCTGGTTGTTTCACGCTCAGGATTTTCGCGTGATGGATAGTGTTGTTCCGCCAATGGCCAGGATGAACACGGGCAGCAGTTTTCTCATGAACGTTCTCTTTTCTTCCAGCCTCAGCAGATGCAGTCGTTGAACGGGTACTTGTCGCCCTTGATCTTCTCGAGCTTGCCGTCACGGAGGCGAAACAGTTGTCGCTCGTTGCCTGTGATGCCGTCGATCGCGACGATCTCCAGGTTCCCGTCGTTGTCCAGATCGGCCACCAGCAGTACGCGCAGCCGGGAGGTCTCGGAGGCCACCAACTTCGGGGTGCCGTCGACGACCAGCCAGAGGCTCCACAGTTCATGGCCGTTTCCCCCGCAGGTGGTCTCGCCGATCTGCCGGTAATCCTCAACGAGGTACTCTTCGGCGCCGGGTTTGCGGAAGGCGACGGTCGAGATCGTCAGGGGCTCATCGGGGCTGGTTTTGGCGTACTCGCCGGCCAGCCGGCCGAACTCCAGGGCCATCACCTGCGGGGTCACCCTGGCGCCCAGATCCTTGATGACGGGCGACTCGTCCTCGAGGCGGGTCCAGATGACCGGCTCCCCGAGGGAAGACGGGCGGGCCCAGATGAATTCGATCTTGGAGTTCTCTGTGCTGGTTCCGCAGTCGTCGAAGACGGCGCCCAGATAATGCGACGCCTGCGTGAGAATCTCGGCGTACTTCGGCAGCAGGACCTTGCCCTGCTCGTTGGACACGCCAAGCTCTTCTCGAACACCGAAGTGGGGATACGCGCGGCTGAGGACCGAGAGCTGGCCGATGGTCCTGGTGCAGGCCTTGATCGAGTCGCGGTAGATGTCGATCTGCGTGCCGGAGTGCGGGCTCTTTACGGTCGTGGCTCGGGAGATGGCCACCACGTCCCGGTGATGCTCGAGGACCGGCTTGGCGAGCGTGGTCTCGTCGGGCGTCCAGTCCTCCCCCGACAGCCGGATGAACAGGTGCTGATACTCATTGCCGAAGAAGAAGACCAGCGGGCCGGGGGTCGGCTTGACCACGGTCGGACCGACGACAGGCCTGGGCAGCTTCGGCTCGGTCGAAGTCGCAGTGGTTTTCGAGCAGGAGATGGAGAGTGCAAAGAACAGCGGCATGGAAAGGATGCCCGGAATTTTCATGAAGTGCTCCGGCACGGGTTCCCGTCAGGTTTGGACCGCCGATGGCGGCGAATCAGGTTCGGAAAATCCTGCCAGAGTGGTATATATCACGTTTTTTCGAGGATTGACTGATTTTTTCCAGTGTCCTTCACCAGGAAGGAAGCGGAGATGTTCAAGGCGAAGTCAGGCCGTGGAAAAGCACCCTTGACAGACTTTCCCCTGGAGCGAATACTATCGACCAGGTGACAAACCCCAAAAACGTCCCCCGTTCTCAAGGGCGGGAATGAAAGGTGAATGAAACATGCATTGTCCTGCTTCCGAAAAACGTTGGTTCCGTTTCCTCTTTCCGGCCGTTTTGCTGACCCTGATCCTGCTGCCCGTCAGTTCCGATGTCAGCGCCCAGGGAGCGCCGCCCCTCGATTCGAACAGCAAGATCCGCCTGGACCGGGCCAAGGACGCCCTCAAGAATGAGCGGATTAAAGAGGATCTCCGCAGGAATGTCCCCTTTGACCGGGCCGCCGCGGTCAAGACCGAGCACTCCCGGATTGAGTATGCCGTGGGGACCGCCCAGAACGAGATGGGGATGGTGAAGAACAAGCGTCACCCTGAAGTGGTGGCGTTCGCCGCCGAACTGGCGAAGTTCGAGGCCTACCTGGCAGACCTCAAGGCTGTGATGAAGGACCACGAGCTCAACGGGAAGGCCGCCGCCGCGCTGCGCGGAAAATTCTTCAGCAAATATTGGGATGAGCATGGCGTGCTGACCAACTATTATTATTACATGGATCCGAACCAGAAGGGCATGCCCTACGGCACGCAGAAGGAGCTGGCCGCGGCCCGGGAGGCGCTCAAGCGCATCCAGGAAGGTTGCATCGGCGAGTTCAAGGCCGTCGTCAACGACGCGACGTCACATCCCAACGATAGCACCCGCCGTCCCGACCTGATGTGCAAGGCCGCCGCCCTGGGCGACGAGCTGGTGCGTCGGGTCGTGGTGGCCATGGCCAAGTTGATCCTGGATGAGGTCGTCAAGGGTTACAAGGAACAGTTGGCCGCCATGCCCACCGACGACGGTCGTCTGAAGAAGATCAACAAGGACTATTTCTACGAGCCCGAGACCCTCAAGAAGACCATCGCCGAGCGCTACCAGAGCGATCTCAAGTTTGTGGGCGTGGAACTCGATTCGAAGATGTTCACGGACCTGTTCGCCGAGGTAGAGACGGCCCGCGCCGCCCTGCTCGCGGAGATCCCCAAGCACCTCTCCCGCTGGAAGGGCGGGCAGCACGGCCGGAAGAAATCGGATTCGTTCGTGGAGAAGGCCTACAAGAACGCCCACAAGGGCGTGAAGATCCTGCTGCTCGAGATGCGGGACGACGCCTGGGTCGTCGAGGTCAATTCCCTGGGGGTGCCCAAGTTCCGCAAGAAGCGCGGAGGCGTGGTCTTCAAGCTCCCCGACGAAGCCTGGTGCCACGACGAGGAGTTCGCCTACTTCCAGGATTATGCGGGGCACAAAAGTTACGGCAAGAGCTACTTCGAATTCGCGCCGGCCAAGTTACGGCACTCCGCCATCGTCTCCTGTCCCTGAACCTTCCCGGTCCTCCCTCATTGACATCGTGATCGGCCCCGGGGATACTGCCCATTCAATATGGTGCGGGCCGCCGCACGCGGAGTCGGGACGATGAGCCATCTGAAAACCTCTGCCCAGTTCACAGGAACCGACCGTTTCCAGGTGCTTTCGGAGCTGGGACGGGGCGGCATGGGCGTGGTCTACGCGGTTTGGGACGGCGAGCGGCAGACAAAGGTCGCCCTCAAGACCCTCAACGAGGGGAGTCCGGCAGAGCTTTTACGCCTGAAGACCGAGTTCCGGGCGTTGCAGGAGCTTGAGCACCCCAACCTGGTCTCCCTGGGTGAGCTCTTCGAGGAGCAGGGCCAGTGGTTCTTCACCATGGAGCTGCTCGAAGGGCAGGACTTCATCTCCCATGTCCGCAGCCTGAAGGCGGACGTTGGCGCCTCCGGTGATGAGGCGGGTGCCTCCGACGGGGCCCCGGTCTGCTGGGATTTCGACGAGATTCGCCTGCGGGCGGCCCTGATCCAGTTGGGACACGGACTGCAGGCGCTCCACGCCACAGGCCGCGTGCATCGTGACATCAAGCCCGCCAACGTGCTGGTGCAGGAAGACGGGCGCGTGGTGCTGCTGGACTTCGGTCTGGTCACCCAGAGCGACCCGGGGCAGAACTCCGAGGGACAGTACTATCCCGTGGGCACGGCCAGGTACATGGCCCCCGAGCAGGCGGCCTCCCTGCGGGTGGGCCCCGAGGCAGACTGGTACAGCGTCGGGGTCCTGCTGTTCGAGGCCCTGACCGGGACCGTCCCGTTCTCCGGGACTTATAGCCAGGTGCTGCTGGCCAAGCACGACGGCTCCCCGGCCGAGCCCGTGAGCCTCAATCCCGCGGTCCCTGTGGACCTTAACCAATTGTGCGTGGCGCTGCTGCAGCACGATCCCGCCCGAAGGCCGAGGGCCGAGGAGGTGCTGCAGTCGCTGACCCGCCGCAGGCGGATGCCGGAGCTGGTGACGCCCACCTCGGGGACGAGGATGCCGGTGTTCGTGGGGCGCCGGCCGGAGGTGGACCAGCTTCTGGCGGCCTTCGGGGAGGCCCAGGAGAAGGGGCTGGTGATGCTGCTGGTTCACGGCGCCTCCGGCCTGGGCAAGAGCGCGCTGCTGCACGCGGCGGGGCGGGAGATCCTCATGAAGGAGCCCCGCGCCATCATCCTGTGGGGGCGCTGCAATGAACGGGAGCTGGTCTCCTACAAGGCCTTCGACAGCGTGGTGGACGCCCTGAGCCGGAATCTGGTCAGGTTGTCCGAAAAGGAGATCATGCAGTTGATGCCGCGCAACGTGGACTTCCTGGTCCGCGTGTTTCCGGTGCTCTCCTTTTTACGCGAGGTGGACGGATCGGTGGTTCCCCGCGGCCGCCCGGTGACCGACCTGCAGGAGGTGCGCCAGCTGGCCTTCCAGGCGCTGCGGGAGGTGTTGACCCGGCTCTCGGACCGCCGTCCGGTGGTCATCTTCCTCGACGACATCCAGTGGGCCGACGAGGACAGCCTCAAGCTGCTGCGATCGCTGATCCAGCCGCCCGATCCGCCCCAGTTGCTGCTGGTCTTTTCCATGAGGACCCGCACCGAAGAGGCCAAGGCCACAACCATGGTGGCCTCGTTCGAGGCCCTGTTTCCGACGCCGCCGCGGAACCTGCGCCTGGGGCCTCTGTCGATGGAGGCCGCCGGGGAGCTGGTGGAGGAACTGCTGGCGACCAACCCCGAGTTGCAGGACATGGACCGCCGGCTTGCTGCCACCATCGCCAGGGAGGCCGGCGGCCATCCGCTCTACATCCATGAACTGATGCATCACCTCCAGCTCTGCGGGGCAGAGGGCATCCCTGACCTGCGGCTCGACGACGTGCTCTGGGACCGCATCCACACCCTCGATGATGGCTTCCGGCGCCTGGTCGAGCTGGTGTCGGTCTCGTTCGGTCCCCTGCGCCAGGATATCGCCGCCCAGGTGCTGGGCTGCCGGCCCGCCGAGGTTTTCCGGACCGCCGCGCGGCTGCGGATCCTGCACCTGGTGCGCACCAGCGGACCCGGCGCCGAGGACATCGTCGAACCCTACCACGACCGCGTGCGCGACGCCGTGCTGGCCCGCATGGAGCCGTCGTCGGCCATCGCCTGGCACGAGGCGGTGGTTCGGGTGCTGCGCACCTCGCGCAACGTGGAGCCCGAACGCATGGCCGCCCACCTGGAGTGCATCGGGGAGAGCGAGCAGGCGGCCAAGCACCTGGCCGAAGCGGCCGATCTGGCAACTTCCGCGCTGGCCTTCGACCGCGCCGCCGGACTCTACGATCGAGCACTGCGCCTGCGGATGGCCGACGGGGAGGAGCCCGATCCGGAACGCCGGCGTGAGTTGATGGTCAAATGGGGCACCTCCCTGGCCAACGCCGGCCGGGGTCATCAGGCGGCCCAGTCCCTGCTGCAGGCGATCTCCGGGGCCCGCAACGCCCAGGCGCTGGAGTTGAAGCGGAAGGCCGCCGAGCAGTTGCTGTTGTCGGGCTACCTCGACGAGGGTTTCGAGGTCACCCGGCAGGTGCTGAAGTCCCTGGGGATCAGCATGCCCCGGACCTCGTGGGGGGCGTTGCTTTCCCTGCTGTGGCACCGGCTGAGGATCCGTCTTCGCGGCACGGGTTATCGCGAGCGCGACGAGACCGAGATCCCGCCGGTCCAGTTGGTCAACGTGGACATCCTGTTCTCCATCGCCCGTGGGCTGGCGCTGACCGACCACATCCGCGGCGCCGACTTCAACACGCGCTACCTGCTGGCCTCCCTGCGGCTGGGGGAGCCCCGGCGCATCCTCAGCGCGCTGACGATGGAGGCCAACTACGCCGCGTCGAGCGGTCCGGCGTCCTCCCACATCCGCCGCACGCTGGCCTCCTGCGAGAAGCTCCAGAAGCGGATCAACGACGCCGTGGCCGAGATCTACATGGAGTCGGCCCGCTGCTATGTCAGTTTCATGAGCGGCCAGTGGGGCGTGTCCCTGCGCAGCGCCGAGACGTCGTTCCGCCTCTGGTCCGACTACGGCGGCACCTCGTGGGAGCGCGGCATGATGAACATCCAGATCAACTGGTCCCTGTTCTACCTCGGCGAGCTCGCCGAGATGACCCGGCGCTTGCCCGCCTTGCTGCAGAGCGCCCAGGACCGCGGTGACCTGCTTTCGGTCTCGGGCATGGTCCTCGGGCTCAACAACATCATGATCCTCAACAGGGCCGGTCCTGAGGAGGCCCTGCGCGAGGTCGACGACATGATCGGTCGATGGTCCGTCAACGGGTACCATCTTCAGCATTACATGGCGCTGCTGGCCCGGGTCCATGTGGGGCTCTTCACGGGCCAGGGAGGGACCGCCTGCGACCGCATCCGCGACGACTGGAAGCGGCTCAAGCGTTCCCTGCTGCTGTACCTGCCCTCGGTGCGCAACGAGATCTTCCACCTGCGGGGCCGCGCGACCCTGCTGCATTCACTGCAGAGCGACGGGAGCTCACGCCGGGACCTGCACAAGCAGGCGCGACAGGACATCTCCGCGCTCCTGAAGGGGCGCCTTCCCTGGGTCCATGCGGTGGGTACGCTCCTCGACGCCGCCTTCGCCGCCCAGCTCGGCGACGAAGAGACCGCCCGCGTGCGCCTGCAGTCTTCGGTCAGCCAGCTCGACGCCTGCGAGATGAAGCTCTACGCCGCGGCAGCGCGCATCCGCCTGGGCCGGCTCGTGGGCGGCGACGAGGGCCGTGTGATCCTGGAGCAGGGCCGCGCATTCCTGACGCTGCAGGGCGTCCGCGACGAATCGGGGATGGTTTCGCTGCTGGCCTCCGGGTTCCCGGAGTGAAGCCTCCGGGTTCCCGGAGTGACGATGACGGGCAGCCGAGTAACGGCTACTGACGCCTTTGGCACTCCGCCGGTTGTCTTGACATTCATGAAGGGGGCGTGTTTACTTCGCCCAGTAGAAGGAGAATCCCATGAGAGTTGCCATCCTGCTGACGCTTTCTTTCCTGGCCGCCTGCACCGCGCCCCGGGCCAACCTCGAGACCGGCCGCGTGACGCCCCGGGGCAAGTTCGTTGTGGGCGCCGACGTGCGCGGGAACCTCCCCACGGAGACCAGTTCGGCACTCTACGACTCCCTGAAGGCGGGCGTGAACGAGGCCAAGGCGACGGTCTCCGGTGAGTCCCCCAAGTGGACCGGCGAGGAGGGGCGCCAGAAGCTGGCCCGGCTCGTCGACACGCTGGTGATCTATTCTCTGGATCCGCTGGGCATGGGCTTTGATTTCCGCGCCCGCTACGGCTTCTACGATCATCTGGATCTGGGTGTGCGCTACGACAGCGGCGTGGTCGCAGGCGACCTGCGGTTCCAGTTCCTCGGCGCCATCGACCGTGGGAAGCGGCCGAACCTCTTCCTCAATTACGGGCCGCGCTGGTACGGCAGCATCGGCGTCCAGTACAGTTCCCAGGACTTCAAGGTCCCCCTGCCGATCCTGGAGGACCTCCAGGACCTGCTGGGCTACGAGTTCCTCCGCAAGGACATCGTGGTGCCGCTGGCCTTCAGTTACAGTCTGGGTCCCGACGAACTGTTCGGCGCGATCACCTTCGGGCTGGTCTACAACCTGGGCATGATCAAGTACGGCTTCAAGGAGGAGAAGGTCGCCGAGCTCTTCCAGGAGACCCTGGCCGACGAGGGCATCACCGTGCCGTCGGCCGAGAAGAACATCCATGCGTTCGGTCCCTTCGTGAACCTCAAGGTCGGCTACAAGTGGATCTACGCCATCGCCTCGCTGTCGATCTACTACCAGAACTACGGCAGTTACGACATCTTCGGCGTGAAGACCTCGAGCTTCTCGGGCTTGACCTTCATCCCGACCCTGGGCCTGATGGGCACGTTCTGACACAACCCGGGCGTCTGCAGTCGCGGCGCCATCTGACTGAAAAGGAGTAACATCATGAAGAAGTTTTCGATGATCCTGCTGACCGCGTCGATTACCCTGGCCTTCTCCGCCTGCGGAGGCAAGAAGGACGACGCCTCCGGCGGCGACAAGGACGGCCACAAGGGCGGCGACATGAAGTCCCACAAGCGGGGCGGCGACGAGGACTTCAACAAGCCCGATCTCGAGGAGAAGGACCTCTCCTCGGCGGGCGAGGCCTTCAAGGGATGGTTCGCCAAGGGGCCCAAGGAGGCCGACGTGATGGGCGACCTCGGCGGCGTCCGCATCGCCACCAAGAAGGTGCGCGGACCGAACTCCTTCGATCTCGCCTGGGCCTTCAAGAAGCCGGACTTCACGGAGATGAAGGCCAACATCGCCAAGGGTGACGAGGTCGGGAAGTCGAAGACGACCTACACCGTCGACACGGCCGAGGCCCTCGAGTGGACCACCGAATACGAGCACGGGAAATCGATGCACTTCTCGATCACGTTCGAGGTCTCGGGCCAGGTCGTCAACTGCTACACCATGCCCATGGGCGTGAAGAACGCCGAGCGGTTCGCCTTCCTGAAGGAGACCTGCAAGTCCATCGTGAAGAAGTAGCCTACCTCGCCAGCGCCAGCATCAACGCCTCGACGGCGCGTTCGAAGTGTTCCCAGCCCAATGCCTCCCCGTCCGCGTCCCCGGCCTTCCGCGCAGCGATGATGCCATCTTGCGCCGCCAGGGACGACTCCAGGGCCGCGGCCGCCCGCTCGTATTGCGGCCTGGCCGGATCCAGCCTGGCGGGCTGCAGAAGGTCCAGGGCCTTGGCCAGCCGGTCCCGCGCCTGGGTGAAGTCCGCCGGCCGCCGTTGGAGCCTGGCCTGCACGTTCTCGCGGCTGAAGTCGGCCAGGGCCTGGGCGCCGTTCATGATCGCCGTCTGGCAGCTGCGGTCGGAGTGGACCGGCAGGGGGACGGTGCGGCGGGGCCTGCCCGAGCATCCAGCGATCAACGCAAGAAGGATCAATCCGGTTGGGAGGATTGTGAGGCTTGTCTTATCGAAGGGCATCGGCATGGGCCTGATTCTCCTTCTGCAGCTTGAGGTAGCGCTCGCCCCGTTGAACGATGGGCTCCCGTGCCGCCTCGGCCGCCTTCACGGCCTGGTTGACCCGTGCCCAGTTGTCGGCCGCCACATCCTGGAACATGCTGGCGGTCCGGAGCTTGTCCAGCGTGGCCATGTCCGCATCGATCAGCCGTCCCAGTTTCACGGCGACCGTGAGGGCATAGGCCACATCGATGGCGGTCTCGGTCTTGGCCACGACACCTCCGGCCACCTTCGACAGCGGGACCGTCAACAGTTTCAGTTGCAGGCGCCACATGGACTCACGGGCCCTGCGGTCCTGGATCCATTCGCTGGCGTCCTTGCCCACATCCCTGGCATTTTCGTACGAGTCCTTGAGCTCCTTGAGGTTTGCGCCGATGTCGTACGCCGTCTTGCCATGCTTGACCAGCTTGGCCACCTGCTGCTCCCGGGTCAGCGAGTCGCGGACGTCCTGCGACAGCCGGGGATTGGCCAACACCTTGTCCAGGCGGTCCACAGTGTCGTCCAGGCGGGAGTCCAGGAAGCTCAAAGGGTTGAATTGGTCGATGGCAGCCTGGATCTCGGTGTCCTTGTCGCGGATGCCCCGGATCAGCGTCATGGACAACTTCTGTTTCTCGGCCCTGGCCTTGGCCCAGGCGTCCAGTTGTTTCTCGGCCCGCGCGCGCGCTGCGTCGATCCCTTCCCGGTCCCGGATTTCCATGAGCTCGGGGCGTGCGGCGACGTGTTCGTCGAGCAGGTCCGTGCGGCGCATCCGGGCGGCATCGACGTTGCCCTGGGCCTTTCGCAGTTCCTGTTCGGTGATCTCTCCGAGGGCCGCGTAGTTCCGTGCGATCAACTCATACACCGCGATGTCCGGGTGGGGCGGCTTCGGCGCCGGAGGTTTCGCAGGCCTGTTGAGCGCCTTGCCGACGGCCACGATCCCGGCACGGATCGGCCCCGTCACCAGGTACAGCACCAGCCACGGCGCGGCCCCGATGTGCATGCCGAAACTGAACGCACCCGACGCCCACGTTGGATCATCCTCGACCGTGCAGAACCTGTGATAACTGGAGAAAAAGCTTTGGCCGGGATACTTTCCGGCCATCTCCTTGACCCACCAGACCACGCCCCCCAGCACGCCCGCGGCCACCCCCACCGGGGCCACCAGGATCGGCGCGCTGGTCAGGCCGCCGCCGGACGACTTGGAGCCGTCCCCGCTGCCCCCATTGTAGTACTGACACCCGGGGGCGTGGCCGCTGCCGCAGGGGCGATGACACTCGGCGCACACGCACTTGGGCTCGGGGATCTGCGCGTGTGCCTCCCGGGGCACGGCCATCAGCGGTCCCCAGGATAAAAAGGCCGCAATGATCAAAGCCAGCGTGTGCTTCAAGCCGGGGAGATGGAAACTTTCCTGCATATCGTTGGCTCCGCAGGAGACTATCCGCGTGTATTTGAGGACTGTCAAGGCGGCGTTTGGGAAACCCGGCCTGCTCGCAGGAAACGATTCTCACCGCCGTGCTTACCTCCACTGATCCTTGCTCGACTCAGGGACCTGTCGTCGGACACCCCCGTTGTTTGCTATCGCAAGCCACCGGGGGGGTGGTCTGGCCCTGTGAAAGTGGACACCTGATTTATGGGGTGTAAAGTCCCCATAGGAGGGTTTCATGGCCGGGAAGAAACATCGCATTTTCAGTAAACAGTTCAAAGAGGACGCGGTGAGGTTGGTGAAGGAGAGCGGGGAATCCTTGGCCGCTGTCGCCCGTAACATCGGCGTTGGTGAGCAGTCGCTTCGCAACTGGGTCCGCCAGGCAGAGATCGATTCCGGTCGCGGCTCGGCC